>JAAUXT010099388.1_pt1 | contig 18191 bp, 22 predicted proteins | sample 7278171 | NCBI WGS metagenome assembly JAAUXT01 (sample SAMN14350112, study PRJNA611818) | marine sediment metagenome | isolation source: surface marine sediment (1.8m) | place: French Polynesia: Moorea | collected 2018-08
ACTTATGATCAGCTGCAGCACACATCAACACTCATGATCTGCTGTAGCACACAGTAACACTCATGATCAGCTGCAGCACACATCAACACTCATGATCAGCTGTGACACACATCAACACTCATGATCATCTGTAACCAGTGTGGTTGCAGACACAGCACCCCGCCTAGCACCTGCGGAAACATGTCCAGAAACGATGGCTGTTTTAGCGTTGAGTCGTTGACAAATTAGCTTCAATTACCGATTCGAACGTATCGACTATCTTCCTGGACCTGGCGAGCATGCCTGTGACGTCATTTCCGGGCTGGTTCCAGACGCACATGTACACCCTGCGGCCGGAGCCGTCGTCGAGGTGGTAGCGGTGGCGCAGGACGCCGTCCTCGTGCTCCACGGCGCGGGTCACGACGCCGACCTCCTCCGCGTCCAACAAACCCCTGCCGAGGAACAGGGCTGTTGGATCCAGGGAGCATGGAGCCTGGGGTCTGCCGAAAATAGCTGGGGGCCTGGGGCCTGGGGCCTGGGGCCTGGGGCCTGGGGCCTGGGGCCTGGGGCCTGGGGCCGGGGGCTGGGGGCCTGGGGCCTGGGGCCTGGGGCCTGGGGCCTGGGGCCTGGGGCCTGGGGCCTGGGGCCTGGGGCCTGGGGCATTGGGCATTGGGCCTGGGGGCCTGGGACCTTGGATGTGAAGCTTGGGACCCAGGAACTTGTGCCTTGGGCCTGGGACCTAGGATTTATGGTGTGGGGCTCGAGTCCGTTTTTCCCGGGGCCTGGGGTCCCAACCTGCAGGAAAATCAGGATGCGCATTCAGGTCTTGATTTGACAGTTTCAGAATTTGATAAGATTTGTGTTTTTTGCAGCGAGAAGAGAAAGAACCTCAACATCGGAGCTGAATTCCAAACACAATGGAAAGTTTGTCAGTGTTATCGGGCCATGGAACAGGACCGAATCACATCATGTGCTTATGTCTATTGATTCGACCTGAGACGTGTGACGCAAAATCAGCGAAAGGACTTCTTGTGATGCCTGAACCAAAGATCGACTTGAACAGCGAACAAAGTTCGAAGTCTGGACCAATTGTGTTCACCTCAGGTCAGTCACGTGACGTCAACGGCGTTCTGATCACGCCCCACGCCACGAGACTGGGTGGAAAGGTCAGAGGTCAGAATGGGCGAAGTCTCGATTGCTTTTGTCGCACAGTTCTCACATGGTGGAGGCGAATGTGAACGGACGTACTTGACGATGACGTAACCGTTGACGTCGAACGCTTCCTGGACGTCGGGCGTCACTGAGAACTCCTCCGAGTACCGGAACACTGCAAACGAGCGCCACCAGGTGGCGTCACGTCATTTGACCTCGTCTTCGTCGGGTGAACTCGCTCAATATGGTGCACATGGGGGCACAAATGGAAATGCGAGACTCAATTGTTTCAAAACGGACTGCACGCACTGTGCGTTACGCCCGCCGTGCACACGGGCATTCAATGCCAACAAGTCTGACGAAGACAGTGAAATTGTCGCAATGTGCAGAGCACGAGTTTTGCGCGCAAAACGGACGCGGTTGTGCAGAGCGAGTCTATTTTTACCTGAGTTGGGTCGGTCTTCCATCCCAGCGGACGCTTCAGACTGCGTGTGATCTCGAGTAAACTGGGCTCTCTTCTGCAGAGACAAGACAATCGAAGTCCTCAACAGGCCACAAGCGAAACAAAGAGATAAGATACACTTGTACTTGGTGCGAGTTACAATTGGTTACGAAGTGGGACAGATCTGGGTCTTTCTTCGAGAGACATATATATTGGGGCGGATCCGCCATTGTGTCAGAGGGTCCAATCCCAATTCCAGCTATGACATAGATCTGTCTTGTCCTTGCAAAGAAAAAAAACTTTCGCCTGCAGTGGAAAGGCAGGAGGAGGGGCAACTGATCTCTTGATTTCTGTGGGGAATTCAAGCCGTCGGATCTCACCTGCCTGCGCGTGCCAACAACAGCAAAATGCAAAATGCAAAACGTGGACCAGAACGTCAGCGCAACTTCCGGAGAATCGTTTGCGACAACGCTCAATTCGACTCGTAGATATTGGCCAGACCTATTCAAGCAAATAGATACAAATTGTGCTCCACAAAACACACACACACACGGCATCACACATGGTCTACGTGCAGGACTACACATACATTGCAATACGTACATCGGCTGCACATGTGATCGGACATGGACCTGTCCCGCAGCAAAGTGCACGGTCAGCCTCCAGCAGAAGCTGCACAGGATGAGTTCGTCATTATGCAAGAGCAACCAACCAATGATGCAACGCTTGAGAACACATCAGAGCAGAGCCTGGTGCATGGGTGATGCATGGGGACGGGGACGTGCAGAGGCTGACTACGGAACCAGACACGCAGGACGGCGTCAGATTTTTTGACGCGGGCAACAAAATTTTGATGCGCGGGCGTCAAATTTAACACGACACCCAATGGAAACCTTCAGTACTCAGGAAAATGGTCCAGTCCATCAGGGGTACTGTGGAACAATTTTAAATGACCCAGTAGTATTCAACAGCTAGAGCCTTTGTGACTTTGCCAAAGGAGTGGGCGAGGGAGGGGAATCTTGGTTGGCCCTATGACATTGTTTCAGCATGGCCTTGTGGGACCACGAGACATTCACCCTGTAAGTTTCAAGCATTTGTGAGTGTGCATTCAACAGCCAGAGCATTTGTACCTCAGCGTCAGCTGGCCCATACATGGACGGGGGAGTTACAAAGCTTGTTTTTTTGAAATCAGCATTAAATTCTGAACAATTTTGTGGCGGGGGTAGGGGGGTCAGAGACTCCAACCAGCCCACGAGTGTGTGTGTGTGTGTGTGAGAGAGAGAGAGAGAGAGAGAGAGAGAGAGAGCTCGCACCCGTGGTGTGTGTGTGTGTGTGTGTGTGTGTGTGTAGGGATCAACATCAAATCAAAAAATAGTTGTTCAACATGTTAGAACCCCCAGGCAAACCTGAGGGGGACAAGTTACAAAAATCCCAAACTGGACGACATGTTTGGTTTGGACTTTTGCGCCGTCTGTGAAACAAATATGACTGACAAATGTCCGTGTATGGACACCGTAAATCCTGATTGTTCTGTGGTCGGGTATTGTGCGCGAGCATCTTCTTTGGAAACGAAGGTCAATCAGCGATCTCCCGCTGCAGGGCTCGGGTTCCCTTCCGTTTCCGGTTCCTGGAGCCTGTGGATCTCTACAAAACCACCACCCGGAGGTTCTCCATTCATTTTGCAGGAGGAGAAGGAGACAAAAGGAGCTCACGCATGCAAACCGCTGTTTTAAGGGAAATGTGATGCGTTTTACTGAACAACATCCCGATGTTCACACAGCTGTGGCTGTCCTGTCAATACCCCTACCTGTGTGTTATGTGATGCATATGAATGGCTAACAAATTGGTTGGGCTGCATCACTCAGTCACACACACACGCACTCACACACACACGACACACACCCACACACACACTCACTCACTCACACACGCGACGCACACACACTCACTCACACACGACATGAAAATGTGCAACTTGCAACGTTGGTTTCCTGAACCAACTTTTGGTTCGCTGCATCTCCTTTGGGTCCCGAGACCAATTTTTGCATCATGATGCAGGAGCGGATGCTCGAGAGTTACACAGGTACCGGTAAAACAATAGAGTATCAGCGGAATAAGAATGCCTTGGTTTTCCTGGGTCAAGAAGCAGGTGGCTCCCTCCCACGGCGGAAAGGCGCGCAACAACCGACGCATGCGAGTCCACGGCCCAAGGAACCACGATATCGCGTGTTGTTTATCAAGAGATGAAAGTTTGCGCTCGTGGCAGCTCTTTGATGGATTGCGTTCCTGTATCGAGTCCAGGCTCTGGTAATCTTGACACCTGTGCGCAAAACGCGGTTTTCCTGTGGTGCGGCCATTCCTGTGGTGCGGCCATTCCTGTGGTGTGTGCCTGTTCGTCTGGTGTCGTTTTCCCCTGCGCGGAGAGGTGGCCCAAGCATTGGCAAAGGAACAGATGTCCAACACTGCTTTTTCATGACCTTGTTCACACATTTTCACAGAGTGGTGTCAATTTTCTTTGCATTCGCAGTTTGGTTGTACTTTCGCACCAGAACCCCACTTCCTTCCTTGCGGAACTCCTATAGGCTGTTTTAGCAGCAGGCTCCGTAGCCGCAAAACGTACATGTAACATGCAGATTGCAGATACAACTCCCCGATACTGGAAGAGTCCATGGAAGTGAAAACAGACTAAACTTCACACTATGTTTGAGACAAAACTTGGGTTTGAGAGCCCATTGAAGGTGGATAACTTCAAGAAAAAAGACAGACTGTTTGGGTTTCTGACTGAAAAATTCTTAGCAAGTCAACTGTGGACTTCTCCAGAATCAGGGAGTTGCATCTGCAAGCTACGTGTTTCGTGTACGTTTTGAGGCTACGGAGCCTGCTGCTAAAACTCCCTAATGGCGTCACATAAGTTTTCGTCGCACGTCAACAGATCAACCAGGAATTTAGTTTCCGATTCTGTTCTCACAAACCTCTCCATGTCTGAGCCTCACGTGGTTTCGCTGCTGTTCACACACAGACTGCAGCGCAAAACAAACTTTCACTGCGAGGAACAGATCTATTTCTTCTCTTTTTCTGTTGTTCGAGGATGACAATACTGTATTTTTACAAATTAAATTGAAAAAGTTTACTGTGCACAGCAAAACAACTTTGTGTGCATACCTCTGTGCCTGTAATGCGCAGACAGATCTATTTCACAAATTAAAATGAAGGGTCTCAAAAAATATTCAAAGGGACAAAACTTGACGTGCGTGTAGTGTTAAGACATTTGTGTGGGTGATATTTTGACAACTATTTCACAAACTTTACGCCTACGTGCTGCTGACGATGGTGCTTCTCGAGGACCAGCTGCTGCTGCCCAGGCGGTCAGAGCCGTCTCGGTCACACGTGAAGATTCGCTTCAGCTCCATCCTGAACGTCGGACCCGACAGCGAGTACATGATAAAGTTACACGAGTGGTTCAGAGACGCCACGATACTGGTCACAACATATCCCATCGCGTTCTCGCTCAACCTGTCCGGGTCATTCGCGTCTGCGTAAAATAAATAGATAGAAATAGGGGTCGTGGTTATGATGAAGAAAATACTGATAGAAATCAACATTTTCGTCATTCTGTTGGTTTCTGTATCATCTTTACTCTCTTGCCCTGTGGTCATTTCCTGTCGTCTCCTGGATGATTTTATGACAATAGAAATGATGATTATATTGGATATAATTATGATGGCAAAAGGTACGAAAGTGTACATCATAGAATCGAGCCAGGGCCACACAGCTGCCGAAAACTGCGCCAGCTGCTCCCTAGCAACGCAACCCGTGTCGTTGTTACCAATGGGCTCTACTTTAAATGTGAACAAGATATGAGAGTTTTCAATGGCCAAAACCAGAATTATAGTGGCAATAATTATGTAACTTCTCCTCACTGTGAACAGTGACTTGGATTTGTGAGGCCAAGCCACCACCCCAACTCTCTCCACTGTCACTGCAGTTATCAACCAGGAACTCACCTGGGCACTGCCATATGCTATGAAATAATATGACAAGCAATGCCCAGTGTTAATCTTTGTAATATAAACATCTTTGTACCCCAAATAAGTCATTAAAGGCACCATTGAGGCTGCTAAGATAAGATAGATATTGTCAGAAATGGCTAAACAGAATAGATAGGGGGATGTTGAGGAGTGTTTGAACTTGCTGCCCCTGAGCACGAGCACTGCGAGCGTGTTCCCGACGAGTCCGCAGCCCGTGATGAACAGCTGCAGATAGACGCGCACCACGGCGTAGAACAGCGTCTCAGACAGGAGCTCCCGCTCCTCAGCGCCCTTCGGTGGCTCCGCGGTGAAATACTCCTGCGCATGCGTGGTGAGGCTCATGGCTGTAGCATTCTTCTCGTTGTTGCATTGGTTGTTGACAAATTCATCGCCTCCTGCGAAGTGGATGAAAACAACGAGAAGTGAAAATTCACATTGACGTCCTTTTTGCGGTTTTGCACGGGGACAAACTCGGAACATCCGCACCCGTACACAGAACTGAACACCACACACACGCACACACACACAACATGCACACATGCACACACAACACACACACGCACACTCACCACACACACAACACACAGACTCTACGCACACACACATACACACACACACACACACACACACACACACACACACACACACCAAAACGCGGAGACCAACAAATGGACGTTTTGTCTCTCCTCATCCTGGTATCACTCTCCAACAAATTCAAAGCTGAGTGCTGCGAACATGCTCCAAGGCCCCAGGTCAGCTCTCAGGCAGCAACCCCAACATGTCCAGTTCCACGCACTTTTACAAGATCTCGAGCCATTTCATCAATCAACCACAAAGGAAAACGAAAAGAGCAAGTAAAATTGTGTTCAAGCGCAAGCAAACTGCACTCACCTCACAGAGCCATGTCGCAGAGGTTTGAGATCAGCGAGTGCTGTCTCCTGAGCTGTACGTGTTCAACCCGAGCTGCTCTTGATGACTGCAGCAACTTCAGTGGGGGGAACCACCGCAGCGCTCCAATGCTTCTGTTCAGCAAGACCTGAGGCAGTTGTGGATTTGACTCAACCCAAAAGCTGTTTTTGGTTGTGTTATTGGGTCCAGGCCACAACTGCCTATGGTTTGAGTGAACATGAATCAATGAGCCAGACAGTGATATTGAGGGTGCTTCTGTGACCCATTGTCACGTTCCACTTGTAAAGGTTTGTCAATTAGTTTAGCTCCAGCTCGACACATTTTTCAAAAGCGAGGATAACTTGACATACCCCGAATTTGACACTAAAGGAAGGTTAGAATTGCCTGACTCACCACAGAGACCTCCCGTTTCTCCCCGTCTCTTTGTCCGCAGTGGTCTTTCCGTTCCGTTGCGGTGCCGTGTCTGAGTCAAAACGACGTATCCGTTGTGGTTCTGTGGTCATCGACAACGAAGTCTTCAGATGGACTCGCTAGATATTCGCAAAACCAGTGGCTGTCCTTCGCCTGCCTTGGCTACTCAGAAGGACCGTCACACGGCGGTCCGCACGAACAGGGGCGACGGACGCAACCACGTCTCGCGAGAAATTGTCAGAGCAGCTATACTGGATTTTTTGTCCAAATCTGAAGATGCATTCACCTGCTCTGAACGCACGGAGATCGTGCTCTCACTGTCCGGCCAGCGCACTGTAAAGGAGAAGGCGCTGCAGCTGCCGTCAACAACGGTTCTGTGCACCGTCAAAGTTTCCCACGGCGCATGCGCGGCTTGGTGGCGCAAAAACGCCAATCTCGTCTGGACTGTCTTCCAACAACGCACCAGGGAAAAACTCAACATCAAAGAGCGCAGATAATGGGTCTCGATTGATCTGGTGGGTGCGAGACTGAGACAAAACATCCAGAAAGATGAGGAACTCTGCCAGTGCACCAATGTTGCAATAGAAAGTTGCATGACATGTACCCCCTCCCTCCAGGGCTGGAAGTCTCAGTCTTTGAGCTCGGTCCGTTCCCACACTCACGCACTTGTGCGGCACGAAACAAACATCACAGATCACAGATTCAACCTTTCAATTTGTTTGGATGATTGAGAAAAAATTCTGAATTCATTCTCTCAAGAGTTCGCGTGGAATTTTTTTTTGCACTGAACCGGCAGTTCAAGGCCAATAGAAGCTTCACCTGGATAGAACCGAACGCGTTCTGGCTTAGTTAGCCGTTCACATTTCCCTTGAGTTTGAGTCTCCCTGTCGCAGCTGTTTTGAGCGACTCTCTGATCACGAAGATCTGAGGCGGCAGAAGCCACTTCGAATCTGAGATGTGCGGGCAAAAAGGAAACGGCAGAAATGAAGTGGAAAGTTTTTGAAGAGTTTCTGGAAAAGGACATTTTTGCGCTGGTTGCCCGTCGTTTTTGCTTGTCTGGATTGTTGCTTTTTGTCAACTGACGCCCGTCCCATCAAAAACCCAAGAAACTTCTTGGTGTCTGATGGTGCCTTTTGTGTGATGGTCTTGTCTGGTGGTGCAAAACGTGTTGTTTTTCCTGTCAGCATTTTGATTCACAAAAACACCAAGTTCTACGCGTGTGGTGCCTTCAAAACTGTTGGAGAAATCTTGCAGCGGACGCGCAGCACACTTTAGTGTGTGGGCAGCGGGAATAACAACTGACCCAAGCAGTTTGCAGCTGACAGGAGAGGTTGACGCTGTTGATGACGAGATATTACACACATTTGCGTAAATCTTTGTTTGAGTTTGTGCAGACTGTTGGTGCCGCAGCAACAGTTCGTTCACTCGTTCACGGATGTTCTCAACGATCTAACGAGACCAGCTTCACCAGTGTGAAATCAATTATTTCTTTGTTGTTTTTTTTTTTTTTGTTTTTTTTTTGACAAATGCAGTGAGTGAACATTGTTAATCTATTCTGCGTTCAGCTTTCTTAAATCAGTTAAGAATTTATACCGCCGTTGGCGGTGCTGAGTGTGGCTCTGCTGACGCTCCTGGAGCTCGCCAGACCCTCCTCCCTCGCGCATGTGCACCTCAGGATCCGGAACAGCTCCGCGCGAAACGTCGGGCCCGACACGGAATACATGATAAAGTTACACGAGTGGTTCAGAGAGGCCACCATGTTACACAGAACGAACCCCAACCGATTCTCACTGTAAACCACTTCAGACTCCGCGTTTGGTTTCGCAAACATGAGATACATGGAGATAGGGGTGGTGGTGAGAATGAAGAAAAAGCTGATGGTCAGGAGCATTCGAGTCATTCTGTTCGTCTCGCTGTTAGAATCGGACGCAGAATCATCATTGGTAGAATCGCCGCCTCGCGTTGTCATTTTACGCCGGTTTCTGGCTGATTTAAGCACAACAGATATGATTATGATATTACAAATTATGATAATTCCAAATGGCAAAAAGTTATACATAATGGCATCAAATAAAGGCCACACTTTTGAAGCAAAATATAGAAATTGATCTCTTGGAATGCAATAATTTTCTCCGTCAATTTTAACCATAACAAACACAAACAACGCCTGGCTATTTAAACAAATTATGAAAAATGTTATGAAAGAAACCATATAATAACTTCTTCTTTTGGTGAATAAGGATTTGGATTTATGAGGAAAAGCCACCACCCCTACTCTCTCCACTGTGACTGCGGTTATGAGCCACGCGCTCAGTTGTGCTGTTCCATAGGCCAAGAACAAGTAGAGCACACAGGTGGACAGGTGAATCGTCAAAAGGATATCCTCGTAGCCCAAATACGTCATCAGAGGGCTTATGGTGGTCCCAACTATCAGGTAAATGTTGTCGCAGACGGCCAGGGTTATGAGGAAGGGAGAGGTGGAGGAGTGCCTGAAAACAAATGAAAACAGGATGAGAGGCGGAGAACAACATATGTGAGTCTTTCATGCTTGGTTCTCTGGTCCTTCAAACGGACCAGCTTCACCTGGCGAATGAGGAAAATTACTACCCCTGCACACACAAGAGGGATTGAGTCAAGAGGAGTTAGGAGGGAGAGAGACACAGAGATCGAGGCAGACAGGCAATTCTTTGTCTTTCGGAGACGCCCCAGGCGCCACATGACACCGGAAGTGAGGGAACATCCGTTGTACCTGAACCGTCTGGAGCGCAGCACGAGCACTGTGAGGATGTTTCCGATGAACCCGACGACTGCGATGAACAGCTGGAGATAGACGCGTACCACCGCGTAGAACAGCGTCTCCGTCAACTTGCGCGGCGTCTCCATGGCAACGCTCACGTTGCCCAGGGTGACAGGGGTCACCTCCATGGTGACGACTTCTGCGAACGGAAGACACTCAGTAAATCCCAAAGCACTGAAATATGGTATGAAGATACCAAAGAATTTTAGAAAACTTCTGTCTGCTCTGCAGGGACCATCAGAGCAAATTGTTTTCGTTTTTCTGTATCGTGAAGGCGTCAGTTCACAGATCCAGGCCACTACACGAGCCGTGATTTCTGGAGACCTTCCGTCTCTGCATCTCAGGGCAGCTGGAGACATCCCAGGGTCCCAGAGGCGTGCGGTTGGCATTCAGAGGGTCGGCTTCTGACAGCAGTGTTGCTGGTCCTTTCTGGCCTGTGGAGGGCTGGGCCCATGACCTCCTGAGCTACCTTTGCAAGTCTGGTAGCAGGCAGCAGAAATTATACAATCTGTCAGGTGATGCCATGTGCTGGAGATGATTCAAGCAACGAGCCAAGGTTCCTGGAAACTGCCCTGACAGGCCAGATCTTGGAGGCCTCAAGTGTCAGGAAAGTTGAAATTATCAGAGGCAAAGAAAGGGTCTTCAGGCTGAGGTCTCTGGCCTTTGGAGAGGGTTTCTGGATGCCACACTCACCTTGTGTGCCAGTAGCCAAAGGGTTGAATATTTTTTCGACAATATTGTAGAAGGTCATGAAGTCAACTTCGGACCAAGAGCCCTCGTGAATTCACTGAGCACTGCACCACGTTGAACGAAACATCGGAAAATCAGTGTCAAGATTGACCTCAAAGTCAACTGCGTAACAAAAGGCCAGGGTGACAATCAAAACCTTGGAGAGTGACACGACACTCGTCGCGACACAGGGTCGACACAGAACACAGAGACTCACCTTCACTGTCCCGCGGCGTTCTTCTGGTCGTGCAGTTTGATTATCGACATCTTTATTCCTTTGTTCCTTACATTCTCAACATCTTGCAATCCTGCAATGCAGAGGTGGGAGGTTATATTCCAAAGTGTGGACAGACGCACACATAAATGCTACTGGTTTTTAAGCCGTCAGCGGCACCAAGATGGCCCGCTACGCGCGACCATCAATCAGAAACTAGAGAAAAGGGACATTTTGTTTCAACACTGTGATGCAACCGTGCCTTGTGCGACGTGGCATTTCACCCTGAAAAATCTCTACAGTCGTCACTTTTTCTCTTTTTTTTCTGCTTTGTTTTTCTGTAAATGTGAACGAGAAACTATTTATACTATTTATGAACGGAAGTTCATGTCTGAGACAGAGAATACGAGGGAAGTCCTAATGAAAGCGGTTTCTGTCCGGAAAAAAGTGAATTCTCAGAAGTTTTTGATCGGGAAAATTTATGTAGGAACAAAATGACATCCAAACTACAAAATCCATGCCAAACAACAATAAAAATGCATGCTCAACACCTGTAAAAAGAGTTCAAAAAACAAGAGTCTATGCGCATTGCGTCCAAAGGCCTGAGATCAATCGGAGTCTGAATCGGATGAATCCTCAACTTCTTCTGGAGGTTTGAAGAGATCCTCAAGTCCATACTCAGCAGGATCAACAGAGAGGTGCCTGCCCTCAAAGTAGGAGCCGTTTGCCTCTTGAACTTTCATCCATCTTAGTGGCATTTGCCTGATTGCTGCACAGAAGTCCTCACTGGGGATCTTGTTCAGCTCCCGGTGCACTGCATGTTTCAACTCCTCCAGATTCCGGATTTGCAATGTGGCTAACTGAGATTTGAGTCTGGGAAATAAAAAGTAATCACACGGAGCCAAATCTGGGGAGTAGGGTGGATGGGCCAAAAGATCAATGTCCTCAAAGAAAGCCAGTGTGGGCGCGGATGTGTGTGAGGAGGCATTATCATGGTGGATGACAAAGTTTCTGCGTGGAGAGTCAGGGTTGGGTTTCCTCCAAAGGTCTGGTCTTTTCCTTCTGATCCTTTCCTTCAGAGTACTCAGCACTTCCAGATAACGGTCTGTGTCAACTGTGTCACCTGGGGGCAGGAAATCAATCAAGATCAGCCCCTGCCAATCGAAAAAAACAGTCAGCATGAGCTTCCGGACTGACCTTTGCCTGCGCACTTTCATGGGTCGCATCGCGGGCATGCCCTTTGGAGTCCACTCCAAGCTGCAGGATTTTGTCTCCAACTCCTTGATCGACACCCAAGATTCATCACCTGTCACCACATGGAAGATCAGCTCTGGGTCATCCTTCAGCAGTGCCAGGTTCTCCCTTGTGAAGTTGCACCTACAGGCCACCTGCTCTTGGGTAAGGAGTTTGGGGACCAGCTTCGGTGCCACCTTTGACAGATTCAAGTCATCCTTCAAAATCTTGTGCACACTGGTCTTGGACAAAGAGACTTCTTCTGCAATCATGCGAACTGTCTTGCGCCAATCTGGATGGAGGCACCGATGGACTGCATCAACATTTGGGCGTGTTCTCGCTGTGCGCTTCCTCCCTGGTCTTGGGTCATCACTTACTGAATTCCGGTTCTCCTCCTTGAATTGCTTGAACCACACTCTCACCCTGTTCTTGGACATGGTGTCTTCTCCAAAAACTGCATGCATTTGACGTCAGCACTCAATGGGTGTGGTGCCTGTTTTACTCAGGAACTTCAGAACTGTCCTCTGCTCTTGCTTCTTCTTTGTGAGTTCGGTCGGAGTGGGGGCAGGCATCCAAAGAAGCAGCAGCACAAAGAAGAAACCCATGTTTACTCCTTGGCACGCAATGATACACAGATCGTCACGTGACAGAGCGATCCTGCACTTGCGGTGCTCGTACTCAGTCTGTCTGGGCCACCAGACACAACATTGCACTGTCAAAAATTGAGGGAGATGGTTGTCTCATTGTGTGCCCAAAAGCCAAGAGAAAGAGCAAAATTGACCCGGTAATTTCCGGACAGAAACCGCTTTCATTAGGACTTTCCTCGTAGTATTGTCAAAGTTTGAAAAAGACGAACTGATTTCCAGCCTGTAATGCCACGTCGCACGTGCCACGTCGCACGTGTTGCAACCAAAGGTCCATAACGACTCACCACAACGTCTCCATGGCGATCCACGCGACTCCGAAGAACCTTCACTTCCAAATGGGAGATCCTGTAGCTTGCCGTTCTGTGAAGCCCTTCCTCCTTTGAAAGGCAAAACTTGAGACATCGTCACTGTCGAGGTGAGCGCACTGACACGTGTGTTTGAAGCATGGTTTCCACAGATTTATCAGTAAAATTTAACTGACACGTAATTCGCTTTAACACACTATTAGTATTTTTAATAAGTCAAACAAATCCATCTTTATTCAGCAACGAGTGCAAAAAGTCAGAAGTGAGTAACACCCCGCCCTTCGCAATTGAATCATCTTTGTCGAAGAAAGGTGGTTGAAGAAAGGTGCGAGATGTGTTCGTATTTTTGCCTGTGAGAGCTCACAAACACCCCCACCCACTCGGGAGCTGCAGGAGTGCACATGGTCTGTGTGTGTTTACAGAGAAGTTGTTTCATTGAAGTAAGAGATTGAAAATTGGCGACGTCATGGTACCATTCAGTGCTTTGTGCAAAACACAAGTCCAGCTGTCTGTTTTTGCACCTTGTCCATTCCACTCTGCAGCGTGAGGGGTCAAGGATCCCAGAAAACACGTGCACCCTGCATTGCACCAGGAATCACCTTTGCCTCCAGCGGATCCAGGATTGACGTCATGGACACAAAAACTGTTGTCAGCTCATATTAACACGTGAAATGGAAAAATTTGTGATGCAAGGACAGACGGTTCCTTCCCGTGGTCAGGGACCTGTACCGGTGTCCCCTGCATGGATCCCCTGGATCCACTCGAGTTTGGTTCCAAAGGCTTCAGAACTGACGTATTGACTTCGGAAGAAAGTTTGACAGTTTGGGAGCGGCATCTCAGAGTTTGCAGTCTCCGGCCTGCACAGTGAGATGGGGGCCATTCGACCCCAACGCAATTCCATCCATATTGCTGTTCGATCAGGGACGGATACAAGCAGAAGGGCAGGACACCATACAGTCCCTGCGACGTCCTCTTTCCCGCGGCAAAAAAAGCACATGTGGAGATCAGCCTGTTCCCGAGCAACTCCGGTGGCAGCACCAGTCTCAATCCACTGCACGAACGCCACGCGGCATTCCGAGCGCGTCTGATGACGTCACCGGCGTCGCGCGCGCGTGGTACGCGACTCTGTAGACGCTGACGTCCTGCTTGTCCGTTCCGCTCTTGTCGTGCAGCACGAGGAGCCGACGCGACGCCGGGAGCCAGGCGAGGTCGTCGCACCACCCTCCCGTGTCCAGCAGCTTCTTCACGATGCGGCCCGATGGTGTCAGCACGAACACTCTGAAATGGCGAACCACGCGTTGACGTTTCCACCCCTGACTGATCCAGGTCAGGGTGGGAAGGGCCCGACCTGGTCTCGGCCAACAATAGGCCCTTGAAAGCCCAACCAGACGGCGTCAGAACTAACACTCGGGAATGCCGAAACTTTGGAGTGCAGTGCAATCTTCAATGGGATCGTGGCACCAGTAAAGACGCAAAAGGTGGGCTTGGGTGCCACCAAAATACCAAAGAAAATACAGTTGGTCCAACATTCCGGCCAGACGAGTGAGTCAAAAGGGCTGACTTCACATACTTCACCCCATCTCCAGCCCAGGGGTGAAGTGGCGCCACTGCGCCGCCGGCCACCCGCACACGCAAAAAGAACGCGCCCACTGACAAAGCACACGTCACGCGTTGTCGCCCTCGCCCTGAGGCTGGGAACACACTCCCAGCGACGCAGCAACCAGCGTCATGCTGCCCCGTCTTGCTGTGGCATCACCCCATTGGGTTTGTATGGAGGCTGCTGCTGGTGTTGGGCTGCATTTGTGTTGCCCGAACTGTTCCCAGAGCAGTTGGGACAACACAAATCCAGCCCAACACAAACCCAATAGGGCTACGCACCAGCAGGACGGGGCAGCACGACGCAACAGCGCATCGCTCTCCAGTGTCTGCACCCTGAGGCGCCCGTCGCACCTGCAGTAGGAGAGCCCCGTGTCCGCGACGTACAGACAGTCGGCGCCGTCGCTGATGATGGCGTTGGGCCGCAGCACGGCGCCCTCGTACTCGAGGCGCTCGACGCGCCACAGACGCGCCCCGCTGCGGGCGTCCACCGCCAGGATCGTGTCGGCGTTGTATGACGTCAGCACGACGACGCTCTCCCCGCTCCTCTGGGTCGCCTGGAAACGCGCAGGGAACCAGAGTTCTCTATGCGACTCTGCGATCACAAAACTGATCGTTTTTGCTCGCATCATGACAGAAATGGGTTCTCACACTCTACAAAAAAATGGTTCCTGTGAAATTACAGAATGACTTGTCGAGAAAGGAGTTGTGTGATTGAACAGAAACCGAGGAACAATTCCATTCGGTTTGGCTCGCGTCGGTCCCCACCCACCTTGGCGATTCCGATGACTGACGTCAGTTTGACCTTGACCCTGGGCCCCTCGCGCCCCAGCTCCCCGCCGCGGACGCTGAGCTCCATGAGCGCCGTCTCCGCCTCGCCCGCGCCGCCGGCGCCCTGCGCCCATTCAGCCACGAGCACCGAGTCAGGGCCGGACACGCAGATCGCGCAGGGGTCAAACCCTGCAGTCAAAGTGCTGTGGCGACGACGACAGGCGGTCGGGCTGCAGTTTGCACTGCGCCGCTCTGAATTCAGCAGCTAGGTGCGCGAGTGATGGTGTCAGAACGAAAACCCAGCACAGACACACACACACACACACACACACACACACACACACACACACTCACACACACACTGCGCCGCTCTGAATGAGGCAGCTGCATGCATGGGTGAGTGAATGATGGTGCCACAACAACAACTTTTGCACAGACCTCACACACATACACGCACTCACACACACACAAGCTCACACACGCACACACACACACACACACACACACACACACGAACATGCACCTTCCCACACACATGCACATACTCCACACACACCCAAACACACACACTCACACTCAGACACAGACACCCAAACACACATACACACACACTCTCTCTCTCTCTCTCTCTCTCTCTCTCTCTCTCTCTCTCTCTCTCACACACACACACACACACACGCACACACAGACACACACAATCCTCGTACCTGGAGGCTTGAGTCGGTGCAGCAGACGCCCCGTCTCGGCGTTCCGCAGCTCGATCGTCTCCTGCTTCGTCACCACCAGGTAGCGCTTCATGTCGGCCGTCACGAACCGGAAGGACCGAGCCTGCAACCACCCCCGTGCGATGAGGTGCATTGGCACGCGTCATGGAATGACCTCAGTTCTTAACACAAATTCCACAACACTTATCACCTGAGGTCTTTCTTCGACACCGCAAAATCATAAAATGTCATTGTATGAAAATGGTGAAAGAGCTGAGGTCATTCTCTGTGTGACATCCAACCACAAGATTCACTGCTGCTTGGTGACTTGAGCTTCAGTGCGTCCTGTGCATGCACATGCACAAACGTATCCGTGCACGGGTAGGAGACCCAGAGGGGTCCAGGCTCTGATCGCTGTCGGCGACAACCCCCCCCCCCATTTTGTACCACAAACCCTTTGTATTTAACGTTTGTGCGCATACTGTTCTTTCACTGGGGTTCGGATCCCCTATTGGTTTCAAGCCCAATGCTCGATCTGCTGGACAACAGGTGGCGCCCCCACCTCACCTGGGAGACGCCGATGTTGATGGTCTGCAGCGTGGCGCCCTGCAGCGTCCGGTACTGGATGACGTAGTTGCGGCCCTGCACCTCCCCGCTGATGGCCAGGGTCCCGCTGTCCAGGGTGTCCACCGTGTTGAGGCCTGAGGACCGCAGCCCCGTCATCCACGTCGTCTGCAGCTGCGTCGTGGCGGGGACCTGTGACGTCATCACTGACGGTGACCCAGCGCAGGGACGCAGGCTCAGTGCAGCAGGTGGCCTGTGAAGTTTGGTTCCGCACTCCAGCGCCTACTCTGGACGACGCCTCTCACCAATGAAGCTGGGTGGTGGCTGGGACCTGTGACGTCATCACTGGAGACTGATGGTGACCTGTGACGTCATCACTGGAGACTGACGGTGACCTGTGACGTCAAGGCTGGAGACGCACGGTGACCTGTGACGTCGTCACTGGAAACTGACGGTGACCTGTGACACGCACGGTGACCCAGCGCAGGGACGCAGGTTCAGCCCTGTGCAGCAGCGGGTGGGATGTGAAGGCTGGTTCCGCACCTCTGTGGACGACACATCTCACCAATGAAGTTCCATGCCGGGTATGTTCCAAGGATGCACATTTCCTTGCAGTACTCCGCAGGAACACAAGACTCCACTGGCACACTCCTCTACCTGTGTGTACTCAACATACGTTCCGTGTGCGGACAGCTCTACCTCTTGGCCCAGTAACGCAGACCGGAGGAGCCCCTCTCGCCTCCTTCTCTCCACCCCGCCAGGTCTTCTGTCCGCGCGCTCTCCATCAAGCGCCTCATCCGCAAAAACCAGGCTTGGCAGACTCGGCCACCCTGTGAAAACTCGGTTGTGGCCGCAGGCAAATTTCGCGTTGATTTGGGTATGTGTTTGACGTGTGGTCCTCCGTATCGAACATCGCTTCTCACTTTCATTGTGGTCCGTGGCAAATGAGCCCATGTTCGCAGTGGAAAATTTTTGCAGGGTTTCAGAGTGAAAGGTCAGAGGACCTGTTGCAGAAACCGCAGAGCCTAAAGCGGTTTTCACATTGGTGACGCGTGCTCGTGCTTTTGACGCCGGCGTCAAAATTTAACATTGCACCCAATGGTGGGATTTTTGACGTCAGCCCAGAAAATGACCGCGTGTCACGCAATGTGAAAATCCCCCCTGAGGCAGGATCAGGGGCATTGAAAAACTGGACATCTTGTTCTTGCGAACCAGAAACTTGACATGCTGCTGAAGACGTTCTCCAGACTGCACGTCGACGTTCTTGGCTGCATCACTGAGTGAGTGGGTTCGGGAGGCGAACACCCGACTCGAGGTTGTTCAGATCCTGCAGACCGCACATCTTGGCAGCCGCAGCGGGCACCCAAAATACTGCGCGGTTTGTTTACATCGCGTGGCTTTTATACCTCTGCGGGTCCTGCCTCTGCATTAATTGTTGTACACTCTCAAAACTCTCAAGCCTGAAACGTGAACACCTCAGAAAATAGGCCCTGGGTTGGAGAGACTGTAAAAATAGCTCCATGGAGCTCGCGGTGATTTGAGGAAATTTCAGTTGCTCTGATTTGGCTTGCTCTGATTTGGCTTGCTCTGATTTGGGTCACTGATTTGGCTCACTCTGATTTGGCTCACTCTGATTTGGCTCGCTTTTTTGTCAAAATTCTTACTTTTTTCACTTAATATTCACAACTTAGGAACTCATTTAGCACACAC
>JAAUXT010056782.1_pt1 | contig 18189 bp, 19 predicted proteins | sample 7278171 | NCBI WGS metagenome assembly JAAUXT01 (sample SAMN14350112, study PRJNA611818) | marine sediment metagenome | isolation source: surface marine sediment (1.8m) | place: French Polynesia: Moorea | collected 2018-08
AAGATTGAGGGTTAGTGTCCTTGACAAAGGTTATGGCATGAAGACCACATGCCAAAACAACATGAGTGTCCACAGACAAATTTCAGAAAAGATCGGACCATTAGGATCGGCTAAAAATTAGAAAAAACCGGGGAGGAGTGAGATTCCCCTCGTATGTGTTTGTACGTGCATGTGTGTATGCGAGCGTTGTGCGTGTGTGCCTCGTCCCCACTGTCGTCGACCAGAAACGATGGAAGAACTGAGTTGTTTGTGTGTCAATACCTCATTCATATGTTCTTGTCAAACACATGTATGACAGCCCGAAATTGAAACTGCAACTCCATTTTCAAATGAAAATCTATTGTTACGGGATGGTGTGCAGTGTCTGTGAATGTTTCTCCCCAATGACACTTTGAAATGTCACATCTAATGCACAAGGTTCCGCTTCTGAGCTGTCGTCACTGCACCATCAAATGTTTCGTCGATGACACGCACATCTTTGAAGCATTCACGGAACAAAGCAGCCTTAAACGACTCGCAATGGGTGCACGTGAACACAACACTGCTGTTTGCACAACATCGGCATTTCAAAGCTCAAATTAAATCATGGAATCCCTGTTTCCAAAAATTGTCTGAGAACGTGCGGTTTTCTGTTGAGCAGCAATGACAAGATTTCCCTGGCATTGTCCAACACACACTTCCATTTCTAGGAATGAACAACAACGCAACTGATTCTTCCGGTCTTCCGGGGGAGCGGGCGCACACGACGCCGACAGGTTCCTGTTGTCTGTGTGGCTCCACCTGCCCAGCGGCCCAAGCCTGCAACCTGGGCCTGCAGACGTCGGCCGAGACATGCAGCGCAGGTGACAAGTGCAGCGTTGGTCAGAACAACAACTGCACCGTCAATCAGGATAAGAACGTCGTGAGAGATTTCGGCAATGATGAAACTCTTGAGGGCAGCAGGTTGAGCAGGACCTGGTTTCGGTGTTGCTGCTCTTGCTGCAGAGATTGCGTGCAGTGTAGAGAGGAGTGCAGCCGGCCCGAGACCATGATTCTTCGAGTTGACTCCCATTTGGGTTTCCTGCCTCACCGCATGATGTTCGTGTGCAGTAGACAACATGTTGAAGATGTCAAAACCACCACAACGGTTCAGTACATGTGAAAGGAGATGTATTGAGAACGGAAATCGTTTCACGTGGAATCGCTTCCAAATATTTTCAACCAACAATGGAAAGCGAAATGAACTCGGTAGATGACAAATGTCCACATCTGATTGATTGAACTTTTGCGCCATTATTTGCTTTATGTCATCGCAACCACGAGCGCAAGTCTCTCCGCGTGTCGAGTTGATTTTTTCGGCTCGATATCAGCAGAATCTTTTTCGGCCGCAAGCCTGGCTGTTCAAACGGAAATGTCTTTTGCAATACCCACCAAACAGAATTGCACTGTACATTCGTGTGTTGCGTTCTTTGCATCGGACTGCTTGTTCGTATTTTGTGTGTCCATTTGATATGCCTCCTGTCGTTAATTCCGTCTGCGTGGATCTCACATGTACAAAGCAGTCAGTGTGCTCGTTTTCACCTCTTCACCTCATTGACACTCTCATATGGTTTCCACGTATTTGGTGTCGAAACAAATGCTGCATCAAACACACATCAACTGCGTCATAGGATTGAACTTACGAGAGCAACGATCAGGCCCCTCGCAAAGCTCCGGCACACCCTGGAAAGGAATACGAGGCTGTATTTCAAAGTTTTGACTCCACCGCGATTTTTTGCAGTCAAAACTTTGGAGTAAATTTTTTTTAGATGCCATCACAAAGGGATCGAACTTGTCGTTGCTCAGCATGCAGACAGTTGAATTTGGGTTGATCTTCAGATCATTCAAATGGGGTCAAGTTGCACCGCAGCACTGGTTAGTGCTGACGTTTTCCCTGTGTTATTCTGCGAGGACACTGCGCACTTCTGGCAGCTTTTTGAATTTGTTGACATGAATGTTTCTGTTCCTTTTGGATTTGTTCTTGTTGGTTTCACGTTCGTGTTCATTATGTCTGCAATGTGTGGGATGCGGAAACACGTTGACCAAAGGGTGAACCTCAAGTTTCTCGTCGCTCAAGACCTTTCTCCAATCAACTGCTGGAGGCAGCTTCAAGGTGTTTATGGTGAAGACTGCATGAGCAAGGAAAGTGTGAGACGTTGGCACAAGAGATTCCAAGAAGGGGATGGCTTGACTCCAACCATGGATTTGCAGCGCTCAGGCTGACCCCGGACTGCATGCACCACACCCAACATTGAGACAGTGCAGCAGCTGCTCCAGACAAATGGGTGTCGCAGCATCAAGCAAGTGTCCACTGAAGCAGGTTTGACTTGGTCTTCTGCTCAGAAAATCATCAAGAAAGACTTGAAACTGTCCAAATGCATGGCCAAGTTCATCCCCAGGATCCTCAGCAATGAGCAGAAGTGCGCAAGGAAGACCTTTTGTGAGCAGAATCTGGAAAGGTTGAGGAGAGACCCTTATTTGCTGGACAAACTTGTGTGTGGTGATGAATCTCCAGTGTACATTATGGATCCGGAGACGAAGATGGAATCATCAGTCTGGTTGCCTGTGGGTGTGGAGCGTCCAACAAAAGCTTTGCGCCAAAGGTCTCAGAAGAGGACCATGCTCACCTGTTTTTTCGATTCCATTGGACCCATATTGATCGAGTTCTCAGAAGACAAGATTGACAGTGATGCCTACATTGAAACTTTGAGGCGCCTGTGTGAAAGAATCTGGAAAAAAAGGCCTGGCATGTGGACAGGAGGTGTGGATGGGAACACTGACCGCGAGTAGATTCTGCAGCATGACAACGCAAGTCCCCACACCTCCAACAGAACTCTTGCTTTTTTAATGGATCAGGACATGATCGCTCATCTGCCATACAGTCCGGATCTAGCTCCTGCAGACTTCTTTTTGTTCCCCCTCCTCAAATCCAAGCTGAGAGGAGTCCATCACCGAAATCTCCCAACAGTGAAGGCAGCTGTGCGCAATGCCCTCAAGTCAATTCCTGAGGAGAGGTTCCAACAAGCTCTGACTGATCTCACAACAAGATGGAGAAAATGCATAGCTGCAGAGGGGGAGTATTTTGAAGGGTGTGGCATAGTGCCTAACCCGGACCCTTACTTTGACCAAGTGAATGACACCACCACTGACTCGGAGCAGGAATCCAAAATTGACCAGGAGTGATTTGGAATCATGAAGGACTGAATTTGGAATGTTTTAGTGCATCAGCATTGCCATTTTGTTCTATCTGTTGATTTTTTACTGAGGATTTTGTACTCAGGAAGTTTGCATGTTGAGGACTTTTATTGGCATGAATATTGGTTGGCATGAGTTGTTGGCATATTAAAAGTTTCGTCGCAAAAAAGTGGCATTGTGTGTCTGAAATCGCGGTGGAGTCAGAACTTTGAAATACAGCCTCGTAGTTGCACTTGAAAGTGAGAAGCAGGCGTGCTCATTTGTATGCAAAAACAAAGGAAACGACAATAAAGCAAGGATTACAACACACACCGGATTTGTTGCTGAACTGCTTTCCCCTATTTCCCGGTTTGGTTGTTTGCAAATGTTTCGCTCAAGTTGATGTATTGAGGACAGGACGTCCTATGACATACAATCACAATCACGTCTGCATAGATGAGCACTGCCAATACATCACGAATACTGTCTCCCTTTGCGTCGCTGGACGGGGAGGATTCATGGTTCTGAGAAAACCTGATCAGCAAATGCTGCAATACCGAACACGAAAATTCAGCCACACATTTGTCTTGAAAGTCGAGGAAGACTGACTTTGAGCGCTCGGCCCTTTCAAATTTCTCACGCAGTCTTGAGCGTCTTTTGTTTTGACGCCCCAAAAATCTCTGTCGCTGTGCTGAGGCTGGGCAATTGGTCAACGCGAAAGCTGGCCGAAGACGCACAGCTCGAGCCTCGCTGGACGCGAGACCACGAGCCGCCGGCCGTCTCGTTCTCCGAATGATTGCGATCATGGCTTGTTGCGCGTTGTCACCACGGAGTCATTGTTCATTGACTTCTTTTTGCAAACAACACCCAACGTTCTTTTATTCTTTGTGCTGTTTGTCCCATTCTGTCGATACGTGCCGCAGTTACATTTCATTTGCTTTGCATGTCAGAGCCCTGACACGCCATTGAGCTGGCGACATCTCACAAAAAGTTTGTTTTCATTGGGAGTTACTAGAGAAATTAATCAAAGTGGTCCAGTTCAGTAGATGACAGTTGAGTCGATGACATTGCCAGTGTGACAAGAAGCAGTAGACCTGTATCTTCATCTTGGGGATTTTCATGATGGTGAAGGAGAAATAGTGAAAAAAAACATGCTTGGTTGTGAATCCTTCTCGTACCCTAATCACCTCTAGAACACCTTGGGTTTGCTCTGGAGGCGCCACAAATTTGTTTTGTTTGTCTGCACAACAGGTTGAACCAAATTTTTGGAAAGGCCCGATGCGTGGTTGTACGACAAGTTTGTGTGGTTGATTTGGCCTCACCAATTGACGTGGTAGATCTTGTCTCACCAGTTGGCAGTTCCAAACGCTTGTGGTGTTCGTGTCTGAGTGAACCTTCTTGTCTCCAAGTATCTGAGAGTCGACGAAAACATTCATATGAAAAGGAAATCACATCCGGTACAAGAAATACTCTGCCTGTGCACCCTCCAACAGGACGTGTCCAACACCTCTGCGTGGATGCCCTGGCAACGGAATTCGCACAATGTCGTCCACCTTTGCTTGTCCAACCATGCATCAGAGTTGGCGTGTGAAGCCAGTCGCACAGAAAAAAAACCCGGAGGAATGAAAGCTGGAGCGATTGACGCCCCCCGTCGCTTAATTTACCGTTCCGTGCCGCTTGCGTCGAGCCATCCACACAGGCGAAGGAAATTGCAAGAAATTAAGATTTATTAGAAGGCGAGCTGAAAGCTATTTCAAGATACGACAGCAAAGGAAATTGCACGGTAATTGCGATGCACGTATAAGTGAAAGTGTGGTTTGTTCAAAAGCTCATGCAAGAGGTGTTCGTACACACACGTCTCTCTCTCTCTCTCTCTCTCTCTCTCTCTCTCTACCTCTATCTGACACACACACACACACACACACACACACACACACACACACACGTTTGCATTATTGTGCGTGCCAAAGGAAGAAATAAATTGTAGGTTTGTCAGAAAAATTCGCTTTCATCTCACAACCAGTACAAACATTTTTAATGGCTTCAGAAAGCGAAATCTCTTTTTGTAGCACAGCTTCCACGAAACGCATTTCCATGCTGAGTCGTCATTGTCTGAAAGAAAGCAAATCCGGTACAAACCTGCTCGCGGGGCTCAGCCAACAATCGAACACCTTTTGTGAATTGCAAAATGCTTGCATCTGTGACACAAGAAACCGTCGACAACACATCATGTGGCATTCAGTGCAAAAGAAGATTCAGACATTTCTGGGCTTCACTCCCTCAAAAAGGAAACCTCAGGTCGAAATGCCGCCTGAAACGAACAAATCTGAGATCTTGAATAATGATGCATTTGTCTTTGAACTTTTATGAAAAGGGGTGCAGACAAACACAGTGTGTTTCCAAGACAACGTCAAAGATTTGGACATAGTTCTGCTGAAGAACGTGACAAATGCTTGTTTTGCCCCTCTTTGTGTTTTCGACTTGGAATTAGTGCACCTTGAAGCTCACATTGAAATCTTGCTCACTCTGTGATCAACTTCAGTACCCTGGTGTCTATCGAACTTGGGTACAATGCAGCAAATGAGAATCGATTGAACTCAGAGACGTCAGGTTCCGCGTGCGGGCGCTGCCCTGGATTTTCGTGATGCGCCAAGCTCCAGAAAAGATTTCGGCTCATGGAACTGAGAATGACAGGCACGGCAAGCTTGGTACAGAATCTGCAAATTAGTCACTTGCTCTTGATTGAGTGAAGAACAATAAAGACACGAAAATCCAAAGAGAAATAAATCTCATCAAAGGTGGATTACACGCCTGACAGCGGATAATCCAGACAAACCTCGCGTTTCCTAGATACTGTCCCTTATTCTGTGGCGTGCAATGCTGAATGAAGGGACCACAAGAAATATGACCATAACTGCAAATTCTCTCTGCACCAACACAACAGTGCTTTGCGGGAGGTATTTTTTGAGTTCATCTTGTGTGCATGAAAGCTTTCTGTTTGGCTAGTGGCAACGCGCTGTTGGCGAGACTGAACCTAGCACACTTCAGAACAACCAAAGATGGAACCACCTTGGTGTCACCCGGCGTCCGACCCTGATTCCAGAATCAAATTTTGAATGGGTGAATTAGTATTTTGCAAAGAGCGGGGGCGGGCTTCCAGAGGATCCTGGATCTGCTGGAGACAACCAACACACTCACATGGCCATTGTTCCACAACGACAAACGAAAGATAGATCGCAATGCAATTTGTTTTTCTTTCTGACCAAAATGTCAGTTTCTGTGGACCGTAGTCAAAGCAAAGAACGAAATAATTTGGGCTGTTGTGGCCTTTGTTTTTGAAACTTGGGGGCGCACACAAAAGATACGAACAGACACTTGCCAAAATTTCAGTCGGAAACAGCCACAAAATAGCTTGGACAGAGCCATAGAAATTTGACGAGGAATGAATTGCCTCTTTCACCTGCAAGGACCCTGGAACTACACAGAAGCTGAGAAATATTTTAGGACACACCTCGTTTCTTACCTGTGTCGGCACCACTTGACCGGCACAAGGACCGCTGCTGGTTTTGCTGAAGTTAAAAGAAAAGACACTTTTTGTCAGGGGTACGGAGCTGACGATTATTGCACCTCATGTTGTCCCGAAGAGATGTCGTTGCTGTCCGTGTCTGACAAGGTTGGTCCACTTGGAGCTGCAGTGCTCACACGTTGAGCTTCTATTCATCGCCTGCAATATACTCGTACTGACTCAAAACTTCACAGTGCAATCTTTTGCTCGAGCTCGGCATGTCTCGAGAGTGATAAAGTGCTGCTCATATCACAGTGACCAGGTTTTGATAGTGACAAGAAAAAGCTACTTTACAGGGCATTTAATCGTTTCCCCTGCACCCCGCCTGTTGGTGCTGTTAACTCTGTCAAGCACACAGACCATAAAACGCGATGGGATTTGCCATTGCATGCACACCTCCCTGCCCATCCTTCCTTACACAGCTGTAAACGTCGAGCGCAACGCTGTAGTTAATCGTGCGTCGCGCGCCCCAGAGCCCGTCGTGTGCCGTAAAAACACCAAGTACAGCTTCATATGTTTGATGAACTTGGTGTTACATGGTGATCTACATGAAGTCATGCAAAGAAAATATATGCTCATAAACTTTAGGCTTGATCGAAATTGCCACTGTTTCCTACTGGAGCCTTCCACCCCTCCAACCAGGATATGTTTGCTTTCCTTCAGAGGAACAGCTCGAGCGAAATGACTTCCAAGACTGGCGCAATCACAGCCACAAGTCACGCGTGCGGATTCTTCGACGAATCAGAAATGATGAGACTTCAACGTATCTGTATGAGGGAACCTCTGTTTGAAGGCACTGCAACACTGGCACAAAATGCCCTTCGGTTGAGAATCACCACGTCACCTCGAAATCTCGGTTCTTTGAAGAGAAATTAGGACACAAATACCCTTGAACTGAGAAAGCAAAAACGAAACCAAGAAACACAATGATCAAGGACCTGAAAAGCGCAAAAAGCTGGTTTTTCAGACAAACAACCTGCCTCATGAAACTAGATCGCAACACAACTTGGAACAACCAGGACTCAAAGGCCAAGTGTTTACTCCCCATATTTCCTTGCAGTGTGTGCCCTGTGCATTTTGGGCAAACGCACCACCACCAGTTTGGCCAGTGACAAGCAGAATTGAACAAAGAGTCTTGATCCTTGCAAGAAGATACTAGTACAAAGGAAGCTGCAAGAAAATGGGTTCTGGTGGGCGTGAAAACTGCAATGAACAAGGCAAAAGAGCATGTACCGTATTTCTTGGGCTGCTTTCAGTCAGGACTCTGAAAAACAATTTGCATGACTCTTGGGTTGAGCAGTTGAGTACGTCATTAACTGTGCGAAACCCACTGAAGCCCTCGAAAGATTGCCATATCAGCCCCACCTGACGTAGCAGCTCCCATCGCACAACGTGAAATTTCGCAAAACGCCTGTGAGGCTGACGAAGACTCCGGGACAGAAGGCAAGGCTGTGTGCAACAGTGCAGAGACAGCGAAAACTCTGAACATAACAACAAACACACTGGATGGCATGGCAACGTCCCTTGGTGCAACATTCCGTTTTTCGACTTCACTTTGTTTGAATGTTGGACGCAAAGAAAGGTTTCACGGAACAGAAGATGTACAGTTGCCCCTGAATTTGGGACCGAACAAAGAAACTGAATGTATTTCCTGTCAGAAACCAAATGAATTGTTGACAGAACAAGACAGCAAGCTGTACATGTTGTGCAGGTCAAAGGAAACACGAGAACTTTGCAGCAAGGTCTCCGATCTGAAGAGATAAGAGATAAGCTTTGGAGAATCCTGACTGCCTGGTGTTGGGGGGGGGGGGGGTGCCTGCTGCAACTCAATGAATCAAGAATTGGCTGGAGTGACGGGACACCCTGTCCAGCATGTCGTGTCTTGTGCGCTGTCTGTGAAATTTTCTGAAAGCCATCCAATGGGTGGCGCAGTCGTAGCATGAGGGGTTCCGTACTGCGGCGCCGCCGATGGTGCTGTGTCCGCCCCCCCCCCTGAAGGGGCAACACAGAACAACTGATAGAAGGGAAGAGTGATAAGAGACAGAGGCAGACAGAAGCATAGTGACAGTGAACAAGAGATAATTCAATGAAAGAAGAATACATTTTTGAGCAAAGCCAAAAGTTTTGGGCACAAATTTGGTTTGCCTCTGGTTGAAACAACTCCGACCTGTTGGGGTTGAGTCAACCTAAAGGTATGAGGAACTTTGTGATGCCCCACATTTTCTGCAGCACTCCCTGCCTGGCAATTTTTCAGTATCAAGTCCCAGCTGGACAGTGGATTCTCATTCACTTCTGGAAGTTTTCCAAAATATTGCAAAGTTCTGCTCAGCAAGGCTTCTTTGAAACTTCTGTTCAAAAGTGAACTGAACATTGCTAAGTTTCTGCTCAGCCCTGTCTTTCTTAGCCTTGCCTTGGTGAAAACATCTGTTCAGCCTTGTCTCACTGGAAAGATCTGTTCAAAACCAAACAGATTATTACTTAGATCTACTTGAAAAATGCAGGTGGCCTGGATGGGTCAATATAAGTGGCTCATGTGATCTCCAAGACACCAGGCCAGCTTCGATGCTCCTCAAAGTGTGCGCACTGCTGCAGCTAAACACAGAAATCCGTGCAAAGCGGTCACTTGTCCGCTCTGTTCAGCACAACGGGCGCTGTGTGCTTCCAGCCTGAACAACAAAACTTTTCTGCAAAATTATTCGGAAATGAAAAAAATAGCTCAATGGAGCTCCCGGTGATTTGAGAAGCGACCGAAACACAGCGACCAAAAACACAGTGACTGAAATACAGTGACCATATCACAGTGACTGAAGTACAAAGTAGATGCACAAATTATCAATTTCAATGAAGAAAAAATATTGTTTTCATCACTTAGAATACACCTAATTTTACACAAATTATCTGTACATTGAAACTTGTCATCTCATTGCACATAAAACTTGCCTAAATCTTCACCAAATACCTATTTTGAACACTTTCCTAAAATCCAAAATTTGTACCAAACTTAGCCCATCCAAAAACCAAATTTTAAAGAAAATAAAAAAACTAAATGACACCAGTTCAATACCTGATAAATATATATTACATTTCATCAACATACATCCTTCTTTCATAGATATTCCCTACTTTGTGCAGTGAAGTCCAAAATTCAACAACCCCCAAAATTTGAACTTTTTGCCCTCCAAACCTAAAAATTTAAACTTGATAAATTCCTTTCTCGAGCATTATCCTTTACCCACACCAAAAAAGACCCAAAAAATCTAAATTTAATTTTATCCTGACTATGAAACTGGTGTACACATACTTTCTCAGATGCCTAAGGGTGATTTGTTTCAGTCACACTGTTTCAGTTGTGTTTTGCGACCTTCAACAACTCAACCTCCTCAAACAAGGGAAGCAGTGCTCAAGGCAACTGCAGTGCGAAGTCCCGAGTTCATTTGTGTGTACTTGAAGTCTGGGAACCAACTGGCCTGTCAGGCTCGTGGTGCTCTGCCTTATATCAATACCATATATGGGCCCCAGGACATGGGGGTGGGGACAACATGGGGGTAAGGGACAACATGGGGGCTGGGGGACAACATGGGGGTGGGGGACAAGGGGAGGAGGGGATAAGGAGAGGGGATAAGGGGGAGTGGACAAGGGGGAGGAGGAGGGGACAATATGGGGACATCTGGCCCAGGCTGCCTTCACCGCACTACCACCAGGTGCTTGCCCCAAAGAGACTTGGCTCAATCACCTGAAAACCAAGAATGTAAGAGCAGAAAAGACACGCTTGTCTTCTCGAAAGAAGAGGGCTGTTGTGAGGTAAACTCACTTCACCTGTCCTGTTCTTTCCTGTCTTCCAAATCACGCTCCACAGTTATGGTTCAGATTTTCTGCCACTACTTTGCAGAGACTCATCAGAGGTCCGAGTTTCGAAGCTCGTGCATGGACTGCCTTGCGTGGTCAACGACAAGAGTGACTGTGCCCACCAGACTGAAACACATCGGTGGACAAGTTTTGAATGATGTATTTTGCGTTCGACGCAAACGTGCCTGTCGCGCAGACCAGATTAGCAACAACACCCATTTTGCTCGAGGAAAATTCAACACCAAAAAGACTGCATAGCAAAGCAAAATGTTTTGTCGATTCTTGTGCACACAACAAAGTGCCCGAGGCATCCTTATCTGTGAGCGCAGGCTCTCACTCCGGCAACAAGGTGGCCCAGCTCAACGCACCTGTTACCTGAGCGAAGTCATCATCTGCGTGGTGACAGCTTCAGCGCGTCTGCCAAACAAGACCAATGGTGCACAGAGCTTTCGTGCACGCAGCTCATTAGGCTCCGTATTTTGGCATCAAGGAGGTGGCTCTTGGAAAAACATTTTCTGCTGAAGGATCAAAAAGAAGCAGAATGACCATCACGGTGAGTTCAAGGTTCCCTCTCTGCTCTTTGTGGCGTTCACAGAATGTGTCGCCTTTCTGTTGTTTGGAAAGGTTTTGGTTTTGAACTTGTTCATGTGTGTGATAGTTCTCCAACAACTCTTAACTCTTCGCATTGCATGAAGACCTCTGACAGAGTCAGGGAATGTCGCCGAAAGAAGCGCTTTTCATATCGAAGATGCGCACAAGTTTGAATGACTGTTTCGTTGACATCACTGTGTCCATTTTCTGATTTTCATGTCACAAGAAGCTTGAGAAATGCGGCAAAGGTGTCCATCACATATCCTGCCTTTCTGCGCATTCTTGCTGCTCCCGTTCGACATCAGGGCACGTTCACTGTTCTGGAAGCAGACAAAAATGGCTCCACGTGTGGTTTTCATCTTCGTTCTCACAAATAGCGCTCATCAGAGCAAAAGCGGCAGGTGTCTTTTGCTGGTCACTGACTCGACGAAAACAACTGCTATATCTGGAAAGATCTGGGTAAATGCATCCTGTTTCAGGTGAAAACCGCTGTGAGCTCACCTGAGTGGCGCACTTGGACCCAAGTAACACAAGCCTCTTGGCAATTAACTAAACGTCGTTGTGTCAAATGCCTCTCGCAGAAAAAGTGGCTCTATTAATATGTCTCTCTTGAGTCGTTCGCGCCGGGGAATTGAAAGAATAAGTTCAAAGACTTTCTTCAGTTTCCATGGCGACAAGAGCGCGGTGTGCACCTTCAGGTGGAATGCATTTTTGTCATCATTGCTTTTTTTCAATCTGATGTACTTCGTTGGATTGTGTCTTGTGAAAGTCATTATCAAAATGTTTGAGCACTTTACTCGCTGCTCGCACTGCTCGAAATTCGAAAACATGTTCGTATTCATGCTGAATTTGGTCTGAACCTCTTGTCTACGAGGAGCTGGGAGGACGAGTATGTACAGGGCGGAAGGTTATCAGTACCTATCTTTTTTATTGAGGATCGATATCAACCCGCAGATGCTTCCAAATGCATGCATAGATGAGAGATGAATAACTGTCCCTGAGCTCCGTCCCTGACTCCACATCCGAAGCCAAAGAAAGGTTTGGAATTTTACCTGACTGAAAATACTTGACATGCAGTTTGCCCGGTGGCTTCGTTTCTCAGAAGTTCTCGGCATTCTGCCTGGGCAACAAGAAACTCGAAACAAGTTACTGAAGCAGTTTACACGTGTGCACGACCGACAGACTTCTGACCCCAGTCTGTGTGCGGTTGTTCTGTTTTTCCACTCGAGCTGAATCTCAGGTGCACATGCTCTGGTCCGATTCAAACTGTGCGACAAACACCACAAATAGCAGACGAACCTGGCACGATCTCAACAAAGCACATAAAAGACGCGATTTGGTTGCTTGCTTGGGTGGAAGGTTGACTCTTTGGTGAAAGCTCAGTGTCGTTGCCTTGAGTGGAACTGTTCTCCGGGAGCCTGGACCTGCATGATGCACGTGTCAAGGAAAAGAGTCTGTTCTGGAAGTCTTTGCTTTCTTGGTTTTCTGTGAGCATGCAACTACTGTGCACTGGTAATGTTCAGAAAGCACGCACAAAACTTCACACAATCCCTTCGTTGTGCACAGATCTTTGGTATCTGTATTTTGTCTCAGTTTTCACAAGCCATGCAAGAATCAAAGAGGTGTAACAGAATGTGGTTGCCTTTCTCGCGACACTGCGTCAAAGGAAGACAAATTCTCAAAGTGGTATTATCTTGGAGCAAGTGTTTCCGACCTTTGCTGGCACTTTTGAAAATGCTGTTTGCTTGTGAGGAAATACCTTGAACATGACAATTAAAACACAACGAAATTGACTGACGAAATTGAACTGGCTCGTCAACTATAGCAGTGTCGTGGTCTGTTTTGCAAGTCGACCCGTGGTTCCAGATACAGGCAAAAGATCCAAGATTTTCCAATTTACAATCCTGACCAGAACCCGATCCGCAGTAATCTCGTACATACACCAGCACACTCACAGAAAAACAAGGCAACGCCACTGGTGGGTCAAACACGTGCTTGGAGTACCTGTCGTTGGTCTCTGGACAACTCTCAGAAGGTAAACTCTGACCTGACCACGGCCGGGATTTTCGCCGGGTTTCGTGAGTGGGGTTCGTGACACCTCGATCGGTCACAGACTGTATGTACCCTCGGCGGCGATTCCAGTTTGTGCAAAGCAGAAGGAACGAGGCACGTGGAGTCTGGTACCCCATGGCGCACAAGTGCAACCGGTCATGTGTTTCGTGTGGTGCATAAACTGCAATTCCAAACGTCTACGTTGTGCACAACACAAACATCTAACTGCAAAATGTTGCACCGGTTCCTTCGGAAAAGTCTGCCAACATCATTGACTGCTTTTTCTGTGCACCTGCGCACAAGGTCAGAACAATGGAACAGCGCAAAATATCAGGCATCCTGGATGTGATTTGGAGGTGTTTTATGGCAGCCGTGCAACTGACCAGGCAAGTGTTGAGCAGCAAACAACTGACTCAACTCCATTTACCATGTCTGGTTGGTGGCCTCGCACGTGTACACTGAATATAGGTTTGCAGTTGATCGCTGCAGACCCACGTTGTGCCAATGGGGGCTGCGCAAATCAGAAAACAGAACTGATTTTTTCGGTCATTCCTTCAGGTCCTCCATCTGTGAATTCAGTAATTTTTGGTGAAATCGCCTGCAATTGGCAAATATGTATGAGTCACCTGCATTTCCAGGATGTCAGAGCAGCCAGCGCTTTTTTAATTGGGGTCACTTGTTTGGTCTCTCTGCCCCACTTCAGCATCAGTACTGTTCCTCTTTTGCCATGGTTTGTTCACTTGTTGATTGTAAGAGTCTTCTGTGGTGGATGGCACGAGCATTTAAAGTGAAGCTGAGCCTACATGCCACACCAGCAAGATGACTGAAAGAGGATAGTGAAAAGCAAGGAATCACACATTGTCCGATTCCTTCAGCGAAACAACAAACACGAGCCTTTGCTAATCAGCGAAATCACCTCTTGGACTTGAAAATTCTGCTGAATGTATTGTTATGCAATCAGGGTCATAACCGGGCGTCAGCAGGTCCATAATAAATGTGGGATCAGAAACAAATAGAGGTGGAACAGAGCCGCTGTAACCAGATGGTGGTAGCTCTCAAGGTGCAAAGTAGAACCTCCTCCACTTGCACTCAATGCTCAAGCCAAATCTGTACGTGTGGTTGTCAGACCCGTGCTCGGAAAGTTAGGGACAGAACAGTATGGAGGCGTCAATTTCTCCATACCGATCAGAAGCTGGGTGAACAAAACCAAAAGATATTTGCAACCAGGCCTTCCCCCTTCAAAAGCATTGTTTCGGATCGCTGTGTGGTGCAGTGTGTCCGTGCACAATGAGAACACAAAGTGAAACTGGATTGAAAAATGAAGAAACCTGTTGCGGTAATTTCTTCTCTCGAGAAAGAGCATACCTGTACACACATCTGGGGACCTGAGTGAAACACAGAGGTAACCGTATTTTCTGCAAGGACAATGATAGATCGATTCTACAATCAAGAATTATCTGGCACACAAACCTTGAATGCTGCACTTGAAACAAGCATGGGAAATCAACACTAATTAGGCGAAAGTGCAGGTGAAAGTGCACCACTGCAATTGCATTCATGAAAAGAACAACAGTTCGCTGCGGAGAAGTCCAGGTCGTATTTTCCTGGCTTGTTGCTTGACGCGTGTCTTCGCTTGCAGAGCAGCCTGCAATTGCCAAAAGAAATGAATTGTGCATTTTTCTCTTGGACAGGTCAGACAGAAACTTGCGCAAAGAATCTGCGTGTGCTTTGGTGGCTTTTTGCTGATCCAGAGGGCCCCAGAGGTGGCTGTCTACTGTTGAGCGTGGAATATGAGGATTCAGACCAACGTGCACATGGGTTTCTTGCAACGATGGCTCGTCACACGCGCAAAAACAAATGAGAAAGCTGTTTCCTTTTTCCCTGGGTTTTGATATTCCAGTGAATTGAAAACGGAATGTGAATGTAAAAGAGCTGATATCAAGACGGAGTCCTGAACATTATGTCTGCACACAGCAGAGACAACACAGCTGACAGTTCACCACTAACGAGCGAGTGGTTGGTAAAGGTCTGACATGCAACTTCAACCGGCAGGCAGGAACACCCTGGGCTCCACAAAGACACAGGTGAAGTTGATTGGGAAAGTTGCGACTTTTGTTGGTCGCATCATTGTTCTCTTGGGACATTTTATTCTTGTCAGGTCAAGGAGATGAGGCTGGTCAAAAATACTTGACTGCCCACGATCAACTCGTTCTCCCGAGCCAGCTTTGACATCCTCACTACCTTGGGTGCCAGCTCCCTTTGCAAAACGTTGTTTACACAGTCAAATCCGTGAAAGTGTGTCAGAGTGAATTGCGCACAGAAGAGTGCGTGAAGTCACAAAAAACGTTCTTCAAAGCAAAGTTGTGTACGAGGGGAATTTCATAAGTAACCGTTTTTTGCCTTGTATCTTCCGAATGGATGCTTCCAGAGAAACAATCCTTTGCATTTCACAACTTTGTTACACAAAGAATAAGTTGGCATATTCTGGCAATCCTGGCTACATTCCTTCCTGAATAATTTTACCTTCAAAGTTCGAAGAATTTTAAGCTATTGACTCTCCTCAATGCCTGTGCACTCTCTGCACTTCAGTCATTTGCATTGACTATCAATAGTCACAAGGCAAATATCTACTATACTGTCTCGTGTATAAGATGCACTCATGTATAAGACACACCCCAAGATTTGGTCCTTTTTTCTGGTACCAAGGTTCATTAAAAATACAGTAAATTCATACTTGTGTATAAGATGCACCCCTTATTTTGATATTCAATTTTGGGGCAAAAAAAGTACATCTTATATACAAGATGGTATGGTACCAACTTTGGATCAAAATTTCCCTTACTTTCTTGAATTTCTGTTGGTAGATTTCAACTTTGTTTGCAACAATGGATCCTACACTGATTCCCTGTTCTGTTTTGTGCAGCAAGAAATATCCATGCGGAAGATACGAGGTATAAACGGTTACTAATGAAATTCCCCTCGTATTCATTGGTTTTCCAAGGAGAGGATTTTGCTCTCGTTTTTGTTTTGTTTTCAGAAACAAAGTCAAATTGTTCCATCCAGATTTTTTGGATAGTCTTGTTTTGGAGTGACGGCAAACTGAGTGAAGAGCATATATTGAAGATGTTACACCTGAAAACAGCTTCCTTTTAAGAAAACTTAGGCAATGCATGGCAATGCAAAGGTAAAATTAATGAAACGAGGCCACATTTTTTGTTGCAGCCAGTCGTAACAGCGCCATTTTTTGTCCACAATGCACGGAACGAACCAGATGCAGCTGCCTCCATGAATTCTATTGTGAGAGAAAGAGTTTTTACCTGTGTGCCTTGGCACATCACAGGGAGGTAAAGACACTTGACTGTCACCTCGACGACAGCCTGTCATAGCTGAACGCAAATCTGCACAGAGAAAAAACGTGCACGATGGAAGTGCTTCCATCAAGAATTGTTGTGAGCAACGTGTTGTGCAAACTAATTATGTCTGAATTGGAATGGCATGTGGATTGATACGACAATGACAAACCTCTTGGCAATCACTTCAACTGGAAGCTCCCCTGGACCGAAACACCGGGTCTGTAAATTGAACAGTGACAAAATGAAGACGTGGAGACACAAGCTCAAAGGAGTGTCCCAAACAAAGGCGTCATGTTTCCGTCTCACGTGATGGCAAAATGGATAAATGACCTCCACGACGTAAGGTAGACCCACCAAGACATATTGGACTGCGTGGAAATACCAGTACAGCCGTTTTGTGGAGTCGGAGGCTGGACTAAACCACAAACTTTTGTTCTTCCAACAACACATTGCCCGCTTTGAATTTCTGGCACACAGGCCTCAGAGTTCATGCGTTCGGCTGCACGTTCGAGGTTGGTTCAGAACGTATGTTCCGTCATGTTCACCTGGTTGGTGTCGGCATCAAAATAAGCCCAATTCCGTGGATTAGATTCGTCTCAACTGTTGTGGGACGCGAATCCGCAGTGATGCATTGAGGAGGTTTAGCACAGCCTTGAAATTCCTACGTGCGGTGCCCCAATTACCAGACGAGTGACACAGATATGCCAACCAGGTTTCCAAACCTACTCTGAGAGCCAATGACAAGTCACCAAATAGTATCTGTGTCACTGATCTGGCAATTGGAGCGCATCAGAATAGGTGCAGACGTACGAGATCTGTTTGTCGAATCTCTGCATTGGTCGGTCTCCTGAAACGGATTCAGATAATCCCCACTCCAGAAGGCACGGTTCCGGAGTCGCACTGAATTGTACACCATACAAAAATCGAGACCTGTCGCACGTTTTGATCCTTGCCAGGTAAAGGGCCTCCAGCTGGAGTCAAAGAACCACTGGTTCTTGTCAAAGACCACTGGCCTTAATCAAAGGAGACGTAACACAGCATCCTAATGAGCGCTCTTATGGCCATGAAAAGACTACGATCGACTGAATATGAAGCCCTTCAAGTCAAAGACAACATCCTGCAGGAAACAGCATTCTCTCATCAGAAAATGTCGACAGCATACACGACAGTCTGTTCTCAAAACACACCTTTCCTGGGGATTTGAGTCCAGCAAAGAAACGAAGAACAACACGGCAACGAGACTATCCGACAGAAGATATGATCCACACTTGACCAAACAACCAGGAAAACGAATGGCGCACCAACTCCTTCCGGTTCAAAAAGATCGTGCAGGTGATGGGCTGGACACTGCAACAATGCATGCCTGTAAAGGGACAACTTCCCTATCAAGATGTCAGTTGGATCGTTGCATCTACCTTACTCACTCGTTTTGTGCCCCTTTGTGTCAGAATTGAATCGACGTTTTGAAATGTGCTTTCCTCGAGAGAAGAGCCCCCCACTATGGGGCAGAGATAATGAGGGCGGGAAGGCCTCTGATTGGTCTAGAATTCAAAATCCAGCCCTCTGATTGGTCCAGAGGCCAAGTGCCCC
>JAAUXT010017117.1_pt1:0-10000 | contig 18179 bp, 24 predicted proteins | sample 7278171 | NCBI WGS metagenome assembly JAAUXT01 (sample SAMN14350112, study PRJNA611818) | marine sediment metagenome | isolation source: surface marine sediment (1.8m) | place: French Polynesia: Moorea | collected 2018-08
GGAACCCGTCAGCTGGACCGGGAACCCGTCCAGAGGGAACCCGTCTGAGCTGCACCGGGAACCAGGATCCAGAGGGAACCCGTCAGCTGGACCGGGAACCCGTCCAGAGGGTACCCGTCTGTGCTGCCCCGGCAACCAGGTTTCAGAGGGAAACCCGTGCATACTGCACCCTGCGCGGGGTGCTGATTGAGCTGTGCGTCCTGAACCCCGTGATTGTTCTGGCTCGGGAGGGCAGCAGTTCTGAGGAGGCGCGGGGAACTGGAGAAGCCACAGACACACTGTGAAACTCCAGTTCTGAACTCACTGGTCCAGTCCGCGCATTCAGACTCAAAGTGGGGAAATACAAAGGGACCAAAGCTGTTGCATTTAGACACTGCAAAGGACGCAGTCAAAGACGGTTTTACATTTGTGACGCAGTTTGACGTCGGCGTCAAATTTATTTTTGAACCCAACGGAGGAAGTTTGACGTCAGCCCCCCCCCCAAACAACATCGCGTCACTCAATGTTAAAACCCAATACTGTACTGGATTGAAGCCGAACTGCTGTATTCACACGCGCAACGCCGCCTCCGTCTTGCACGTACTCGTACGTTGATGGTGTACATTTAGATCTACCTGGAGTGCAAATCTTTCTCAGTGTTTCCCCCTCTAAGCACGTTCCCTTGAGTTTCTGCCTCTGAGTACTTCATGAGTACTTCGTGAGTACTTCGTGAGTACTTGGCTGAGTCCATGCCCGTACACTGAAGCGTACATTGAAGCAGATCTATGTTTCACAGTGTTTTCCCCCTCCAAGCTTGTTCCTTTGAGTTTTTCCCTCTGAGTACTTCATGAGTACTTGGTGAGTACTTGGCTGAGTTTTCCGTCGGTACACGTGTTCATGTGTAGCTGGTTAACCCACCTTGCCTCACCTGTCCGCGGCACCCTTTGATCTCTTACCGCGCTAATCACATAAAAGGCATTTTCACCTGTGCGGAATGCAGGTGAGCGGCACGGATTAAAGGATTAGGGGGATTAGGATCCGGGTCAGTGGATCCGGGGTGAATCCAGGGGCGGAGGGGGGAGGGGAGGGAGGGGGCGGAGGGGAGGGAGATGGGGGAGGGGGATGGGTGGGGAGGGGGTGCGGGGAAGAGGTGTGCAGGTGAATCCTGGGGCAGAGGGGGAGGGGGAAGGGGTTTCCGAGGGGGGTGGGAGGGGAGAGGGAGGAGGCAAGGAGCGGAGGGGCGCAGAAGGGAGGAGGTAGGGGGAGGGGGAGGGCAGGGGTGGGGGTTGTGGGGTGCTGGGGTGGTTCTGAGATGGGGTAAAGTGCAGCGCTCGTGAATCAGAGGGGGGAGGGGGTACAGGGGGAATGGGGTTCAGGGTGTGTACTTTGTACCAGAGGAGGCAGTGGAAAGGATCGGGGGGGGGGGGCAAAGTAATTAAACATGGGACCCAATGGAGGGTGTCAAAAATGACACAGTCCATTCCTGACATCAACCCTCATGACGTCGCCTATGTAGAAACCCTCCCAGCAGCATGCCGGGGGGGGGCTGGGCTGGACTCTGCCACTGTGAACCCTGCTCGGGATGAGGAGCATCTGCCTGGACTCACACTGGACGCGCGTATTGACGGATGATACAGGGACGGAATGAATGATGCATCCCGTCTGAACCAGGCCTGGGGGCTCTGCTGTACTCACACACGGGACGTGGACCTGGCGGTGATCAGGAGGCTGGGCGGGACTGATCTGATAAGCGTGAGCGATGTCTCCTGTGTGCGGGGTCCTGGGGTGCACACGGCGGGGGCGGGAGCCAGAGGGGGGACGTGGAGCTAGGGTGGTGGGATGGGGCCTCGGCGCCTTGTCCGGTTCCGGCTGCGCTAACATCGTGTGAAGTGGTGTATGGGGGTCAGTGTGTTGATTCTACCTGGATTAGTCCACATAGAAAACAGCCTGTGTCTGGCTGGACGCGTCACGCGTTGCGTCCATGTGTCGTCGCTGGCGATGCAGCGTCAGATGTGTGTGTGTGTGTGTGTGTGTGTGTGTGACCCTGGCAAAAGTTACAAACAAAGCAGATTCGGACAGTCGTGACGCAATAGACGACGCGCTCATTTTGTTTTCATCACAGACGTTGCATAGCAACGTCACGCAACACGATAATTTTGCGTCCCTATCGTCCCAGACGTGTCTAGGGACGCGACGTGTCATGGGTTTTCACATTGGGGAACGCGCCATCGTTTTGTGGGCTGACGTCAAAATTCCACCATTGGGTTCATTTTTTGTTGGGTTCAAATTTTGACGCTGACGTCAAAATGACGTTTTGCGCGTCGCCAATGTGAAAACTGCTTCACGCACCCATTGTATGGACGGTACAGCCCTAATGACACTGCCCACCACAACACAGACAACAAAGCCGTGTGTGTGTGTGTGTGTGTGTGTGTGTGTGTGTGTGCGTGTGTGTGTGCGTGACGCACCCGGTGTGTGGAACGTGCATCCCTATAATGACACTCGCCACCACAACACAGACAACATCCTTGTCACGATCAGTTGAGTGAGTGCGCACAGGGGTGGAGGATCCTTGGGCGGATCTGGATCCTAAAGTCTGGGGCCTGATTCTCTAGCTCCGTTTTTGGCCCTGATGCGACACCGAATGCAATTTTGGATTGCTTCGCGTCTCACAATACCTCAGCGGACACATGTTGGAGTTGCACTGCATTGCATTTCAATTGAGAAAGACACACCAAGTGCATCAACAAACATATCAGTATGACTGATGCATACAAGTTTTGCTGCGTGCAAACCAATGGGAAAGACACACCAAATGGGTCCACTGCACAACGCATCCAGTGTGACGCGTCCGGTCTGTTTTCGGGGTGGGGCGTCTCAGAATTTTAAGAGCATTGCGTTGAAGGCGACAGAGAGACAACTGGAAGGGACCATGATGTGTGAAAATCCGAAATTGTGCAAAATGGCCGCTGACTGACCAACCAACAGACACGTTCTCTGGAAAATGCATGGCAATCTCTGAAATACCTCAAACCCCAGTTTATGTGCGTACCCTAAAGTACCCAATGATACCCTGTGAGTTTGGAGCCTGTCAGTACCCAACTATGAGGATGTTTTACGGGCCCCTGGGCACCCCTCGGCCCTCCCCCTCCATTTCTCTTCTTTTTGTCTGTCCATCCCCGCAGGGGACAGCCCCCATCTTGAGTTCTCTTCTTGTCTGTCCATCCCCGGGGGGTATTCGTCTGTAGACTGTGATCACCTGTTCATCTCACAACGTCTGTGCTCAGATCTGTGCAAACATGATCATTTATCAAACTCCCCAAACTTTGATGGGTTTTGAGAAAAAGTAGTCATTTTTGGAAGAGCTGCCTGTGATGATTTCTTTGTCGCAGTCACTTTGACCGAAGCGGAGTGTCTCCTTTCAGCAAAATTTCCATGTTTCAAGCATGTTGTCGGAACACACATTCGCCACAAATGTCTCACTGCCCGTCTGGAGAAAGCAACAAAACAAAAACATTTCACACGCTCGACAGACAGAACACAACAAAGGACAGTCACTTCTCCCTTGTTTTTTCCTCAGCCCCTGCGCCCCCCACCATACCCCCGGGTGGGGTACACACGTATGAGAGCGGGCGCCAGGGTCCCTCTCCCCTCGCAGACGCAGCGTCGCAAAATTCAGACTCAGCGTAACAAAACTCAGACGCAGCGTCACAAAATTCAGACTCAGCGTAACAAAACTCAGACGCAGCGTCACAAAATTCAAACTCAGCGTAACAAAACTCAGACGCAGCGTCACAAAATTCAGACGCAGCGTCACAAAATTCAGACGCAGCGTTACAAAATTCAGACACAGCGTCACAAAACTCAGACGCAGCGTTATAAAACTCAGACGCAGCGTCACAAAACTCAGACGCAGCATCACAAAATTCAGACGCTAAATTTGCAATTGAGGCCGCGGCGGGGGAACTGTCAACATGGAAACGGGTTAAACACAGGGTGGTTGTTAGGGAGACTGAGAAATGATGGGTTTGGAGGTACGGCCGTGCCCTGATAGGGCATGAATGGGTAGACATGCTTTTGGGTATGACAGGAATGGGTATGGGGTTGAGAAGTCAGTGAAGAACATGGTACGAGGAAACTTGTGGAAACTTTCAAAGATTTTGGTGATGATTTCAGATTTGAAAGGGCGGATTTGAGGTGGGTTGCTAAAAATCGCAAAACATGTCAGTATTTGATTGCGTGTTGCATTTGCATGGACAATGATGGTGATTTGCATAATGACTGCAATTTACTCATTAAGATGCAGTGTATTAATTAGAGGTGCATAAAGATGAGAAGGGCAGCTGAAGTTTTCAGTGTCGGTGTCAATAGTGATGGACATGCAACATTCATAAAGTGTGAGACACCATGGTGTAAGTAGACGTGTGAACACGCACACACACACGCACACACACACACACACACACACACACACACAGAGTCTCTCTCTCACTCTCCCTCCACACACACGCACATACACACTCTCTCCACACACATTATCTCTGTCTGTCTCTGTCTGTCTCTCCCTTTCTCTCCTCTGCTGTCTCTCTCCCTCTCTCTCACTCACTTTCCGTCTCTCTCTCCACACACATACACTCTCTCCACACACACACACACTCCACACACACACACACACACACGTGCACACACAACGGATATTCTACCGGCCCTTGCTTTGAGTCTCTGAATAAAGTGACATAAAGAAACATCAGACTGAATATCGCGAGAGGAATGCACACTCACGAACACTGAGAGATTGAAATGCAGCATGCGTCCATCTTCCCAGAATCACGGGCGCCGTGTACCATACCCTGGAGCCCTGGAACTCAGCCAAGGCCCAACTCATCCGAATTCTGAATCCGAGTGCGTGTGGCTCCTGCGTAGTTTCACGAAAGAAAGGAACGTGTTTGTCGTGCAAATATGGCGCGCGCATGTGTGTGTGTGTGTGTGTGTGTGTGTTTACAAGTGTGTGTGTGTGTTGGCCAGTGTGTGCTTGGGTTCTTGAAACAGACACTCACCTTGGGATTATGACAGAACTTTTGCATTGCACCACGAAGATGACCATCAAAAATGCACAGTGCGAGAACTTCACTGAAGAAGCGAAGCGAGTCTAATGGTGTTGTGACTGAGGTGGACGTTTCGTTCTCACGGGCCGCAGACACTGTGGGAGTCTCGCTTTCTCTCGCATCTCCCTCACACACAACAGGGGCGGCAGGGAAGGGAAAAGGATATTTTTCTCTCGTCACGTGAGAGGGTGGGAAAATGGCCTGTGTCCAAACTGAGGGAGATGTTGTCAGGTCAGGTGTCTTTGGTGTCTCTCTGTGGAAGGAAATTTGCCTCAGGAGGGACGAAATAGCCAAAGACAAGGAACAGACACCTGCTGAAAGTGTGAGAGATGGAGACAAGTTGAAGCGTTTTGCGTTGCATACCGACGTCACGACGACGTCACGACGTCAAGCGGGCACGACGTGACGCTGCGCCCGTTGACGTGCAGAGACGCAACACGTCAGCCACGTCAACACGTCAACACGTCAAGCCATTTTCACATTGGTGACAGCAGAATTTTGGTGCGTAAGACACGCAAATCGAACGCACCCATTGAAAATGTCTGATTTGAAAGACGACTCTTGTGTGAAGCCATGAAATGTTGCGTGAAGAGTTGTTCTCGCTCTGAGGCCTTGTTGAAGTCCTCCTGTGGCGCCGGCGCTGATCACGTTGCCCTGGAAACCGTCTCCAATCACGACCCATTGTTGCTGAGCACCACAGGCTGCCATAGCAACTCCCTGGAGATGGTAGAGTCGGGTCTGAGGATCTGCTTGAGTACAGTACGCGCTTGTGTGCACACACTGACATGCGAAGACCAATACATGCACACACACGCACACACACACGCACCCCCACTTGTGGTCTCTACTGAAATGCACACGCGCACAAAACCAAACCAGAACTCAATTCTTCATCCTCAAAGAGCAATATTTTTGTACGCACGCACACCAACACACACACGACACACACACACACACACACACACACACACAGTGTGTCTTCTTGTGGGTTCTCGCTGGAATGCACATGCATAAAACTCAAACTAAGCTCACTTTCATGCAAACCTCCCATCAAAGCAATTCCACCCCAATCAGCACACTCAATCCCGAATCTGCCCTGGATCCGTCTGTCCGTATGAAAATCCGCGCATTTTACATGCGCGCGCATCCCCCCCTCCGCATGTGTGTTCACTCCAGAGTGGAATGCAGTGCTGAGATAAGGTCCTGGATTCGCCTAAACACCGGATTGGAATCCAGATTGGAGGGGGAGACTGTGAGAACTGATGGAGTTCGGGCTGTGGTTGGGTGTGTGTAAAAGGATGCTTCGTTGTGCGTGTTTTGTTTGTTGATGTGGCTTTGTCTATCTCTGGATATCTCTCTGTCTCTCTGCGTTTGTGCACTCGCTGTTCTCTGTATCAGGGCTCGTCGTTGCCCTTTGTCCTGTCTGTTCTTTCTGGCGCTGTCGTTCTCTGCTCCTTTCTGTCTCTCTCTGCCTGTCCCTGACTCAAGCATTCTCTTGTGTGTGTGTGTGTGTGTGTGTGTGTGTGTGTGTGTATGTGTGTGTGTTCGACATGTATGTGCAGTGTGAGTGTGTGACTGCATCGTTGTGTGTATGCGTTCGCGTGTGCGTGCGTGTGTGTACTGTCAAGAGTACTGACTCGTACACAGAAAACGCGCGTTTTGAGAGCGTGTGTAGATTGTGGAGCTTTACATGGTGCCAGATGGATAATCTGCTCGGATAATCCCGGATTATCTCCGACACACGGTTTATCCAGATCCCATCAGCCCGTGTTCAGCGCAGCGTGGATCTACCTGCCTCATCCGCGCCGCTAGTGATTCCGTCTGTCCATCCCTTCATTCATCCGCCACGAGATTGGTTCCATCTGTCACTCCGCCAGTAGATCTACCTGCCTCATCCGCGCCGCAACTGATTCCGTCTGTCCATCCCGTCATTCATCCGCCACGAGATTGGTTCCTTCTGTCACTCCGCCAGTCTGTTCATTCAAGGATGAACTGATGGATGTTTCTGGGCTGTTCTCTCACTGAACGCAGACGCACGTAGGGAAACCAGGTTCTGACGTCATAAAAGCGTCACGTCACTGAGGAACAGTCACCATTTCCCCCACCTCTCAAGGCCTGGTCAGGCTGGCTTTTGGGGGCAGAAAGTTAGGCGCAAAGTCAAAGCGTTTGTTCACTTCAAGGCAGCCACACTAGTTGGTGTCGTGAGGTGTACCTACACCCCACCAATTGGTGTTTTGACGCCACACCACAGCAAAAACAGAGGCAGCAATGGCAACTCCCACCACCCCTTTGACTTTGGATTTTCCGTGGTGAATGGGACTTGTGGCAGCCCGTACTATGGCAGCATCAGTGTGTTGCTGGAGGCTTGGCTCGTTAACCATTGACAGGCTTCCCTGCCTGTGTGAGTGGAGCAGTTGTGTGCGGAGCGGTATGTTTGTACTCAGCCTGTGGGCCCCAGGCTCATCTATTCGTGTCCTTAACACGATCGATCCCATTGATTGGCCTCTGCGCCACCTCCCTATCTCCCACCCAGTGCCTGCCTGACTGCCATATGGGAGGTGCACTGTTGGAGCTGTGCCGTGCGCCAGTATCCGCCACGCTAACCCACGCACCCATACATACACACACGCACACACACGCACACACACACTCACATGCACACACACACACACACACACACACACACCCAGTGCCTGCCTGACCACCACATGAGAGGTGCACTGTCAAAAACGCGTCAACATGGTGGCTGTTGCTCGCTTTGTCCCCAAGGTGTGTGAACTTCGCACTGTCTGACTGCGGCACGACACCACTATGCATAGGTACGCTGTGCTACACGCCTGAGCACCAGATGGGTTGCTTTGCGTTGTGATGTCACACTGTTGAATTTGGATTGGGTTGGGGGGGGGTCCAGATCCAAAGCGACCGAGGCAGCCTTTTGGTGTTGCGGTGCATCGAATCCAAGAAAGGAAAGTGATGGCCCGTCTCACACTGGATGCGTCGCGCGTTTGGGTCCTATTCAAGTCAAAGACAACAGACGCTGCTGCGTCAACGCGTTGACGTTGAGTTGTTGTCCACGCTGCAAAGATTCCACGCAGCAACGCTCACTGCCTACCAACGCCTCAGGGCATGCGTGATGTTGCTGCGATCCAGCACCTTGCATGTGCGTTGCATACGCAAAGTGCGTCATCCATAGCGTCCCAGGACGCAACGCAGTCTCAGCGTCGCAGCGTCTCAAACTGACCCGCACCAATACGCGTCAGCCTCGTTCTCACAGTGTTGCTACGATACGGCGCTAATGCCTTGGATTCTGTTGTCTGTCTCCCGGCCCTGGGCCCGACAAACAAACCGCTTTGTAGCAGCTCCCATCCGTCTGTCTGTGTCTATCAGGACTCGAGACCTGATGAATTGCCCACCAATTTACGTCCGTGTGATCGGCTTTGGGAGACCGTGGGGAGGGAATGGGAGGAAGCGGGATTGACCAGTGATGGGAGGTACTGCAGGAGTAGGCCTGCTGCAGGTTTGGGGGATTTCATGGGTGGGGAGAGGCGGACGGGAAAGCAGGAGAGAGAAGAAATCGAGAGAGAGAGAGAGAGAGAGAGAGAGAGAAAGAAGAGAGAGAAGAGAGAGATAGACACAGAGACATTGCAGGGAAGAGAGACAGAAAGAGAGGCACTTCGCAAAAGGGACGTAAAGAGAGAAAAGAGAGACATCAAAAGGCACAGAGGAGAAGAGAAGAGAGACAGACATCACAAAGACATCGAGAGGAAACATCTCTTGCCGCACAAAACGCTGCCGGAATGGCACACAGCCCGTTGACTTGTTCTTTATCACTTGGCAGGTTGTTATTAGCACAGCTGGGGAAAGGGCACAAGGCTTGACAGATCAGAGAAGGGTTTGGGCTGAGGGGCGGTCCACAGCAGCCAGACTTGACCTGAAGAGTGGGACTGAGATAGGTGTGTGTGTGTGTGTGTGTGTGCGTGTTTGTGTGCGTGTTTGTGTGTGTGTGCGTGTTTGTGTGTGTGCGTGTTTGTGTGTGTGCGTGTTTGTGTGTGTGTGTGCTGGGGTGGGATGCAAAATGGGAGCAAGATTGACCTTTTATGGTTTTGTGTAACCTGTAAAAAGCACCGAGAGAAACGTGTGTGTGCGTGCGTGCGTGTGTGTAGGTGTAGGTGTGAGTGTGTGTGTGCGTGTGTGTAGGTGTAGGTGTGTGTGCGTGTGTGTAGGTGTAGGTGTGTGTGGTCACGATGTGTTGGCTCCCCCACTCCTGGGCCTGGGACTGAAAGCCGCTCAGAATCAGCTGACATACGAACACATGTTGAACTGAATGTGTGCTGTGTTGTATCCCTGGTGCAGCGCACGCCAATAGGCCAAGCGTCCGTCCAGACCCCACAGAAAGAACACAGTCCCTGCACCAGAAGAAAACAACGCTGCAGCGAATCAGCTGAGGCTGTTTCACTGAGGCTTCTGCTTGTGTATGTCTGTGGTGGGGTCTGGACACTGTACTCCACAGGGAGCAGTGGCCCAGGGTCAGAGTTCTATCCGCTGTCTCTCCGCGCGCCAACCACACAGCGCTAAAACTGTAGCTTTTGGAAGAGCGCCCCAAACCCTGCTGTCCACACCCCTAGAAGGGTGAAGTACTTAATGGGGTCAATAGGCCTGAGGAATTGTGCTTCTAGGTGGTTGGAATACAGTGGTACTTGCAGAGGTCAAATGCTAAAGATAGCAGAGTGACCAGGGGTTGTAACAAGAATGTTTACAGGGGCGTTTGCAGGTCGTACGCGCGCTTTTGCAAAGTGGTGCCAGAGTGCAGGTTCACGCGCATGCGTGCAATTGCACACACACACAGAACAGAGTTGAGGGTGTGGTTATGGCAGAGGGCACGCATACCCTCTCACACACTATCACAAGCTGCAGGT
>JAAUXT010017117.1_pt1:15000-18179 | contig 18179 bp, 24 predicted proteins | sample 7278171 | NCBI WGS metagenome assembly JAAUXT01 (sample SAMN14350112, study PRJNA611818) | marine sediment metagenome | isolation source: surface marine sediment (1.8m) | place: French Polynesia: Moorea | collected 2018-08
CGCCGTCCTCACAGTGTGTGACTGGTGATTGGGGGTTGTACAGGCCAGTCAGGATGACAGGGAGGAGGACTGCCTCCACACTCAAATGACAAGTGATCAAACTATGACAGCAGCAGATGGGGTTGCAAATTCTGCCCAGATTATCTTGTATCTGTTGCAAGGACGGCGCTACAGTGGGGTTGCAGCTCCGTCCACGCAGTATCAGGCTCACTTCACATCAAGGACGGCGCTCTGCGTTACAACAATGCGAGAAACTGTTTCCACAGCAACATTCTCGGTCAAGATCGTGATAGGTTCCCGACCTGCACTTTCTCTCCTTCTGAAGGAGGCCTTTCTCCAAACTTCACTGTTTTATCACCTATTAGACCCAACAGACCCTGATAGCACCTGCTCCAAGTCGGTTCCAGTGATTTTGGGGTCAAGAGCGGAAGTGGAGGGGTTGCGCATGTGCTGTGGTACCACGTGGTCAGTGCGCGTTTATCTGTGATAAGATTGGGAGAGATGGATGGGTGGGGCTCAGCTGGGTGATCGGGCAAATTGAAGAGAACAAGGGGACTAATCTGGTTTCATTGGCTGAGAAGGACGTGAGCGATAATAGGGTCAAGTTAGATCAGGGGTCCAGGGGAATTAGTGGAGAGCTGAGGTCTGTGTTGGATCAGAAGGAGGTTGTGCAATCAGGATAAGTGACCACAGGAACAGGGATAAGGTTTCAGGTCCCTCCGTTAGTTTGACTGGAGGTGCCACACACACACACACACACACACACACACACACACACAAGCACGTTGAAGTGCACACACGCACACACACACACACGAAGAACACACACATATACACTTTCTGTCTCTCGCACGCACACACACACACACACACGCACACAGGTGTGGGAAAAATTCCACTTCTTTTGGCATATCCTCCGTACGCGTAAAATGCCCAGCGGAACCAAACTGGGGACAGGTCCCTGTGCCCAGCATCACCTGTTGAATGCGTGTTCCTCACTATGTCTCCCATGTGGCATCGTAAATTCCAACACTAACCAGCCAGTCAACATTCTCTTATTCTGTGAAGTTGCAAAGGCTGATTCACACAGCAAAGCCTCCTTCATAACGCCATATTTGGGACGATTTATCGCAGTATTCATGTTTTAATGATGTAATTTTATATAAATCACAATTTTCTTCCGGGAAGAAATCCTTCTTTATGGCTGCGAATATTTTTGAAAATGATTCATTTTCAATTTAATACTGTGAAAAATTTCTCACAATGTTGCAAGTTTCACCGCTTTTGGGTTGAAAATTTACGACACCAGTCGCCATGGTGATCAGAATCGTTTAGCAACCTGTCTGTCGGACGCGTTCCGTCCCTTTTCACCTGAGAAACTTACCTGAGATTTACCTGAGACAGGAGCCTTTGAAGTGGCCGCCAGGTGAGACAGATCAGAAAAGAATCGGACTGGGCTCAACAAGGAGGGTTCTTTACGAGGGTTCCAAAGTGCCCCGGGGTTAAAGATTTGGCCCGCGCTAAATGTTAAAGAGGGTGGTTGTTGGCTGTCAGTGTGTGTGTGTGGGGGGGGGGGGAGAGATTTTTTGGGGTTGAGATGTGTGATTGTCGTATTGTATCATGTTGAGGTCTGGGTGAAATTCAGGGCGCAGCCACCAAAAGAAACTTGAAGCTGCATTGCAATTTTCTGCTTCGCACGCATACATGCACCACACACGCACATGTGCTGTGGGAGAGAAGAGAGGGAAATTTTTGCTGTCATGGAGAGGCATAATGCGCACGCACGCACCACACGCAGAAAATGGACACACACACACACACACACACACACACACACACACAGTTTCTACAAAAGTACCTGTGGATTCTGGGAGAAATCCTGAGGTACACGTACGAGCGTACATCGCACAGGGCAGCATTTCTCTTGGCTCATTGACATGTGTGCGCAGGGCAAGACAATAAATTTATACCGTGACACAGCTTGATTTCAAGCCTGTCTGCAGAAGACAGGTTGAATGCAGAATGCAGGTGTGCGTGCATGTGCGTGCGTGTTTCCATCTGTCTGGCAAATACAGATGGTGCGCACTTTATCCATCTGTCTATCTCTCTCAGACCTCATCCCTCCTCCTGTCTGTCCATCCGTCTCTTTGGATCAGAGAGAACTGGACGGAGAGTACTGAAGTACTTGAGTACTAGGATAGGAAGAGAGGATCCTGGGTAATTGGGTCTGTCAGAGTATCGGGGGGAAGAGCGAAGCGAAGCGGAGCGGGGAGGATCTGGATGTTGTGTTCACACGCACACATAACACACACGCACACTCACACTCCAAACATACTGTGTGAGAGACAAGAGTCGATGTTGAGAAAGGTGCACGTAGATCTGTTGTAGTGACACACAACACGTGTGTACATCTCTCTCTCTCTCTGTCTCTCTCTCACGCACACACACCACGCAGGCACATGGTCACACACACAGAGACACACACGCAGAGACACACACAGACACAGACAGACAGACAGACAGACAGACAGACAGACAGACAGACAGACAGACACACTGATACAGACACACACACACACACACACACACACACACACACACAGAGTAGTGCCCCAAGACTGCGAAGTTGAGAAGAGAGTTCTGTTCACGTTTCGTGGATCTCCACGACAGTTCATCTTTGAGAAGCTTCTTCTCAGTATCACTGCAGTTTTACGAGCCTCAGATCTACACTGCGGTAGACTCTGTAAATCAGGGTTATCTGCGCTCTCGGGTCTGGATCGCTGCGTCTGTCTGTTTGCTGTCGGTCTGAGTACAAACCACGTGATGTACGAGACTCACGTGATGTACGAGACTTCACGTTATGAACGGCACCCGTGCGAGAAGTACTCGTAGTTTCGTCGTTCGTGTGGCGTGGGGCAATTGTGAGGGAAGTGTATGTTGTGCACACACACACACTCTCACGTTCGCACACACACACACTCACACACACACACTCTCACGTTCGCACACACACACACACACACTCTCTCGTTCGCACACACACACACTCTCACGGTCGCACACACACACACACACACTCTCACGATCGCACACAAACACACTCACACCAACGCGCACACACACACACCCCCACACACACACACACTCACGGTCGCGCGCACCCGCACGCGCCCCCGCAC
>JAAUXT010004620.1_pt1 | contig 18178 bp, 20 predicted proteins | sample 7278171 | NCBI WGS metagenome assembly JAAUXT01 (sample SAMN14350112, study PRJNA611818) | marine sediment metagenome | isolation source: surface marine sediment (1.8m) | place: French Polynesia: Moorea | collected 2018-08
GCATTATCCCCAACCCAAAATGAACCAAAAGAGTCCTTAAGATCCCAAATCAATCCTCATCTTGACCATAAAAGTGCTGCAGACATACTTTTGGAAGATGCTGCCTATAGATGCTTCGATTTGGCTCTCACCGATTTGGCTCATCAGCCCAAATCGTGCAACCCATCTTAAATCACCTAATTACGCACTTTCGGTCGTGTTTTTGCTGATGTTCCCACCAGGAAAACTGGCTGGACTTGATTGCTTCAGAATGCAAAGCACGAGCGTCCTCGTACAAGTTGCACACCAAACTGACCTGTTACTTGACCATTGTTTCGCCAGAACTTTTGTCAAACAGTCGAACAACGGAGCGACTCTTTTGTGCACAGTTGGTTTCTGTTGTAAATTTCACTACAGCTTCCTTCACTTGTGCTTGGCGCGTGCTTGATGTCTCGCCCTCATCGTGCGGCGACGTTCTGCAGCGGCCAATGCATTCCGAGTGTGTCCGTTTGGGTGGAAAAATCAACAAACTCGACGTGAGCAAGAAATTAATCAAGCGTGATGGATTACGAGTCAAGCGGACTCTCTTGAATTTGGTGCTGCACTCAAAACTGTCGTAAATGACATTTGTTGGTTTTGAGTTGGAAATGCGATTTCTTTGACGCGTCTGTTGTGGGAAATGTTGACGGTGCCTGTGGGGCGTCGAGGCGTCGGGAGGCGCGTGACGAGGGCGCCGTTCTCCGGATGATCGCCTCAGGCCGGGGTCTCACCGAGTCGGAAGCGACGGCGTTGCGCACTTTTCGAGACAAACTGGTTTGGCGGTGTCGGTAAATCCAATCAAGACGAGGACGTGGATGTGGACGTCGCATCTTGTTGGATCCAGTGTTTGGGTCCGGTGTGTTTCAGTTGTTCCCACTTCCCACACCAGCACAAAGGTGTGTGTTTGTGTGTGTGTGTGTGTTTGTGTGTTTCCATTTTTTCCTCATTCCTCACAACGGGGCTGCGTCAACACTGCTTGACATGTTCAGGGACGTAACATGAAAGGGAAAAAAACTCGTAATCCGTGTGAAACAGGCCTTCCAGACGAGCGCCTGATAAGTAGCGCCCCTGAGATTTCCTCCTACACATTTCGGGTGAGAGATATGGCTATGATTGCGCGACCTGCGCCGCTGCTGAGGCCGTTATACTGCCACAAGTCTACGATTCAGAACAACACAATCAGAGAGTCAACAGTGGACATGGCTTTGGTACTTTCCCACTTTTTGCGCCCACGGTCAGGGCAAACTCACTATTCTCGCATCCAAAGACAGAACACACGAATGTGACACTTTATTTTCAAAAATATTGGAAACAGAAACAAATGCATTGATCTGCTGTGTTCACGTGAAACGTGATGTTCGGGGATCAAGGCAGCCACCATCACAACCTCGCGGCAGCCTCGTCCCTCTGGTGAGCAGGAGCGGACCCAGGGAGCCTCGGGGCCTGGAGAATTCGAAGGGCCTTGGCCAGAGTAGCGAATCCAGCTGGCTCTCTCCAAGCCACCTCGAGAATTTCATTTACCCTTCTGTATGTATCTGGCACTGATTTTTCTAAAACGTGTTGCACCATCCGGTGTGAACCATTCCTCTGTCAAACGTTTCTCTCCCAAGACGGGATGAGCGTCGGCGATCAGATCTATGCTGGATCCACCCTTGAAGCGCCTGGTCACTTGAGGCAGCAGGAGAGCGTCGGGAGTCCTTGAGTCGCGCTGCCGCTCGAATCGCTTTTGACGCTGGAGGTGCTCGAGTGTCTGTGTTTCTCTATTGATCTCTGTCTTTTGAACACCAAGTGTTTGCTCGTCAGTTTTCCAATATGCTTGAGGGCGACCACCTCGAAGAGCTGATGGATGGTCTGTTTGCAGCGCCGCGATGTTTCGATGTAGACGAAGGCCCCGATGAGACTGGCTGTTAACGAGGCCTGCAATCAGAAAAAACACGGGTGGGGGAGACCCGTCGGGAGCCGCTCCACGTGCGACAGGAACAGAGCACCGAGATTGCAGCCTGTGAGGAAACTGCCAATCTGTGTCCCTCGGAGAATCCGGCGCTGATGACAGAGGAGAAACGCTGCAATTTACTGCTGCCACCAAAGGACCAGTTGATGACAACAGAATTGGGCACAAATAACAGTTTGGACCAAAACGAGAATTGAATGTTCAAACCGCCAAGTCCTTGTTTTTTCTTGTGTGAAAAACGGACAAAAGCGAGAAACATCCTCCCAAGTTCCGGAGCGTGGAGGGTGGGTGGGTGGGTCCTGGTTCAGGGGCAAACTTGTCAATTTCCCAAGTCAACAGGTCGACATATCTCAACCCAACCCTGCGTCAATGTCAGTACCTGGTGGTAGGTGACGGCGGTCTGCCTCCTCTGGGAGAGCCTCTTGATGGTCTCCAGGTCACAGCGCAGGTCCGACTTGCACCCGACGAGCAGGATGCCCACCTCGAACCCATACAGCTCCCGCACCAGCCGAATCCACTGGAAAAGGGACCACAGGATCTCACGAGCTGAAGTCAACTGGCACTTTCAGCGACGCGAGTCGTGTGTGCGTGGTGTGTGTGTGTGCGTGTGTGTGTGTTTGGTGTGCGTACCCGTGCACCGTGGTCATCAGAACGTTCACTCCGAGGCTGACTCTTTCCACACCCAAACGATTGCAATTTACTGAAAGTTTGTTGTACCAAGCGGCGCAAACATTGTGCTCACAGTCTTTTGCGCACCCGACCCACCCACACACACCGGTGGACATGCTCACCAGATGGATGATGGCTTCGTGCGTTTCCGGTCTGCAGACGTCGAGACACAGCAACACGAAGTCTGCGTCCGGCGGCAGATCGCTCATCTGCCAGTTGCAGTTCCCTGCAGTACAATGCAACAACAGAGAACTATCAGGCGCAGCTATCCCCTCTTTAAACAAGAACAAACGTCTTTGGGTCCTGTGGCCAGAAGCTCAGAAAATTCCTTTTTGTTGTTTCAAGGATCAGGTGAAAGCCTCAAGCACACAAAAGTTTCTCCATGCGATGCGCTGCTTGCTTCCTCTGACGGAGCTTCACTGCGGCAATGAATTTCGCTGCACGCAGCAGATGAAGAGAGACGCACCGGAGAAGTCCCAGATGTCCAGCTGCACGATGGAGTGTTTGGGGACGTCCACGGACGACTTGTACACGGCGTAGCTCTTCCGCGTGCGGTTCTAAAGTACAAGAGAATCACCAGACCTGCTTCAAACTGAATGCGGAGGAAGAGCTTCAGTTTGCATCACGCCGAACAAGAAGTGTTGCCCTCGCTTTGACTGATTTCAGCGCTGGGTACAGAAACTGTCACCAGTCAGGGTGGAGCAGAATACGGCGTGTGCAAAGAGGACTACTCGGAACATGCGTGCGAGTTTGATGTTTGATACCCCGGCTGCCCTGCTCTCTCCAGTCGGGTGCGTGAGTGAATCAAATCACACCTGTGAAATTCTCATCTGAAATGCCGAGAAATTTTCTTCCTCAGAGATAAGCAACGTCGCAACGCGATTCTGCAAGTTTCTCACGAACTCAATATTCCCCAATAACTTTGTTTTCTGACACACAAGAAAAAGTCTAATTTCCCCTGAGCTTGTTTTCTCTCTCAATCCCGCGCTGAGACACGCGAACTTCGTATAATGCCATCGTGGCGTTTTGGAGGCTTTATCCAGCTCAGCAGTATCTGTGTTCAGCCTCAATCAGAATCAATAGTAAGCCTGAGGCGGATCAAGGGTCCGACCCTCAGGGACGTGCATTCTGCCACTGCTTGCTAATTTCCAACACGGGGAATTAAATTCTCCAGCTGATGCAAAAGTGTGGAGGCATCTTTCCTGGGGTCAGGAGAACCGGGTCCCTCAGTCCCAGATCCGCCTCCTGAAAGTGGGAAAGTGATTGAGAGGTCATGAATATGATTCCCTGCTGTCGATCCGGATTTTCCACCTCAATAGTCAACGAAAGGAATTTGCATGAAAGCTCCTGGAAAGCTGTGCACTGTAATGCGTGCACAGGAACCATCTTGTTATCTCAGCACAGGCAAGCTTCTGTGAGAACTTGGCTCCTGTGTGTTTCATCAAAAGCGCCCGAATGGTCCACTCAACCTCGGAAATGGAATTGTTGTGTATTTCTGGACGGAGCGATTCCGACGCTGACCCGGCTTGAGCCGTAAAGCAGCAGCACAAGTCAAGAGAAATATTTCACAACGGCACGTGATGTCCAAAAGCGGAGGACCACGGAGTTTGGCCGTTGCGCTGACAACTGACAAAGATTCAACGATTTCACGAGCTAAGTTCTCTCGCTGGGACATCAAAGCGTCTGTTGACACTCATGCAAGAATTCTAGTCGCGGAACTCAAGGCCTTGCACTGATCAAAAGTGCCATGTTGAGTTTTGTGAGGAAAACTTCGTTTGTACTCGTGAGTCCAATGGAGGAGAAGCAGCCAAGAGGTTCCGTTGGTCAGCTGGTCGAGGCTCACTGCAGGTTGCTTTCTCGTCTTCCTCCCTTCACTCAAGGAAAAGTCCATTGATCGTCAAGTTCTACGAGCCATCGCGCCTGAGGGAGTTTCTTCGATTTGGGCTCTCTGTGTTGTCTGAGAGGAGTTCCCTCTCCTGACCGCCGGGTGGTAGAGAGTCCCCGGACCCTATGTCCTGACTCAGACGAAGATCTCACCTCGTTGTTTTCGACGAGCTTGGCGTCAACGGACTCGAGTAGCGTCGTCTTCCCAGTGTTTTCGTCCCCGAAAATCAGGATCTAAAAGCGTGAAACGGAAGCACTCAGACTTGAATTCTCCTTGGCAAATGTTAAGCGTTGTGAGCGCATCAATTCACTTCAGATGCAGATGCAAATGTGACAGGCATCAGAAAAGACAGGCTCAGAGATTTTTTTGTCGCTCTCTGCAAAACAATCATTTTTAGTGTTCCAATGTGTGCTGTCGATTGTGTCAAAATAAGGAGCGACTTCGTCCAAAAATCCACGAAAGAGACTCAAGACTCCTCCACGTGAGAGGAGCAAAGCCCATTCCACCAGACAGAACCTCAACTTTGTCTGTTCAACCCAACCACCCTTTGAGAAGCACGCACCATGCATCCTTGGAGCATCTCGTCAGAGAATAATGCAACTGACGTTCTCTCACCTTGCACTGGACTGTCCCCGACTCCAGCCGGTCGTAGGAAAACAAGCGGTGCCCACACAGCGTCCATGATTCCGTCGGCATGGTACCCCGAGCCACAGATCACGGCGTCTCCATGAGCTGCAAAGCAACAGCGTTCAGAAAATTATGACGAGGTGAAAAAAGCTCACGTGAAGTCGTTCTCCAATTGCAGTGGAGTCTGAAAAGGTAACGAGTGAAAAACAGCAGACTGCAGCGGTTTGTGTCCAGGCGTTTGATGTGTCCGCAGAAGAGGGAACCAGGCGCGCTCAGAAGTTTGACAAACAGCTCAGGAACAGGGACCAGGCACCCTGGTTCCGAGGGACCCGTTGTTGTGGAAAAAACAACCCTGTCGCCCCAATGCCCTGATCCCTGAGACGTTTCCTCCAGCATCAGCTGGAGCACCCCGCCCTGCAGGTGGTCCGGTTGTGGGTGTGGTTCAGTCACCTCACTGGCGCTCTCACAGGGAGGCTGTCTGCTTCTCCCACACCTGGTCTGCGCTTTTGCGCAAAAACAATACTAACATTAGCAAATTGTCAATGACTTGCATTTTCAGCAGAACAGGCAGAGCGAGCTTTGTTGTTGGGCCACAGCTGGCTACATGCGCTTTCCACGGCAACTGTTACCGCGGCGCATGTTGCTGCGTACTTCCCCGCTTCCGATACGCCAACAGTCCTTCACACTTGAAAGCGTCAACACAAAACTCAACTCGGGGACTTCAGCAAAAACGTACTCAGGGATGCACGAACCATTACTTCACACTGCGTGCGTCATGTGTGCCATTCTCCTGAACAAAACAGCGTCCATTGAATGAAACACTGAAAGAACGCACAACACATCCGTCGCAAAACAATAACAGCATGTTGCCATTGAGCAGCACATTTTCGAGCAGAGAAACACCTGTTACGTGTGTTATCAGACTTCACCATGGCGACAATCTGAAGAGAGATCTCCTGTTTGTGTTTTCCACTAATTTCTGTCCGAACAATCAATTGAATTCCACAAACGAGCCCAAAGCCCCAGAGCAGCCAGAAAGGTTTCGGCGTCCTTTGCACACACACGTACTCGTATGTGGAGCGCACACTGAGAGTGACTTTTCCAAACAACGGGTTCTCTGGTGTGACACAATGTAGCACTTGTTGAAATTGAACGAAAAAATCTCCACATCCTCGGGAAGCCTCGCCTTACCTGCAGGCATTTGTCACTTCCCCATCTGGTTTTGTCACAGAAGAAGCGGCTCGCGCAAACGCGCTGTTCAAGCGCACATGCGTCTCATCCAGTTCGGCTTTTGGCAGACTCAAAAGTACATGTGAAGCGTTTCAGCAAGTCCATGTTTCGTCCTGTGGCTTGGCTTAGCCCAGCAGAGGAAGAGAGAGAGAGAGAGAGAGAGAGAGAGAGAGAGAGAGAAAGTCAGTCAAAGAGAGAGGCAAAAGAAGGACAAGGAGAGGGTAGAAAAGAGACAGACAGACAGGGAAGGGAGAGATAGAGGGACAGGGAAAGACAGGGTGAGAAAGACAGAGAGCAGAGAAAGAGGAGGGAGCTTTCTTTCAACGCAGCGTAAGAAGTAGCGCAACCGTTTCCACTGCTGAAAATTTTGAGCTCCGCAAAGGCACATATCTCACACAGTCAATTTTTCAATGCCCGCAGTCGATCAATTGCCCGGCTCTAAGAAGGCCAATTGATCCAAATTGGGGGAGGCTACGGCTCTAATGAAGGCAGAAAACGTAACGAAGGTTCCCGAGGAGCTCCATCAGGGGTTGTTAAGCTGCAGCTGCATGTTGGCGACAAGGCCTCAGCGGCGGATCTTGAATTCTGGGGTCCAGGCTCCTCATCGAAAAGGTACTGCCCCAAATTTGGGCAAATCATACCCAGAGTGGTGGAATTCAAACTGATCAAAGTTTTGAGGAAATTTGCACACACGAACAGAACCAAAGCTCTCGAACCACATCCTGGATCTGTTGGAGGGCCTTGGAGAAATAGGCGAAGGAGATTGATGCAACCTTTCCAAAATAAAACTGAGACGCACTTGAACGAAATCATGCTTGAGAGATACATTGATTTCGGCTCAATTTGTGTCGACGTGCAGAAGAATGGAGTCGATAAGTGGCCTACATGACACCAAATCCCAGAGAGACTCTAAATCTGAGGCGGACTCCAAAAAAATGAAGCCTTCGACCCGAGTTGATACTCGAGATGAAATCAGGTCCGATGATTCATGGTTCTGGAATGCAAGAAAAGGTCCCCAGGAAACTCACTTCTTATCAACGAGATCGATCGCATGTTGAATGCGCCGCTCCTGCTCGATCCCATTAACGTTGCTCAGCAAATCCGTTTCTTCTCCACAGAGCTGTTTCTCTTTTTGTATGTCCCAATTACACCACATTCCCTGGTGTTTTGGAAGTCGCGCATTCCTGATTGTTCTCCCATTTCCCAATTGCCAAATTCCCACTCTACTGTTCTTTCTGTCTCTTTCGTTCTTCTTTCTCTCTGTTTCTCTGTCTTTGTCTCCCTGTCTCTTCCTCTTTCCTCCCTCCCCTCTCTCCCTGCCTTTCTGACACGCACCCACAGGCTCCAGTCTCACACACAACCACCAGCGCAAACGGGAGTACGAATAACTGATACTTACTGTTCGTGCACGTTCCTTCAGTTCATTTCAACACCAACTAATCAGTCCACCAGTAAAAAGACGCAGATCTTTCTCGGTTGAATCTTCTCGAGCATGCCTGAGTTCATCTCCGCACAGCGAGGCGATGCTGACTGAACAAGTTTGCGGCGCGGTCTCCTCCCACTGGTTGTAGAGTCGCAGCGCGATCCAGTGAAGTGGCGGCGGCGGCGGCGGCGGCGGCGCACAGCTTCGGTCTCGCCGTGTATCGATCCCCCGATCCAAAACTCGTCCCGCACTTTTTACTGCGGGAAAGTTCGCTGCGTACTCAAGCCTGTTTCACACTTGACGCGTTGTGCGTTGAGCCGTTGAAGAAATCGTTTGGGCGCTGCGTCGTCTCTTGCGTGACGCACGCGTTCAGTGACCCGGCCTCGCCGCCAGTAATCATCGCGTGCAACTTCTTCCAATTTGTTCCCTTTGAATCGGTCCCTTTTCAAAGGTTGTGTCGTAACGATGAAGTTGTGTGCCAAAGCTGGCCAATTGGGATTTGTTCTCACAATGCGGAATCGAATGTGAAGCTGGATCTAATGAATCTACTGGGAGATGGAGATGTTGTCGCGAAGGAAAACAGGATTCAACCAATGCGCTTCACGTGTGGAATCTTTGGGCACGTCAGTGACGATGCACAACTGGTACAACTGTCAGACTTGACAACAGAACTTGAATGGAGACGTGGACAATTCCTGAAACAACAGTGGGCACATTTCAAGTCGATGGAGGGGCCATAGTTCCCTTGACCACAAGAGAAGTTCAATGGTCTCCAGTTTGAACCAACTGTTCAGCTTCGCCACTCAGCTCAGACCTGTCTCCCGAGGTCATACTGGCCCTGACAAAGGGTGAACACAGAAATGGCGCAGAAGTTTTATTTTGAGGCCTCAGACTGTCTCTGTTGAAATTATCAGAGGCTGGTTGAGTCAGCGCTTCTCCTCTCAAGTTGCCAATTGACCCGCGGGAGACCCGACTCCTTCAGGAAAACGGAGATGCGTGGAAGGAGACTCGTTCTGTCGGACTCGATATTTGCATTCAATGGATGCATTATCTTCTGCAAAGCTCGTGAAGCAGGACAATCCCCTTGAGAGACGATCGTGACACGAGTTAAAGCAGCTTGCAGAGGCACAAAGACCAATCACTAAAGCCTGGCAACAAAGAAGACATTCCCTGTTTGGCAGATCCAGGTGGTCCGAGCCCTGGCGACCCCCGGACAACATCTTTCCCTGTCGCTTTGTACATTTGCGTGCCAAATAGACCGCCTTTGGTCATTTCACCAGGCCCAATTGCTCAGGTCACAGATGTGACACCCTCCCCCGGTTCAAACCTTGCATCCGCCAGAGCACCCACGTTGAAGACATCCGCGGATGAATCTGTTGTTTCTGTGTTTACAGTTCTGGATGTGTGCAGATGGGTGTGCATGACGCCAGAGAATAGAAGACCACGATTCAGACCCCCACTGTTTCACTTGACTGATTGAACGCAAAGACACTGCACACAGATCAAACACAGTTTGCGTAGATTTTGGAAAGTGAAAATAAGAAACAACTGACTTTGCTCCCCTGCACAACGACCACTTCCCAGTTGTCCGCAAGTGAGGCAACTTGTTTAAACCAGCGAGAAAAGGCTTGAATTTGTTCAAATGGCAGAATACGTTACCTGGCAGGACGATTCTTCTTCTTGCTGACCCGTTGAGTATTCACACAGCGCACGGGTCTGGCCTCTTCTGTGAGTGCCATCACTTCGCTTCGTTGACAACTCAACAAAAACAGGCAACACGACGCACGCAAATTGTCGCTGTGTAAATTTGACTTGGAGAATCTCAAAGACAGGAAAACAAGCTATTCATGCAACTATGTCACTTTTGGTCTTTTATGCATCACGAAGTACAACATGAAGTCACACTCTCCGTGTTTCCTACACTTTTGTGTGAAGAAGTCACAGTGGATCCAGGTTTGGGTTGGTGGGTCTGACAGGGATCTGATCCAAAAACTCCACATGAATCGAACTGAGCGACAGCGCTGCTTGTCTCGCTGGAAAATTGTTTTTGGTCTCCAAGGAGGAAATTTTGTGGCGTAAACCTCGCCAGTTCGCCAGCATCCAAATGCATTGTTTGTCGAAGAAACCTCCAGACAAATGCATTTGAACACGTTCGTGCTCGCTTGAGACGAATTCCCAGCTGATGAAATTCAACCAGTGTGCGCACCTGTGTTTCGACTTTGACTTGAGGCGCCACAAGTCCGTGGGCGCAACACAGAAGAGTCTACACAAGGACGCAACGCGTGACGCACACAGTGTGAAACAAGCTTCACAACATTTTCGCAGTGCCAGGATTTCTTCCTGTGTTTTCCAACCAGTTTGAGGCTCTCAGCGAGTGACTACGCCCATCATTCAGTTCTGCTCGAAGAAGCTGAAAACACTCCATTATGAGGGGAAGGCTGTTATTTTCACGGAGAAATAAGCAGCAATTACGATGGATTGTACATCAAAGGAAACGAGAGTTATTAATTGAGATGTTATCGATCTGAACCAAGTGTTCCAAACACATCAAGGTCGGAGTCAGAACAAAAACAACAACCAAAGTAAGCTTTCTGCAAAACACCAAACAGCGGATTTACATTCAGTTCTGGTCATTCCTGTGGTCTCTACCCTCATTTCGCCTGCTGTCTGTCTGTGAACAAACCGAGAATTCTTTTGGCCAACAGGTATGGATCCCGGATTTGGTTGAAAGTGCCCAAGTGAGGGCTTCGATCCAAACTATCCAAGCTTCCTGTTTGTGCTTTATGACACAAATGAGGGAGAATCGTTTTCGATCGAGGCAAGATGCACCAGGTTCTGTCACCTGCGTGTCCGTCCACAAGAAAACACAGTGCAAAGTTCAGAATGTGGCTCCTGGTCAGCTTCACATCTGTTACGCACGTGCGGAGCCAGTAAACTGACGGGGAGAGGACAACACTGGTGTTTCTGTATGATCTTGACAAACTGATCTTGTTTTTGGTGGATCCATTCTGGTCATACGGGCCTCGGCTTCAAAGCCTCTCGAACCCGCCACTGTCGGGCATGTCTTGGGCTCCCTCTTCAAGGGTGCACTGTCGCTACAGATTTTTCCTGTTTCAAAGGTGACGAGACTCCTCTTTCACCCCTCTCCTTGTTTGTCCTGTCCCTCACCACACGCAGACGGGGCAGTGGGCGTGGCGCAGCACGAAGTCGGATACGGAGGACGGGGAGAGGGGGCGCCGCCGCGACGCCCCCGACCGCCTCCGCGGCGACCCCACCACCAGCAGGTTGGCGCTCTTGTCCCGAGCAACCTCGCACAGCTTCTTCCCCGTGTGCCCCTCCACCTGAATAATCTCGTGACACACCTGAAACAAAGTGCTTGTGTCACAGGTGTTCAAGGGCGGCTCCAGAGGGCTCAGAGATACAGGCTCAATTCTGTGCAACTCCGGTGTTTTCCAAAAGGAAAGCATTGGTGCGTTGTGAGCGCACCGGTGTGCTGAATCGAACACGCCCCCCGGGCTCACCTCCTCGCCGCACATGGACTGCACAGCGCTTCGGATCTGCTGCACCGTGTCCTCCATGTCCGCGTAGAACCGCCCCACAGCGACGTCCGGCACCCCCGAGGACGAACCCGCTGCGGAAAGGAAGACAGAAGACTTCATGTTATGTATGGGTGCTCAGGCCAGCATCGTTCCGGAGCCTTTCAGCTGGCTGAGCCGTGTCGCATCATTCGCCCAGAGAAGGGAGCCGATCCCTCCCATCTCTATTGGCTGGCTCACAATAAATCAGTCACACGCATATGTATTTCGGAAAGTGTTTATTGTCACTTACCTGAGCTTCAGAGAAGCAAAGCCTAGAGTGAGTAAGAGCAGGTGTTTAAATACACAGGGGTCTGAAGCTGTGCTGAAAGTACAGCTTTAGAGGAGAGTGGGAAAGAATCATGTGTGATCGAACCGGCAATCGAGGGTTCGATTGAGGGTGGTTCGATTACACAACATTCATGCAGTGTGTGTTTCAGTCTACGACTCCGTAGAGGCGGCCGTGGGAATGTATACGAGCGTACATTACACACAGTGCTGACCTCATCGTAAAAACGGCTCCAAACGCAATTTTGAGAGAGCCCATTGGGTGACGATGAGAAACACCTTTGAATCAAGTGGTTTATTGAGTAGCTCGACTCCCCATTGTTTATTTCTCGCAGCTGAACGGGTCCATCTCTTTGAGAGGAATGCATGTGATGGGTTCTGACGCAACATGAAAACAATTAAGACAACTGGTTTTGAGATGTGTGTCTCTTGCAGATCCAGGATTGAGCCACTGGAAAGACCTTCGAAACTCCTGCAGAAAGCTTTTTGGCCGAAACAGTTTTTCGTGACAGCGCACAAGTTCATTTTGTCAGCAGTTAAGGGAAAGAGGGCCCAAGGTTCTCGGGGCCTCCTGGAGCTGTGGAAATGAGGCAATGGGTCAACTGGAGAGGAGCTCTGGATTCGCGGGCGTGGTTCAGACTTACCAGAGCAGCACAGAATGGGGGCGACGAACACAACGACCACGTGGCAGTTAGACTTGTGCACGTTCTCCAGGTACCCTGCGCAAAGATGAAACCTGAGAAACCAGGCCGTCTAAACGATTGTTCAGCGATTGGTCGAAGTTGACTCAATAAATCTCTTGTCCCTGGACAAACTGAACAACAAAGCTTCCTTCGGACAAGGGTGGTGTTCTATTTTCCCTTCTTCCTTACCGACGACTCTGTCAAGAGCACTTGCGACACCCTGGAGCTTCAGTAAGAGTAACACAGTTTTCGTGCAGCGACAGTTCCTTGTGCCGAGTCAAAATTGGAAAGAATCAGGCACGACATACGAACCCACACAAGCCAATGGGCTTGACCCCAGGGACCAAACACACCAAACGGGCTGTTCAGAGGGACGTTTTCTACTCACAGCGGAGCGCGCGGAGCGAAGCGTCGCCGCCGTCCACCCCGACGACGACGCGGCGCCAGTGCCACGACGACTGACTCGAGTATCGGGGCCGGTGCTTCACTGAAGACATGCCGCCGCCCGCCCCTCCGGGCTCTTCACATATTTCTTTGGTGACACTGACCGACAATTTTTTATTGGAACGACTGCAATAAATATTTGCTGTCTTTTGTGTTGTGATTGCAATCACTGAATGCGGTTCCAAAGGGCTGCACTACACGACACGTGCCGAGAACGTTTGCGGAATATCGAGGCACTGCATGGTACTCAGAGCGTGCACCGCATGCACTGCAGGTATCCTTCAGTTTTGTGCCAGATGTGAAAGCCTTTCCGTGGAGCAAGCCTTTGCCTTGGGCATTTTCAAACCGTGATCCAGTGTCGCGTTATCAATGGCAAACGTCGTTCTTTTGCACAGTCGCGACAAAACAGTTAAACCTCTGAAATTTATTGCTCAACTTGCTTCGCGGATCTTTTTATCAGTGTTGTGTAGTCTATCTGTCCGTGTTTGTGTGAAACGACTGACCTAAAAACGATTCCCAAAAAACTAGGGATTGATCAGACAGGTGCTGAACGCTCCGAAGCACGGGCCTGGAATTGGGGCGACGGCTCAATTTGTATAACACAGTGAATTGAAGATGCAGTTCCCATGCAGAAACCAACAATGTCAGTGTTCCGGAGTCGGTTCTGCGCACCACTGGCGTCTTCATCAAATGCAAAAACAACATAATGTCGGCTTCACTCGTCTCAAAAACTTGTGCGAGAAAAGACAACAAAACCCATTGCTGTGCCTCAGTCTGTGTTCTCAATACGTGCGCACATATCACCAACAGTTCACTGTCCCCATCTCAAAATCATGAAAATCAAAAGTGACACACGAGTGTCTCATTTGTTCATGTTCAGTCTCCTCCTCAGTCTCCTCCATCTCCACCTATTCCCCGCGCGTTTCCCATGCGCGTTCCGGCGCCCAGGGCGCCTCACTTCTTGCAGATGATGACCGGGCAGTGCGCGTGGTGCAGCACGTAGTCGGAGACGGAGCCGAGGATGGTGCGGCGCACGGTGCCGAGGCCGCGCGTCCCCATCACGACCATGTCGACGTTGCGCTCCTTCGCGATGGCGCACAGACGGTGCCCGGGGTCGCCCTCCTCCCGTATGTGCTCGAACGACACAGGCTGAAGGGAGAGAGACCGTGCGTGGTGCAAATCTTTGGGTACGTTCGATTCAGACCAACAACCGAGGCCCGGTGCATGGCACTCAAAGACGGATCTGCCGCAGTCAAGGTTCGAAAAAAGATCAACGAAAATTGCCATCACTTCACATTTTGCTCCGGTGACCACAACATTGTTGAATTGAATGAAATTGATTTGGAACAATTAGATCTATCAGTGATAACGACGTCTCGCGACATTCAATTTGTTGTCACGAACAGATCTGTGCACCACTTGCAACAGTTGACAGCGCCGCATTGATTAAAATTTCTCCAATCACACTTGATTGAAGGGAAGACAGATCCAGGAGACTGATCCCAACGATGAGAAACAAAACCTGACAGGTCAGCGTCGATCAGGGGATTGACCCCTCGGAACCAGTCGCCCAGGTGCTCCTCCCTGCACTCACGCTCTTCTGCTGCTTGAACTCCTCCGCCAGGCGCTGTTTGATGTTGTCGTGTAGCTTCTCCGCCTCAGCGTAGTAACTGGAGACGACATCGGGCGTCACGGCCAGACCCGCGCCAGCTGAAATCAACCGACGGAGTTTCACTCACATGTCGATGCTGCCTGAACACCTCAGCCAACTTTTCTTTGATACGTTGGTGCTGCCTCTCGACGTCGTCGTAGTAAGCTTGGATGACGTCAGGCGTGGCCGCCAAACCCGCACCAGCTGAAACCAACCGGCTGCATTACCATCTCCAACGGACCCAGGGGACAAGGAACCTGTCTGGTCATTCCCAACGCAATGTCCCCTCCTCCTCTGTGACCATTCGTTTGCAACACCATCTGCACGTGAGAGTTTTTCAAACATGGCTCAATCTTCCCCCAATTCTGGATCCGCGGGACGTCCACATGCACATACATGCGGTCAGTTGATATCACGAGAACATAAAATGGTCTGAAGTGTTTTCAGGACACGCTTCAACCCAAACCCCTTTGTCCCCACTTTGTCGGTGCCGTGGCCCCACTTTGTCGATGTCGTGAACATTCCCAGCAAAATCCGCTGGGAATGATGAATCAGGAGAGGCCCGGGCCTCTGAATTTCCTGAATCCCCTGGAAGCCACACGAGCATACATATGGGGATCGGCTGAAACAGAGCCCCGGTCCCTGGTCCTCCCGGATTCACCTACCGAGGTACGTAGGAACGAGCGGTGCTCCGATGTGAGCCAGAATCAGGTGGTGCGACGCCTGATAAACGTTGTTCATGAACCCTGAAACATGACGGATCTGAGCACAACACAGCTTCAATCCAAGTTTGGATTTTCGACAAAAGGAAAGTCACTGCTGCAGGGTGTCGTGTTCCCACAAGAACCGAAAAGTTCTGTAGTTTCTCTCTGACGTCACACATCTGAGGGTGCATCTCGATCAAACACGACTGTGCGGTACGTTGAAAATACATGCTTTGGGGACCTTTGCTGTGGCTGCGAAGCCCCTGGTCCAACCCTGGACACACTTCGTCCCGACGTGCCGCTCGCTTCAAAAAAATCTTTGAGCACGCAGTGCAGAGCTTCCAAATTGCGCGATCTCCCCGACATAGTTTCGACAATGATACTCACATTTGACGGCGTACGCAGAGTTGTCGCTGCCGTCCACGGCGATCAGAACCTTCATGGCTACTTTTGTGTGAACTGAACTGAATGGGCCGGTTTGCAGTGAAGTTGTTTTTGATGCGTTTCGTTATCGCGTCAGATAAACAGCAGGTTAAGGTTCGGACATTGACCTGGAACGCGATTCTCAGTCAGTGCATACATGAGTAATTTGTTCTGCCAACAGTCACGTAGCGTTCAATTCCTCTGGCCAGGGGCGGATTCAGGATTCGGCATGCGCGCAGCGAGTCCGTGGTTGACCTCAACGTGCAAACATACGAGGATCTATCAGCTCAAAAGTGACAATTATCATGATCAGCAATTGGTCACGGATGAGCACGTTCCTTGTTTGAGACAAATGAATTGCGCCAAGCGAAGTGCGTCGATGTGAATTTTCAAGACATGGTGATTGTCACTTTGACTTGATAGATCCTCGTATCGCGTCCAGTGGGATCCAGGTTTCGCAAAATTTCAAGTGGCGTTTTTAACTGCAGAACACCGAGTCCGCTCATGCAGTCCTGCTTCTGCGATCTCGCGGCTCTTGTGCAGAACAAGCTGTTGGACGAACACGCGTTGAGCAACCTCGCTTTATTGAATCTCAAAGGCTCTGAACACATGCATGGTAAAAACCCTGATCAACTGGTTGCAATTTGTGAAATTTCACGCACAATAAATCCAAAACGCCGAAGAAAACAGCAAATTGTAAAACGACAAATCGAAATGTTTGCGAACTGTGCATCAAAGGGAATGTCTTTTTTCACCGGGGGCGCACGGAACGCGAGGTTTCTTATCGCCGGTAAGACAGAAGCTTGCGTATCCTTTCGGCGTCGTCGCGGTCACGTTTCTCGATAAATTTTGGCGGGTGCACCATGACGTTGCTCTTGGTCTGGCACTTGAGGTAGCTCGAGATGGAGAGAAGCGACACCGAACTGTACGGGCTCGATCCCACCACCGTCAGCTCGATGCCGTGCTCCCTGATCGTCTTGGCCAACTCGTGGCGCACCAATCCCTTCCTGTGGATCGGCTGCACCGGAACCCCTCCCTGCAAAACACGGTATCGGTGAACAACGTTCGCGCACCTGAGGACCGTACAAATGTGCAGGAAGCTGTTCTTGCCTTCGTCGTGCACGTGTGCTTGAATGGCATTTCACTCTGAAACGGTTGGAATCTTCACACACACACGCACACTTCCACCCTTTGCACACGCACTTGTCACGCCCACCCAGCCACACACCGACATTCGCCCTCAAAACGTGTGCTCGCCCAGATCCGACCACCCCCAACCCCCCTACACACTCGAGATTCACCTCATGCACACACGTACCAAGTTTTGTTCCTGGAGTTCCTTTCTCATGGAGAACACGATGTCGTTGAAATTGTCCCTCTGCCACTGCTCCCGTGCTTCCAGCTCACGACTCGAGATCACCGAATTTATCACTGCATGAATCAAGAAAGAGCTTTGAACATAGGCGCGTCGCGGTCTGCCGCCTCTGGAGGGTAGAGCCCAGTCCCCTGTCGTGCTTGTGCTGAAGCACGGCAACATCGTTTTACGACCATTTGCGCACACAAGACACCTCCTTGGGGTCCAGCGCCACACCGACGCCCGAATCCATGACATGTACTGACCAGACCCGACCTGCCTGTGCACACGCGAAACAATCCACAAAGGAACAAAGAGCCAATCGAGGGGACCCATGCAGAAACGCAGCCTCTCGTCTGCAGCAGATTGCCGCTCAGACCGAAGCAGGGTGACCAGGGGCGCCTCCCCCCCGGCCGTCCCCCTGAAACTTGTGCTGTCAGGCACATTGACACCAATTGGAGTTGTACCATCCCCCATTTTTTCTCGTGAATTCTGGATCTACGATGGGAGTCAACTTGTGGTACTTGTTTTGCATGATTTAGTCGATCGACTTGCGCACTGACGCGAGAGTTGCTTTCGCTCAAAGTGCAACAATTAGTCTCCGCAAACTTTAACGTTCTTGAAGACTGTCGCTCAGCGTGCAAAAGAGGCGCACAAAGTTCGTTTCCCATCGCTCTTCTCACTCACTCGTCGATAGGACGGGGATGTAACGATGGACGTGCACGAGATGCAGCTCGTCCGACGGTTTGTAGCGGGTCTGCAGGAACTCTGCAACGAACTCAGCCTCCAGGAACACCAGTAGAGCACTGCGATGCGAAAATCATCTTTGGCGCACCAGCAGAAAACATTGTAACTCGTTTTTTTTTGTTCGGTGAAAGTCGAAGATCAATGAGCACAGGCATGGCTCCTTACAGCAGGCATTGTGCTTACAACATGCATGCAACACAAACAGGCTGTGGATGCCTGCCTGCCCAGGTGAAAAAGAAAACCTTTGTTTTTGTCACAGGAAGCCGTCAGTTGTGACCAGAAACATTCACCACAGCAAAAAGAGAAAATTGAATGGTTGGTTCAACCCCCTTCCTGGTAAACCAGCCGTCCAGACAGAACACCAGCATCACGATTGCAACAAGCCCGCGGCTCAGTACGAAGGTGGTCCAAGTTCTGGCGACCGTCTGCATGCAAATATCAGGTTGATCATCCGCATCGACAAAAGAGCGCACAATAGGTGTCCTAATTTCTAAAGGTGATACAAC
>JAAUXT010006358.1_pt1 | contig 18176 bp, 12 predicted proteins | sample 7278171 | NCBI WGS metagenome assembly JAAUXT01 (sample SAMN14350112, study PRJNA611818) | marine sediment metagenome | isolation source: surface marine sediment (1.8m) | place: French Polynesia: Moorea | collected 2018-08
ATTTTTCAAAATTTGAAATGTGGATTCAAAGACCTTTCCAATGAGCCCTAGATCAAGTCTGTACCTTCAGCAGTTGCTGAGATAGGCCACCAATAGCCCTCCATGGGGGGATGGGATGGGACAGGATGGGATGGGACATCTTGGCCCAGATGCCATATATACAAAAAAAAATTCGGCACACCGCTAAGTGCCCTTCCCTAAAGGGACATTGCACAATAACTGTCACTGGGGTTGACTCATGGATGACATCTTCGAGGAGTCCGACCCTTGATGAAACAGCAATAAAGTTTCACGCCTGATGGTTGTGGGGCCAGGGCTTCTCCTGAATCTGCGTCTACACACATATGTCTTGTCACACACTCTCAGGCTAGAGACACGGCGGCGTGGATATCTCGGCAAAACGTGAAACACGCATCCCTGTATCCACATAACTCAGTCACACTCCGAAAAATTCATGATATCAAAATATACAGAACATGACATTTTGCAAGATATCCATACCAGCTACCAGAAATGTGACTTTTGCATGGAGATATCAGTTTTACTATGTTTGCTATTTTTTATTTCATGTTGAGGAAAATTAATTTTTCAATAAAAATAAAGAAGTTCAATGGTAAGAATATAAGTTTTGCTAGTTTTACTGTGTCATTACTTCTTGTTGATCAATCCTGATGTCCACACAAAAAGTGTTCAATCAGTATGTTTTGACGTGTTTCACGTGTTTCACGTTTCCACTATCCACACAGCAAAACACGCAGAGATATCCACACAGGTCTGTGGGAATCCAGCTTCATAGAAACGCGCACCACGGGTCCTGATTCCACCTTCTCCATGGTCAGTACGCTGTAGGGTTCAAATCCACTTTGGCCCACGACTTTTCTCTGCCTTTTGGTTCTTATGTTGTTGGTGACTGTATGGTCCCATCCCAAACAGATTCTTGTTGCAAGTCTGTGTTCTCAGCTTTTGCCCTGCCACATCGGTTTGCCTGTATGTTGTAATTGACAAATTCACACGATGTTCTGACGTTTTGATTCATTCATGTATGGATAACCGTGACAAGTGGTATTCCATCACACGCCAATACCCTGCCTTCTGCCTGATAACTTGGCAAAACACCCTGACAAGTTTTGTGTTCATTTCGTGGTGATTTTATGTTGAGTTTTTCACTTAAAAAATAGCAAGATGCCCAGTTTTCATACCGTATGGAATGAAAGTGAACAACGACACACACAAGTTTGTGACCACAAAACTTTTCATGAAAGTCAAAACACCTTGTTGCAAAACCTGAATGATGTTCTTCTTGCGATTCGTGAGGATCTGGTGTCAGGTTGAAGATGTGTCAAGTTCCACAGCCTGACCACAATGGGTCTTGGAAAGCCTTGTTGAGCTGGGAATGTTGTTGTGAAGACTCCGTGGTCGGGGGTGGGGCGGGGGGCTGAGTCGCACAATGCGCAATGTAAATTCTGCCATGCGGCTGTTTTGGCAAGAAAATCTCGTGCACCATTGACGTTTGCGCGCACGAACACGACGCTTGCGTGAGCGAAACGCACTTTACAAAGGAGGGTTCGCTCAACGAGGGTCAAGACGATCGCCGCGCATGAATCGAACCAATCCAGTGAGGGTCTTCTTCTTTTTTATGGTTACTGAGTTGTGAAATGTTGCACACAAAAAGCAAACTGCTTTTTTGCACTTTTTGCTTGCGTGACACGACAAAAGTGGAAGTGGGTTTGCAGGTGTCTACGAAGTCTCACGGAACCACAGCTGAACTGAAACGACATCAATGCACCGCAGTGCGTCACGAAATGTGGTTCCACCAGATTCCCGCTCCAAATAGCAGTCAATCGGTACAGAGGTACAGAGGTTTGCTGCAAAATCTACAGTGAAGTACTCTTTTCTCGACAGTTGGGATTTCGAAGTTCAGTTGATTTTGCAGAAGGCACCGCAGCATTATGTGCGTGCAGCGATTGGGCCCCATGCACATTCAAGCGAACCAAGTTGCGTGATCTGTTGGTCGATCACGCAACTTTGCAAGCCTGCATGACAAGATCTTGCAGTGGGACAATGATCCCTCACATGAGCGTGTCCCAGTGGCCTGAGTCCAAGGTCTCTTCTGGCTGGCGCCCACACCACACTTTACGTTGACGCAACACAATCATGAAGCTGTGGATCGCTGCTGTGGTCGTCTGCGTTTTCCTCTCCTGGAAAGGTGAGCTTTCATTTTGGTCTTGGTGGAGAACACACATCTTTTCTCTGTTGACTGGTCATTCAATGCTGCAGCACCGGGCATCAGAAGGACGCACGAGATATTCACAAAGTTTTGACGGAAACGCTGCTGCGCAAGATTTCGCAAACCACTTGGGAATACAACTCTGCGGTCACATTACCTGTTGTGGCACCGTCATCTTTGCAGACATCAAAGTGGAAATCACAAAGACGATGACTTGTCACATGTCTGTTGGGTCCACGTTTGTGCGCAAGATCAGGAACAGGGGCACAAGTGGATGTGCTGAGGTCCTTCACCTTCACTGGTCTCGTTGCAGTTGACAAGAGCAAAGCGTGCCGTGTTTCGCCTGCACAGTACACCTTACAACATGACGGCGCAACTGGTTGTTGGTTTCCAAAGTATGAGATGCAATGTGAAGGTGAGTTTTTTTTCTAGAACAGCGCATTTTGGAGGGTGTGTGAAGCACAAAAGAGATTTTGTGGTCAGCTCCCTTTTGAATCCACGAGGAATTCTGCTTGCTGTTTCTCGTATTACAAAAAGTGTGGACAGGTTGTTCTCTGTCACTTGCAGGTCGATGCCCTGGTCGGCAGAGATGTGTTGCCAGGTACGAACCGTACAAGAGCGTCGGGATTTTTTGCGGTAAGTGGGGACAAAACGGGGCACGCTGAATTGGATTTCACCAACCAGGAAGTCGCAATGGAAAGTAAAATTTACGAGCAGAAACGTGTCAACAATTGACCCGTGAGAATTCACAGATCTCAATGGATGGTCTGTGCGTGCCTGAGTTTCAAGTGAAAACGTTCTCTGGTGGCTGAACAAGAAAATTTGGGTGTTCTTGCAAGCAAATCTGGGTGTGTTCCGCAAAGTTTGGCAGCTCGGAGGCCAAAAGAAAATTTTGCAATTTTAGATGGCCAATCAGAGTGGAAAGTGTTTCACAAAATTGAAAGATGCAACTGCTGGTCTTCTGGGTGGTGGTGGCCACATTTTTACCGACGAACACCAGATCGAAGAGTCGACCTGCGGCTGAGCCTCAGACCGGAATTCGTCAATCTCTATGCGTAAGTAGATCTGCCGCTGTGGTTTGTTGCTGGGGTTTTTTTTCGCTTGAAACCTGATTTTTTGTGTTCGATGTGCTGTGAAAGTGAACACTGGAGGTGGTGCGGAGACCCATGAAAGGCATTGTGATGAAGCAGACTTCACTGTGTCAAAAGTGATTGGCATTTGAATGGAACTCCTGCACCTCTTCCAAAACTATCGGTTCATGCACAAGTGGCTTTGCATGAAAGAATGCAATCGAAAAGTTGAAAACAGTCCCAACATACACCTCCAGTGTACACTGACGGCTCAGACAGGATCAGCCATCAGCGAGAACAGAACAGACGACGGACGACAGCAAAATATCAACTGAATAATGTTTGCGAAGAAAAGTCACCAGCAAGACAGGTTTAAGTTCAAGAATCATTGGAAGCGAAGAGCACAAGGGTTCTCGCAACAGTAATGAATGATCCACTGAGAGTTTGGTGAAGCTTTTAGCCCAACAAAGCTTTGGTTCAACCACATTTTTGAAACATTTGAAGCATTGTTTTCTCAAAAAAGCTTTTTCAATTTGACATTGTTCCCAACGGAACAGTCCAAATTGCAGCATTGCAAGTGAAAAGAAAGCAAGCAAATAGTCTACCCAATTTTTTTATGTTCCTTCTTGCAGGACCTTCCATGAGTACACCCAGGGGAGGGGAAGGGCCTCTTGATGCAAAAAGCTTTGAAAGTTTCTTTCTTTTCACCTTAAACATACTATATTTTGTACCAGCTTTCATTGAGATCCAACTGTTTTGAATTTTTAAAAATGGTGGGAAAGTACTGCTGTCTGGTGTGTTTGGAGTGTCAGAGACTTGGGGTACCTTTGCAAAATTGCTTGGGAAGACCTCCCAGAACTTTTGGCCAGCTCCACAATGGTGAAGTTTTGTGGCGGGGGTGGTGGTGGCGGTTCCCCAACATTTTTGAAAGTATATTTTCACCTGAAACACATTTTGCGCTGGGTTTCATTCAGTTGTGACCATCCCGAATTCGGGCTGTAAGTATGGTTCCGGAAGAAAATTCTTTTTGCCTTGAGTCATATCTGCGCTGGTGTGCGGCTTGCCAGGTATAGAATCCACATTCTTGGACTTAACTTATGCCTTCTTCCACCAAAAAAGGCTTTGAGCTTTTGGTTGAGAACCACACAGCAAAGGGGTGATCCCGACTCAGAACTTGGCAAAATTTACCATCAACATCTGACCTGCCAAAAGGTGGCACAACCCCAACTACTGTACAGTTGCTCAGAAAAGAACACTTGGAAATAACTCTGAGCGCCACTTTCTTTCACTTTCCAGGGGTAGATTGAGATCCGCAGCAAACAGTGGCACACGCACTGTCGCGGTGTCCAGGAGCCAGCTGTCTTTCCAGCGGGGGTTGACCGCAAGCACAAGAGTCGTTGATATTCGGAGAATCCGCACGCACGTCAGACAGAGGCAACCAGACACTCCTTGACCTGAGAGGGGTGTTTGCACGAACAAAAGTTTCACAAAAAGTGCTTTCGACGCTGGAAGCAACTTGTCGGTCGCAGATGTAAAATTTCCAAATTTTCGTCTTTCCTGCTTGCCTTTTATCAGTTTGTTGAGGCACGCACAAGAAAGACTACCATTTGTTTGTCGATTTGTTTCGTATCGGTCGTTCTGTAAGTGCATGTGTATTGTGAAAAAGAAAACGTAAGAAAGTAAATGTTGGGTGTTTTTGTTGTTTTTTGTCCAGCTTTACGTTGAACACGCTGAATTCCGAGCAAGAAGAAGGGCGTTGTTTCTATCGGCACCCGACCTGATCAGTTGGGGGCGGAGGGTCAGGATACGCGCTCACAACTTACTCCAATGGCACGGGAGCCTCATTCTACCAGTACTAGGCCCCCATAAAATCAGTTCATTTTGTTTTCTTTTTCTATGTTCTTCTTGTCATCCTGTCTCAATTGACAGGCAGTGTGTTGCATGTGACCAAAGCAGAACCCCAAAACCTGTTCGTTGGGGAGCATCCATTCGACAGATTTTACCAAGGAAAGTGACAAGACACCACTTTTCAGGATTGTTCGTGTGGAAAAAATCTTTTGCGAGCCTTTGATGAAAAGGCGAGGGAAAAAAGAGCAAGACTGGTCTTCTCGGCTGGTTGGCGCCGTGTTGAGGAGGCACCCAAGAGACTACGAAAGGACGTGTGTCTGGTTTCAACACGGCATTTACTCGTAGCACCAAGCACACCACAAGTAGCAAGCGAAACTTTCACGAGTTGTTCCAAGTTAGACAGGAAAGTTGACAAAGTGTTCGAAACCCGCAAAGAATACATTGATGGATTCCTGATCAAAAGACAATCCGTCTAATTTCAAACTGAGCTGCAAAATGTTGTGGAATTATGGAGGGGAAACAAAAACGCGCAAAATGGTTCATATCTCTCATCAAGTGTCATCGGAACAAAATCGGTACGGCAAGCTGAGGCTGACACATGTGTGTCCTTTCTCAAGCACGCGTTCTTGAAATTCAGTTTTCAAGACCAAAGGAGGAGCAGAAAGACAACCCCCTCCAAACTGTTTTTCTCTTGTTTTCGGAAAACGCAAAATTGCTCTGTTCTTGTTTTTTTGAAAACAAACAACTTTATTCACCATCTTCCAAAGCGTTTGTGCCAACATCAAATTTCGAACTCTCTTATACTTCACCCGGCTTGATATTCTCCGTGCTTTCACGGATCTCCACAGCACTGCGATTGACGAACCTGTGGTGGTTGTGGTGTGCAAATTATTATTTGTTGTGTGCAAACGGGTTCACACCCAAAAATAGTTTCTGTTCAATCAAAACTTTCTTCGATCAAAGGCTCCCAAAAATGTTGACTGTGAACACAGGGACATTTTTTCCCAACTCTGCGGTGGCTAAAGGCGGAATGAGTTCTCACCCTTCAAAACGGATTCCTCTGCAAAAACGCGATAATCCTGTTTTCAACCAAATGTCTCAAAAGAAGTGTGATTTCACAATCCTGTGTGAGGCAATTTGGCAGAGGAAAGCAGTGTTTGAACCCTGCCATCGCACGCGTCTGCTTGTCGTTGTTGACATGAGGAACGAACAACTCATAACTGTCTGCTGACTCTTCGACGTGTTGATTCTTTCTGTGTAATTTCTGCCTGAAGGACAGCAAGAGTCAAGTATGTACGAGAGAGCTGAGGACATATTTGGGTACGAGCAAAATCCATAGAAAGTGCCTTCAATGAAACGTTCTGCACGGTTGGCGTTCTTTGCCTGACTTGGCGGGAGTGATAAAGAAAAGATTTTTCAAGTTGTCACGGAGTAAAAAGTTTAGAAAGCACCGAATTTGCGAAACTCCTTGTTTATTGGTCAACTCAACGCAAATCAACTCAGCAAAATGGAGGCGCTTGGCCAAACTCATGTTAATTTGTTTTTTTTCTTTTGAGCCCACGTCTAAAGAACAGTTCCACTGCAGAGCTCGCAAACAAAGTCTTTGATCCTCATTGGCCAGCAGGCAGTAGAAACAAATTGAGAAATTGAAACGTCCTGCAAAATTTATGTTAATTTGTTTATTTTTATATGTATTCGTTTGAATCCATCTTAACGAGGGCAATTCTGAAAGTTTTGCAAATTGGTGCTTTGCTTGTGAAGTGTTTTGTGTACATCTCTGCAAAACCAGCGTGTTGACACCTGCGAAGAGAAAACGCAAATGAATCGTGCAACGGTCATCGCTGAACTGGGTAAAGCGACCTGTGACTCCAAGGAAGAGTGGACTCAGACCCCCAAACACGGTGGACGTGTCTTGGTCCACACGGCGACCTCTCAGAACAGTTGCCGCTGAATGTAGCACGTGTAGCACAGCACGGCACGGATGGACTTGTGAGGCAGAAATTCTGGGGTCAAATGATGTGCTCATTCTTTGCCTTGAAATCCTCCAGATTGGTCTTTCTTTCTCCTGTGTAACTTTCTCTTTGTGCAGTCAAAAGTACAAACATTTGCAGGGTCAAGCCTGGGAAAATTAGGGACAAAGGAATACTTCAATGACTATGTTTGTTACAAGAACTGGAGATCTATCAAGAAACACGGACCAATTCCTGTGTACTCAGAGTCCTCCTCTTGTGCCTGATAGCTGCTCACAAAATACCTCTTGATCCCAGTTCACTCATGCCTGCCTGTCTCAATCCTCTTGCAGGATGACTCAGTACTTTTCTCAGGAGTTACAAAGAAGAGAGAAAATATGTATAACTTTGGGGCGCTCCTTTTTGGTCCTGTGATCCAAACTGAAAGCTGCCCAAAAACCTGCCTGCCTTGAACCACAACAGTGTGACCCAGTAGAAGTTGAAATGCCAAAAATAACTTTTGGAGTTCTCTATCTGTGGTGTGGCTTGTGGACAGAGTGCTTGTTCTGTGGTACAAGCTGAAGACTGTCCAGAACACAGGAACCATGATTGATCCCAAGTGATGAGGCACAGATGGACCCTGCCTTTCATCGCAAACTGCGCAAAAGTTTCAAGCCCCAAGCACTGATGCCAGTCTCTTTAATTTGCCGCCACAGACGAGGTGTCCATTTGGCTGCACGCTTCCACAACTTGAGGTGAGCCTTGAAAGCCTTGACACTGTTGACACTCAGTCTCATCCAGTATATGACAGGGCATGTACACCCCAAAAAATCCTACAGATTGCAGTCAATCTGTGTACCTGACAAGCCCACCTTGGTACAGAATCAGATCTCGGGACAAGCGTGTCATTTGTTGTTTTTACCCTGCTGCGATGTGTTCGAAATGCAAGCTGAGCAGTGGTCTGCACAGCATTGCCGCATCGTCCATGCACAAATTAGCATCCCTTGATCGTTGTTTGTAAACGAGTAAACACAGTCATGTTCAAAACTTTGCGAATTGCCCTCGCGGAGAACGGTCCCTCGACAGAGCTGGCTCGAAAAGTTCTCGATGTTCATTGGTCAAAATACGGCGAAAAACAAGTTGGGAATTTGGAGGCGACTCACGAAACTTGCATAAACTTTGTTTTGTAATTAGTTTTTTGTGATGCCCCAGTGCTATAAAAGAAGGGACCTCGACAGCGCTGGTCAGAGTCTTGACTCCTCGGTCTGCGTCACCATGCTGAAGCTGTGGATCGCCGCCGCCGCCGCCGTCGTCGTCGTTTGCGCTTTTCTCCCTGGGAAAGGTAAGTGCCCATTTCGGCACACAAATTCAATTGCTTAAAGTGCTTGCTGTGATTTTTTGAAGATATGTACCACATCATGAACATCACACTGCTTGCCAACAACCTAAGACGTTCACGGTTCAAGAGGAACTTCAAAGATATCCTTGACCATTCGTCAATTGTTTTCAATTTTTTTGCAGCGGATGCGAAGTGTGATGGTTTTTGCATACGGAAGGTGCTTGGGTACTACTTCGAGTGGCAGGAAATAAACGTATTTGTGAAGAAGCCATGTTGGGTTCTGAAGAGAAAGGAGGACTGTACCGGTAAGGTTACACATCAACAAGAGAACATCTCACAAGTTCACATTTTACTCCCATGCAATGTCAAAACCATAAACAACACCGGCGACAAGACCCCAACTCAACCAGCGAGGGCTTGACCTCAAGTCATGTTTGGTCAAAACCTTCATGTTGTCGATATTGTTGATAAACTGTTTTCTTCCGTTTCAGGTCACTGTGACTTACCGTGCGGCTGCATGCCAAGCAGTCTAGAGAACTACGAGACCTGGGCCATTTGCAGTAAATTCTTGTTCACGTTTCCTGCATTGAGTTTTGATTTCTCACAGTGGTAAAAGTTTATCAAGATGGCGGGTACTTCCAGGAACAGAATTCTGTGAGCATTTAGACTTGCAGTGCGTGCATGCACCGTGGTAGTGTCTTCACCCCGCATGTCAGAAGCGTAGTTGGATGCCGGAACTGAGTTTTTTACTCGTGCGAGTAGACACTCCTGTACGTTTGTCCTTTATGTTCGCAGAAAAGGGAGTCAAAGTTCTTGCATTTTCAGAGGACGGAGATATCTATATCGTAACATCGGTTCCCATTGTGGGCATTGCAAGCTGCAATTGCAAGCAGTGGCATTCCCCGCCTGGACAGATAGACACAGACAAGCAGCTGAGTATCGCAGCAGAGCGCCAGGAGGACTACAAGTGAGTTCCGAACTTCTTGTGTGGGGAAATCAGCGGGACATTTGTCAGGATTTCTGTTTCTTTGTGTTTTCGCTGCGGAGTCTCAGACTGCTGCATTGTTGCGCGCACTTTGCCAGTTTTCCAAGTTCAGACTATTTCCGGTGTGACCAGTCACACACAAAAAGCAAACACGCACGTTCTTGAACCATTGATGCGCGAATCCGCTGACTCCTTTGATCTTTGCAGGCAAAAACTGAGCAGGGAGGGCGAGACTGGCGAAACAATCCCGGTCATGAGCCGCTCTGACGTGACAGGCTGAATATCTCCTGTTTGACGAAACATTGTTCAAGGCAAACGCTTCGTTCTAAAAGCACAAAATTTTGATTTGTTTTGTTGTTTGGCTGCCGCATTGATGTCCTGGGTAATTCGGCAAGAAACTACCGGGACTTTGTCAGGCTTGTGAACAACCCGCAACAGGTTTATTCCTGTCAAAATTCTTTTCCGATAAGAAATTTCTTTTCCACTTGTTCACAGTTTGCGCTTTTCAAATAAATTCTTCAACCAAATCCACAGCGTTGTGGTGTTCGCGAAGTCAGAGGGTTCACAACACAATCCGAACGACAAGAATGCGTGCGTGCTCATGCAACTTTTTCTCACGTCGAGATACGACACTCGCGATCGGACTGTACATCATTCGTGGTGCACTGAACCCAATGGTTCTGCACACACCTGGTTGCGCTGGGCAGCCCAATCAGCTTCTCGCCTGATCAGCCCACGCGAAAACTGAAACTTCATCAGGCAAGAGCGTTTTTGGGCTTTCATGTTGGTCAGCTGTTCCCCGCAAATCTTGGCCTTTCTGCAGACGGACAGAAGCAAACAACAGCACACGTCTCACATTTCGTTTTGAGGGCTGCACATTTTGACAAAATCGGGCTACACAGCCTGCTTGGCAGCCACCTCATCGGGCAAACAAAACCCGTCGGGCTGGAATATGCTGATGTAGCGTGTTTGCGGCCTTTCTGGTCCCACGCATCTCAGGAAGAAGCCTGGAGGCCCCTGTCTCGCTGTCGTTGAGGACAAGAGTGCGACCACAGCGCTGCAAACACGCGAGGAACATGCTTGGGAAGTCCCGCCACGGTCAGCAGTGAAGCTAATGCATCATTCGAAGTGCTCAGTTCAATCCCAAAAGTACTTTCAACTTTTTCCAAGCAGTCTGGTTGGTTACATTTTGTAAGAGAATGACAAAAATGTCAAAAAATTGAAAACGTTCACGCTCTTTGTTTTGAACCGTTTTCAACCTTCAGTCAAAATGGAGCAGATTCCAAAGCTGGTGGAGGGCGAGACCCACCAGACCAAAGGCTGCCAAATCAACAAGGCACACCATCTGGTGGGGCCAGATCCACCACACCAACTGCAATGCATGGTGGAGCGGAGCTGCGGGTAGCTCATGTTCCCGACATCCTTTCCAGACGAAAGCGAAGAGAATGGAACACGGATGCCGTCGATGGATGTCAAGACTGAAGTTCAACCGCTGTCAGATGTCAACACTCGGTTTGTGGGGAACCCCCTCTTGATGCGTGTCGTTTCTCGTTGAGGGGTTTTGTTGTGAAAATATTTTGAGGATATATAGCAAGTTTGGGCGTGACTGCATAAAGTTGGCTTCAATGACACGTTATGCACGGCTGGTGCCCACGGACTGATTTGGCGTGAGATCAACACTTTTCACCCATTCACCAACCACTGAATGTTGGAATCCCCAGATTTGCAAACTTCACGAATTTTAGTGGTCGACTCAGGGCAAACAATTTTGGAAAATTAGAAACATCGTGCAATACTTATGATAATTATTCTGCCGTCGAGGCCCACCTCAAATTTAAGGATGATTTCTCGACCACACCGGAGTCATTTGGTCGGTTGTCTGCAACACGATGCTGAAACTGTGGACCGCTGCCGTCGTCGTCTGCGTTTTCCTTTCTTGGGAAGGTGAGCTGTTCTCTCAGGTACTGCAGTTGATCGTGGCACATTTCAACTTGGACGGCACCTTCTAAATTATTGTTTCGGAGAGATACACAGCTTGTCGTCGCAAAGTCGCAAACACCGAAGGAGCAGAGCGTAAGCGACGGAGTTTGAAACCAAAGATGCTCATCGCCTCTCTCCGCAGATGACACGGGATCGTGTGGGCACAGTGCATGGGATTCGTCCTTTGCTTCGCGCAGCTTGCTGCAACTTGTTGAGCTTCAGTCTCCTTGTTTGCAGCTGGTCAGGTCACTGCAGGCTGTGATGGGAAATCTTGCCCCATGTCGGGGCCGTGGTTTGTGTTCGAGTGGATCGAGCCGTGCCATTACTTGAAGAGGAAATCGAAATGCAAAGGTGAGTTGTTTCAAACAGCGGAACCTTGAATGTGGCCTGAACCAAACAACAACACAAACCAATCATTGCGTGAACAAACCGCATCCGTTTTGGTTGACGCAAACTTCTGAAAATTTTACCCTTGAGAGACTGATATGTACACTCTGTCCTTCTCCAGGCTAACATTCCCCACTGTGGTCGTCTCTCTGTAGGTGACAACTCTTGTTCGTCACCGTGCAGCTGCGCTCCAACCTGGTCCTTGTATAAAAGCGTCGGATTTTGTCGTGAGTATTTCTCTCCTTTTTGTGGATTGAGCTTTGTGAAAAGAGTGTTGATTTCTTTGGCACATGCCATTGCGAACAACTGAACCGGATGAGTTCCGCGTTTCGAGGTCGTCGAGCTCGCGGTGGGTTCCTCATTCCGACGTGAACGTGAACGACTCTGTGTGTACAAGTTTTGTCACAAACTGTGCTGTCTTGTTGTGGCTTCAGCGAACAAAGACCAATGGACAATAGAGTGGACATCATTTTATGGCATAGAAAAATGTGAATGTGGATCAAACAGTTCCTGGAAAAAGACGACAAACACACAATATTCACTGGATTTGGAGGAACACACGTACAAAGACTACAAGTAAGTTCAGTCCAGACAACGCAAGATCCACTGCGTAGAGGGCGAATGTAAATTCTGAAGTTCGGTTCGCTCTTGGTTTTCATGGGGGTGGACTTTTCTTGTTTGCCTGAAAATCATTTTCCATTGTTTTATCTTGCAGGGCCAAGCTGAGTGATTGGAATACCAAATATCCGCTCTACGTCTCCTCGAAAGACGTGATTTGGCAAAAGTTAGGCTGAAAGGGACGTATCGGGTGCTTGTTAGAAATGAGAACAAAACGACATGTTTTGCTGGTGTTCTGTGGAAATTGACCCGTGGACTCACACCAGAACAAAGTCACGCAGTCGACACTTTTGTGAAGAGATCCACGTCCTCCTTGTAGTGAATGAAGGATATTTTTTTCTTGTGCGCCGTGCAACGTTTGGTTCTGTTTTCGAGCGCAAGAAAGACCCTTTGGACAGGATTAATTGTAAATGTGTGCGTTTTGTGCCTTCTGTGTGTGAATGCTTGGTGGGCCTATTCTAAGGTACAAAAAACGCTTTTGGTCAGCCCCACAAGAATGCGCGTCTCGTACGAGCGAAACTGTTGTACCACACGTCGTTGAATAAACTCATTTGGTGAACAGGGCTCGAGCCCCAGAGAAAAAACTTTTCTCGTTTTCACCGACCACGGAAAGCAAACAACCCCAACAAAAGTTTTACACCTTCGTTCTGTCAGATGCCCGAAACAGAAGAGTTGTTCATCAATTCAATCAATTCAATCTGACAAAGAGTTCAGATCTCCGACAGCAACCAAGATTTTGGTTGCACGAGTTTGGTTCTTCACTGAGGAAGCCTCACGCCACAACGCCGTGTCTTGCCGTCGGCAACGAAAATATATAACCTGGTGCCACAAAATTTGGAGAGAGGTTAATTTCTGCCATGACAAGCAAGGCGCCCCACTTCGACAGAAGAGTAAAAATGCCAAGTTTTTCTGTTCCAGTCGGTCCGTGGTAATTTGGTTGGAAGCGAGGTAAATGTTCAGTTGACACTCATGCCTGTTTGTTCTCGAGCGTCGCAGTTCATCTGCTTTGCCTTCAGCGTCCGCTCATCGATGCGAACTGAGATTTTCTGTGTTTGGCAATGTTGTCTCACGCTCCAAATACGTTGATGGAAATAAACACGAACGTTTGCTGCTTTTCACCTCATTGCTGAACGAGAGGCGTGACAAACGCCGCACACAGGTGACTCAGTAACTTCCAAACGGCAGGAATCAACACAATTTTCCACAGGTGAGAAAACTCAAGATTTCCGTTGTCATTTCTGCCTGAACTCGTGGGTGTTACGTTCTCTGTCAATTGCTACGTTTGAAAACGAGATCCTCCAGTCCACCTGGTGACAACAGAACGACAACAAATGTTGAGGGAAATTTATAGAGACAGAAAAACAGACTAAAGATGGACCTCAATTGTTCAATCCTCCCAACATCACCATCAAATCCAGGATTGGCTCCCGGATATCTTATTCTCAACCTGAGACACGATCACATTTCTGGCAAAAGTTTTTCGATCGTCGGTTTGAAAAGCATTGACTGGAATTGCTGAGGGCAATGCCGCAAAACTTGGCACACGAGCTGAGAGTGGTATCCCACGCTGTCAGGCTGCCAAGATCGTAGCTGCGCGCATAAGGACCTCTCCAAGTCCCGCCACGACTTTCTGTCCTTGTTTGGAGGTGGATAAATGGATCAGTTTGAGTTTTCACAGCTGTGAAGGCGTTGCCACACACTCGCTCGATTCATTTTTGCGATCCACGGATTCACACAGCTGCTCATCGAATCTCCAGGCAGGTTGGATTCCCACCCTGAACAACGACGCAACACAACACAAACGATGACGTGATGGAGCACGCCGACGTGACACGCACGTCGCGCACGTACCGTCGCCCGGAGAAGGAGCTGCCCTCTTGCGGTGTTTGCGACAGCGACGCCACCGGGATCCACTACGGCGTTCCCAGCTGCGAGGCCTGCAAGGTACCGCCCTTCTCTGTCCAATTCACACGGCATGGCATAGCGTGGCACCAAATCTGCCCATTGATCTTGTGCAGGCCACATTCAGTGTTAAACGTTCTGTGCTGTGGTCCCTGTGTTTTTACCAGGAAAGCAACATGATCGAACCACAAAGACAAAATTCCAATCCGATATTGTGGACGTTTGCTGAAACGAAACTGAGTGAAAAAGGACGATTTTCGACAACAAAAATTCCCATGTCTGTCTGTCTGTCTGTCTGTCTGTCTGTCTGTCTGTCTGTCTGTCTGTCTGTCTGTCTGTCAGTCTGTCTGTCTGTGCCTCTCTCCCCATACCTTTTTGTACCAACAGGCGTTCTTCTACCGGAACTGGCGACGGCGGGAGGCGTTAGTGTGCCGGCGCGGCGGCGCCTGCGCAGCGCCGCGAGACGGAGGCGCCCCCTGGTGTGCGGCGTGCAGGATGAAGATGTGCCTCGCCCGAGGCATGTCCCTCCACGGTGCGTTTGTTCTCCATGTCACACGTGAGCTTATGGTCTATCGAGATCCCAAGCTCATTCTGGCGCACAAAAAGCGTGCTCTGCTTTCATTCAAACACAAGAAAAACTCTTGAACTCCACTCTTGGTGCATGCAAGAATTTTGGGTTTTTCTGAATTCTCTTCGTGTTTCCTTCATAATCACAGGTTTTGCTTGGCATATTGAACAGGCATCAAGATGGGTCGGTACAGCTTTGAGAACAAGGCCCAGTACCGGAGCGACGCGGTGCGGTCCGGGAAGGTCACCAAGAAAAGTGCAGGGAACCAGAGCAAGACGAAGCAGAAGGGTCGCACCGGGACCCAGAGTGGTTCTGAGGGGATTGTCATGCACAGGCCAATGCAAATGACAATACACGAAGGACAAAACGAGAGAAACACAACCGGGGAACAGAATGCAGGTATCAGAGCAGTTTCAGGGCAAACAAACGGCAATGGCAGTCTGCCGGTGGATTCACCAAGTGATGGTGTCGGAGCGAGGGATGTGTCAGGGATGTTCTACAGTGGGAACTTCCTGTCCAGTCCCGCCTCAACCAGCCCCGCCACACTCAGTCCCACCGCTGCCAACCACGCCGCTTCCAGCCCTGTCGCTCTCAGCCCCGCCGCGCCTGCCCCTGCCCCTGACGATGCACTCTCCTGCGACTCCAGCGTCAGTCTGTCCGAGCTCAGCTCTATGCTGTCCTCGTCCCCTGTTCCAAGCAACGTCTTCTCAGACGTGGAATCCATGACGGACTCCCCTGTTCCAGCCCTGGTGCCCAACGCACAAATCACCCAGCCTGAGCCAGCGTCAAGTAGCTCCAGCCCAGGTGGAGACCCAATCAGTTTTTCTTCCTCCACATGCTCTGTACAATCCTCGGTGGACCCGATGCTGCCATATTTTGATGACATCATCAACTCATTTCCGGAAGGATCCGGAAGTGGTGTCGGCAGCGCCCACGATGTCGGGAGCCTCTCACAACAACTGTTCGCGTCCATTGGTGGAACCACGGTGAACTCATCCGATTCGGTGAGTTCCAACATGGATCCCTTTGCCCTGGTTCCTGTTCCATCCAACAGCCAGACCCACGTGTTTCAGAACTCATCCAATGTCCAGATGTCCCCTTCGGTCCCTATTCATGCTCAGGAAAACACGACCTTTCACTGCGCCAATTTCTCAGCCAGACACGCCACAGTGACTGCGTCTTCTCAAGAACTTTCTGGACTTGATTCAGTCAGCACAACGTCGAACAATGAACTGTTCAGAACACAGCTGAACTTCAAGGAACAACCCAGTGAGAACCAGAACCGGAAGTTGATGCTGACTTCCTCAGCCAGTCACAGTCCTCACAGCGGCTCCAATCGTGACGAGGATCAGGAGTTTGAGGAAGTGTTCAGACGCTGCACCTATGACCCTCCGATGAAGAACCAAGCTCTGATCAAGGTCATGCAGTCCCCCGACTCCGGGAGATCAGAAGCGAAGTACCGGATTTCCCTGTCTCCACGCACGGCGGAGAATGAGCTGGACAGCGTCTGTGACATGCTCGACGAACTGTGTGTGAACTTCGAAGGAGGTGACCTCAGCATGGAAAGTCTCGACAAACTGTGCCAGGAATCCTACACCAAGTACAAGGTGCGAAGGGTTCTTTCTGCAACTCACAAAATCAGTCGCGTGTGCTCGCATCGTGGTAGAAATGGGTTCTCACCTCACAAAAATGGTTCCTGTTCAGTCACAGAAACTCCTTTCTTGACCAAAGGTCTCACAAAGTCATTGTGTGATTTCACTGGAACCATTTTTGTACAGTGTGAGAACCCTGTCGTCAAAACACAACACAAAAGTGAAGACTCACGAGTGTCCACGGGGATGATACTTCCAATAGGGTATCATCACATCGGTCAGAAGACGGGCAATTCAAGCTGTCTCCAGAAGTTGTACGACTTGCCCAATTTTCATCCGTAACGAAACATTCTTCTGTCCATTGTTGATACAGGAATGGTCTGGAGGAATGTTCTCCTCGCGGAGTCACTCACCTCTGCTGTTCAACATCGTATTCCCCAGTCGTGTACTCTACCATTGCAGGAGACGAAGGAGCTGACGGAAGAGCTGTTCGGGCGGCTCGCGCCGCTGTCCCACGAGGAGCACTACGACCTCTTCCGGACCACCGGCGTCGACATCGACGGGAGGTGAGCCGGGCTCCGCTGTGATGCAGCCCCTGATCCAGTGAATCAATCCAGTGGTGGGGTGGAGTCTGACCCTGCGGGTTAAACTGACCTGCCGGTGGTGGTGAATACGGGCGAAGCACACAAACAGGATCGTTTTGCCCCTGCACCGTCACCTACTAAAGAACTGTCAGCTGCATTGTATTTGACCATCCATTTGCACCACAGACCCAAGACTCTCCGCACTCAAAACAGGGGTCAAATGGCAAGCGGGACAACACAAGAAGGCAGAACCAATTGACGCACGAATGACTGTCTGACAGTGGTTTGTGCAAATGCAAAGTGGTCAACATCGTTTTGTTTGGGTTCTTACTCAAAATAACATGCAACCACACTTGTCTGCAGATACGAGTTCCTGCACTGGTTGTGCGAGACGTACGAGGAGGACCTCAAGTCGTACGTGCGCTTCACGAAGCAGCTGCCGGAGTTCCCCGACCTCCCCGAGCCGGACCAGGTCGCGCTCGTCAAGAGTGAGTCTCGTCCGTGGGCGCTTCCAAAAACAGATCAAGTCTGGTGGTGGCTTCACAGATTGAGAAGCCATCATTGAATCAGATTTCGTGGCATCCTCCTGGACGCATGCCAGGTTCATTCGGTCGAAGATTGTTAGATCTGAGGATTACAGTTCATACAGTCTGCCATTTTGTCCGTTTTTGACACTTTGCCTTGCGATTCATTTCTCCCTCTGAAGATATTTTACACAAGCGGCTCACTGGGGTCTTGGGTTTGCCAGAGGTGCCTTTGTACCCGGAGCGCAGGTTCAATGACTCCTGGCGTTCTTGCTTGTAGAAGCGGCGACGGGCTTCTTCCTGATCCTCGACATGTGGGTGGTGGACGTGCAGCACCGCATCGTCACCTACCCGAACGTGACTCGCCACGAGGTCAGGACCTTCCACTGGGACGACTTCCGCGTCATGTACTCACAGGTCAGCACTCACAGAGCGATACTCACAGAGCGATACTCACAGGTCAGCACTCACAGAGCGATACTCACAGAGCAGTACTCACAGGTCAGCACTCGCAGAGCGATACTCACAGGTCAGCACTCGCAGAGCAGTACTCACAGAGCGATACTCACAGAGCGATACTCACAGAGCAGTACTCACAGGTCA
>JAAUXT010101479.1_pt1 | contig 18176 bp, 11 predicted proteins | sample 7278171 | NCBI WGS metagenome assembly JAAUXT01 (sample SAMN14350112, study PRJNA611818) | marine sediment metagenome | isolation source: surface marine sediment (1.8m) | place: French Polynesia: Moorea | collected 2018-08
GCATCTGGAAAAAAATCCAGCTCAAGCAAGAGGTCAATTGTTCTGTATAATTTTGAAACAAAGCCTTCCCAAAACAAGTGATAATTCAAAATTTATACTGTAAAAACATCAATTTGTAGATGTCTTTGACAAAATGTAAATTTTTTGCTAAAAGTTTTTTTTTAAAAAAAATTACTACATTTTACTTTGTTTGTTTTGGAAAAAGAATATACAAAGCCTACTAAAAAGACAAAAAAAATACCTGGAAAAAAACTTTAAAAGCCTGGAAAAATCATGGAAAAATCATGGAATTTTGTTGGTCAACCGCAGTGGGAACCCTGACAACATGAAAAAGGTTTTCTTGTTGCCAAACTGGTATTGATCTTTGGAAATGATGGGAAATTGCCTCACAGATCTATTTTCTGTGTGGTACTGTACGTTTTACTGTGCACATGAGCAGCAATTGAAGAAATGCGAGAAAATGCTGGTGATTGTGGGATCAAAGAGAAGCGGTTTCTTCGTGGACGGACCTCGAAAAAAATACGTCCACGCATTCACCAACAAAATGGAACAACTCGCACTCAGACTTTGTTTTCGGTATTTTCTGGATGTGAAAGTGTGCAGTGTGGGTCGTTCTTGTGTTCATCTATGTGCCACAAGTGCAAACGCGTGGGGACTTTGCTTCATACCTTTGAATGTATCAATTGCGTTGCAAACGGATGTGCGACTTGGTGGTCACAGCTCGTGCCAAACACTGTGGTGAATGGAGCGTGGCGACTGCTGTTTTGTGGCAGATGGTGGGAGTTAGATCTCACGTAGATTGAGATCAGCACCTGTGAGCGAGAATGTAAACACAGGTCCAAGTTGTCCAATTATAATTCCAAAGGAAACCTGATCTGCTGCAAACGAGGCACGTGTCAATTTGACAGGCTCGGAGCGCGAAAATACCGTATCCACCCGTGTATAACACGCACCTCTTTGTCCCCAAATTGACCACCAAACCTATGGTATGATTTTTCTATCATTCCCATGAGACCTGACACCAGGAATTCAAGGCAAAAGTTTGGGTGCATCTTGTGCTTGGGTGAGGCGCAGTTGCAACGGGGATTTTCCCTAGTTCCCTTGTATTTACAGGCTTTGCTAGATCCACAGGTGGGAATTCACGATTGCTTGTTTTCCAACAGCAGGTGTCAGGCGGAGGCATGCCGCCCGCTTCGGTGAAGGTGACTGGACCTCCGTCGAAAAATGACCCGAAACCAGGTTCAACCCAATCCAGCTCCAGTGAGTGCTTTCAAGCATTTTCCTCGCTCCTTGTGGAACCGAGTGACTTTTTCTCCACAGAAACCAAACACGTACGTGCCTCAGTCTATGCCTGCCCTGCTCTCTCAACACGTATTCATACGCATGTTTCCAGAACCCGCAGGATTGAAACGAGGCATCTCCAAGACAACGGAGAACGTGGAGATCGTCACCAAGGCTCGTGACCACATCCTGCACGACATCGGGGAGCAGGACGAGTTCCAGCAGTACTGCCTCGAGACTCCTGAGTACGCGTTCATCCTCCCGGACCTCGCCAAGTACTCGGAGGACTTCAGGGCGTTCCTGCACAAGGACCTCATCGAGACCTCGACACTCGTGTCTCTGGAACAAGCAGGTGAGTGGAGGGCCATTTCCTTGCTTCGGTGTGTGTGTGTGTGTTTGTGTTTGTGTGTGTGTGTGAAAAGACGCGGAGGCCAAGTGCAGGACAGACACTTTTTGTGCTGTCATGAGTCTTGCGCACTGAAGCTTGAGGTTGTGTGTTGTTCTGGAAACAAATTTTTGAGGGAGTCACTGTCGGCGACAATGATGCCTGTGTTGCTTCAGGGCGGCTCAACTGGTGGGCGGACCTGGGCGCGAGTCAGCGGCTGTGGCCGCTGGCCACGACCGGAGACGGCAACTGCCTGCTGCACGCCGCGTCGCTCGCCATGTGGGGCTTCCACGACCGCATGCTGACGCTGCGCAAAACGCTCTTCAAGGCGATGAGCTCGACGGTGACCAACAGCGGCCTCTACCGGCGGTGGCGCTGGCAGCAGTCGCAGGTCAACAAGGAGGTCAGTGCGGTTCTGTGTCAACCTCTGTCCCTCCAGTGTTCAGTTCAATTGCTGTACAGGTGTTGACGGGGACAACAAAATGGATATTGAATTCAATGTTCTGTGTTGCTGGCACTGACGTGCTCCTTGAGCCGAGTAGACACTGCAGTTTTCTCAGCACTGCCCATGTGTTTCGTCGCAGACGGGTCTGCTGTACACGGAAGACGAGTGGCGCACCGAGTGGACCAACCTGCTCAAGCTGGCGTCGACGCAGCCGCGCACGCTGCCGACGGGCGCGTCGTCGGGAGGCGGCGCCACCACCGCCGCCGCCACGTCCTGCTGCGAGTCGCCCGCCACCAAGGGGTACGTGAGCGGTCGGGGGGCCCGGGGAAGTGGGAGGTGGGGGGAGGGGATTCGCAGCCTCGATCACACGCAGAAGGCATCATGCCCGATCCTGTCGTTGTCACATGTAGCGCATTGCCATTCACCGGTGTCCCTGTTCATTCTGAGCGAATTTGCGAATCCCCTCCACCCCAAAACGGTATCAAAAACTCAGCATTTGTGGACGCCATGGCCGTGTCGTCGTCACGTGACTGACGTGGCGCCACTCTCACGGCAGGATGATGGAGCGAAACGCTGCGGACGACGGGGACGTTTTCTACGAGTCGCTCGAGGAGTTCCACGTGTTCCTGTTGGCGAACGTTCTGCGCAGACCCATCATCGTCGTCGCCGACAACATGCTCAAGGTGCGTCCAACTGTCACCATTTGTTTCACGCCCCCTGCTGACAGCACACTCAAGGTGTGTACGAGGCTCGATTCAAGCACCTTGCTCATGATCGGCAAACATTTCCAGCCAGAAATGAATCAAGCCTCGTACTGCCTGTCACCCCGATTCCCCGTCACCACTTTCTTCCTCACTGCACTGCCCCGTGCCCAACCCCGGCCTCGCCACCTCATGCTCAAAGTGCGCGCCGCCGTCACTCGTGTCAGGATGTGTGAGGAGGACAAGAGGGAAACCAAACTTCGTCGTTGTCAAAGCACCTGGTGCTCAGAATGTGTGTCACAACGTTATGATGTTGATCACAACAACCCACGTGTTTCAGGACTCGAACGGGGAGGCGCTCGCCCCGATCCCGTTCGGCGGGATCTACCTGCCGCTCGACTGCGACCCGGCGCGCTGCCACCGCGTGCCGCTGCTCCTCACCTACGACGCGTCGCACTTCTCGGCGCTCGTTGCCATGGAGACGGAAACGTCGCCTGACGACAAGACGGCCCTGCCAGGTAACGGGTCGGAAAGCCGCGTCTGTCACGTGCTGTGAAGTTTCTCTTCGAAGAACTGTCAAACATGACTGGTGTCGCGTCAGAGCTTTCTTGGGTTGCCTTGCCCACAAAGCATTGAGCAGTGCAAGATTCCGAGGTCCCAGCACTACAGTGCGTGGTTTCGAATGCTCGATTTGTTTTGCAGCGGCGATCCCGCTGGTGGACCCCGGATTCCAGCTGCTGCCTATGCATTACCACGTGGACCCCGGAGAGACCTTCTGGTGGAAAAACGTGCACAACCCGGTCATGTGCGACAAGCTCCATATGTCGCGCGAACAGAAACTCAACCTCATCAAAAAGTAAGTCGTGCGTTTTTGTTGCATTTTCCTTGGGGTGCTTTTGATGCTTCAACATAGCGACAAGGAAATCCCGCCGTGTCTCGGGATTTGGTGCGTGTGTGATTTTTGCCCAAGGGAATTGTAATCGTGATGCCATGAGTAGCGCTGTTGTCAGCTCAGAAATATAAGTAACCAAGGCTGCTGAAGACACTACGTTGTGAAGACGCGTTTCTTTGTTTGTTGTCAACCCCGATGCTGTGCAAAATTTTTCATTTCAAGTGCGCTCTGAATTGTTGATGGATGAAACCTGAGACCGTCCTTCTTGTGCAGGTTCGTGAGTGTGGAGCTGCTGCCGATCAACCCTCCGGGGTGGAACAGCACGGACAGCGAGGCGGGATCCGAGCCCAGGTCACGTGCAGGTCAGTTCCGCTTCCGGTCCTGGGTCACAGGAAACGAGCAAATCCTTGCGTGTGACAGGTGCGCGATTTGTGAAAAGTGATCTCGTCGTTGTTGCCGATTTACTGCACGGCGCAAGGGTCTGCTTTGAGTTAGGTCTAAATGCAAAACTAATAGTTTGTGAGATTGTGAACGAGGAGTGGGTGTTGATTCCTTCAGATTTCCAAGTCTGTCTCATTGAGTGCGTAAATGTCCAGGCTGTGCTGCATTTTTCTCCTTCCTGGATCATAACAAAACGAATCAACCGAGATAAAATCAATCATGCTGGATGGAAATCACCGCTTGGCAAAACTTGCTGCAACTTGTAATCAAGATAAGGCTACGTCGAATCAAGACAAGAGGTTATGTTTTTGTTTATTTGATCAACGAGCTTATTTCACGCTCAGAAATACCTCTCAGTCAGCTTTGTTCGGGCAGCAGCGAATTATTTCTGGTGCCTCGAGTTCACTCGACTCTGACCACCACTTTGTGCCAACCGTATTCACCCGCGAAAAAGCTGCATCCAAGGAAAGTCACCCCAACATTGACTTCGTTTTCTTGGAGCTGAGGTCCCATAGAGGGAGACACTCCTTCTTTTGATGGATGCTCAATGAAGGGGGGGGGGGGTCGTCTGGAACGCCAGTGATAACGGCAGGGTTGGGTACAGTGGACTCGAGGATCAGTTTGTTCAGATCTATCTTCCTGACACAAAGATTTCTAACGCACCAGTTTCACAATGACGTTTGATTGGAATCACTTGTACATATCTTCTATTCATGACCACCTCACGCTTTGGGTTTTAACATAAGGCACCATGTAACACCACTTTGTAGGTTCCGTCGATTCGAATGCTGAAGAAACTCAAAACGGCAAAGAGAAAGAAAAGAGTAAAGCGGCCAAACAACTGCATAGCGTTCAAAAGGCGTTCGGTAGCATAGGTAGGCCTCAGGATTCTTCTCAAATTGGATCCCTTCCTTGTTGGAATGAGCAATCGTCTGCCTAACAGGGTCCAAAGTTTACGCTTTCTGCACAAAAATTGAATTTCCTGCACAAAATCAAGAAGCGTATGCAAGCGACTTTGAGAACTCCGCAGTATTTACAAGTCTTGTTGTTTGCAGGGAAGAGCATGTCCAAGAAGCTCAAAAAGAACTTCGGGTCAGTGGGGCGTGGCTTGAAGGAGAACTCGACGTCGTCGGGGGGCGGCGCGGAGAAGACGCGGCGTCCGTCGGTCGGTTCCGTGACGCAGAGCACCAAGGTCAGCTCCATCACCATGGAGGCGCTGCGGGAGCGCGACCGCGACCAGCAGACCATCCTCGCCGTCAGGCTCTCCGCCAAGCGACCCGCCTACCAGGTACGACCGCAAATCCGGCTCCGTTGAGCGCGAAGCCGATGAGGACTGGGGCTGAAGCCAGCGCCGTGCAACCAAGGTCGCGTCTCAGCAGCAGTGCGTGCATGACGGTTGAATGTCAGGACCAGTGTGTTGCAGTTGGCGTTAGGCTGTGCCGTGCAACTTTTTCGTAGATGTACTCTTTGAAGCACCAGGCCAAACGTGTGCTGGAATCATTTCTCTCCTGACTTTGTCAGACCGCGTGATCTCCGCAAGTGCTGTTTCATCTCGTTCGGTTGGTTCTCTCGCGACATCGCGCCACTACACAGCTGCAAAAGCTGCTTCGCTTTCTCTGTGTGGACTCAACAACTTGAGCTTTTGCTTGCGTTGCTAAACTTACTGGGCCACTCTGGCGGATCGAGGGGGTGAAGGTTCGCCCCCAAACTCCGAAAGAAATTCACCTCGCCCCTGATTTTGAGCCCTGGAGGTCGCCCCCTCACTTACTGGATTCTGCATCCGCCAGAGGTGTCAAGGGCGGACGTGGCTCCGATTCCTAACGGGTTGGTTTTTGTTATGCTTCCCAAGTCGAAGGTGCTGAAAAAACTTCTGGACCAGGTAAAATATTCACACTCGGAACAGTTTGGTTGCCAGCATTTTCCACGCATTTTTGGCTTACATTATTGTTGCTGTTTCTATCAGCGAATGTGGTGTTCCCTCAAATGTAAGTGGCACACTTGTGCAGGGGTCTTTTCTGAGCGGTTTTGGGACCTTCTTTTTACACAGAACGCCTGAGAAGGTAATCTACTTATTTTTAATGTGTCAGCAGAACAACACCAAATTTGCACATCTTTTCAAAATTGCAAAGCAAATTTTCATACACTTGCCACTTGAAAACGAGCTCGCGGTCAGTCTTTGGCGTCCAGAGCGCGTGCACGACACATCATTATGGGGACCCGGGGGGAAATGTGCGCACTCCACATGGAGAATTCCCAGCCCATCTTTCTCTGGCCCCTCCTCAGTCTCGCTTTCCACCTTTCCCCCTCGGTTCTCTTCCTTTTGCTTTTGTGTCTTTCCCTCCGCTGACCACTCAGAAGCATGGTTTTCCTGTCCACACCAACACAGGTGTTTTCGTCTTTCAGAATTTTGTCTTCCTGAGATCGTCGTCAATTTTTTCGGCGTGCACGTTTTCTTTCTGCCGAATTTTCCCACAGCCTTTTGAAATTTGCGAGCTTGTGAGAAAAGTGTCGGTCACCTTCGCTGTCTCAGACAAAAATCAGGACTCACAGTTTCCTCACTGCTCTCTCTCCCCGCAGGAGGACATGGTGAAGAACTACTTGACTTCGGCGCAGCATCGCTTCCAGCAGAACCGGGAGCTACGGCGGCAGCACGACCAGGAGATGAAGAAGCGAACCGCAGAGCTCCACGCCGTCAGTCTCCGTGGCGGCGGCGGCGGCGTCGACGTGACCGACGCCGGCCCCCGCGAGATGGCGTGCATCAACGCCGGTTGCGAGCAGCGCGGCACGGCTGCCACCAGCTGGCTCTGCCCGGCGTGCTTCGAGAAGGAAAAGGCCCAGGCCATCAACATCGCAACGAACGGCGGAAGCAGCAGCAGCAGCAGCGGCAGCCACAACGTCAACAGCAGCAACAACTACACCACTACAGTGGTGGTCACCTCCAAACCACCTCCGTATCAGCGACCTCCGTCTATAGGGGATGTGGACAGACAAAGCACACTGACGCAGACAGGAAAGTCCAAATTTTACACTTACGCCAATGAAGATCACGCTGTGTTAGCGAAGGATAGTGGACTCGCCTCACACAACACGGACTTGAACAACGTGAAGCGACAAAGCGCCATGAGTGGGGGCGGCAAAGTCCGCAGTGACAACGTCAAATCCACGTTTTACGTGGAGAACGTGAATATCAACGTTGACCCGACAGCGGCGGCGCATCCGAGACCCGTGTCTCACGTGGTCACCGCCAAGCCCCCAGTGAACCTGCACCGCGGCGGGGGTGGCGCCACCCACGGCCAGCTGCCTCCAGGTACCGCCTACATCATGAATGACTTGCATCGGGAAGAGAAACTTTCCAACAAGGAGAAGTCAGCCACGTTACCCAGTCGTGGCTCCAAAAACATGGGAGGAGGAGGAGGGGTTGGCTACTCGGGAGAACCTCCGCTGAGACCTGAGTTCGGCGGACCGCCCCTCAGACCCATGTCAGCAGCGGGGATGGCGGGGACGCTACAGGGCTCGGCCGACAACGTGTACCGACTGACGGCGGCCGTGTCGGGGTCCCAGGGAAGCGCGGGGCTCGGGATGCAGAAGCGCTGCCGCACGCCCGCCTGCGACTTCTACGGGAGCGAGGCGACTGACTTCTACTGCTCCTCCTGCTGGAAGGACAGGCAGCGGACTTTGTCGCATCAAGCCCAGAGGAAGTAGCGCGGGATGCAGACAAAAACTAAGTGAGATTCGTTCTAGTGCTCCTCTAGTGATAAACAAGGCTCGTTTTTGTGAGTGGCATTTAGCAGTTGTTGAAAAAAGACTCGACTTCACAAGACTGACTTGAACAAGGCTTTCTCATTTCCTGTTAGTTGTCGAAAACCACGCGCGTAGAAAATTGTGTCAGTTTTTGCGCGATATTCGTGCACGTAGCTGTCATACTGTGCTATCATCCTGAAGTAGACGGCCAGTAGATCAAAAGAGTTGCGATTGAATGAAAGAAAAATGTGTGAAAGTTGCTCGACCATACCAAACCCAACAGCAGATTCTGTCGAACGTGAGTACGCATGGACAAGGGACGTACAACTGGGTGTGACAATTGGTGAAGTACGTTCAGATGCCGGATTGTGTTGAAACTGACAGTATCTGAGAAAAGAAAAGCGTGCGAGGAGCGATCAACTGTCCCCATCTTACCTGCGCAACGAGATAAGTTCTGTTGGTGTTTCTTGTAACCGGCTTGCACAGCTTCGCTCGTGTCGGATTGATTGGCACTGTTGCTTATTTATCGCTGTAGGACTTAGCCGTTCATCCTGATGACCAGTGAAATGCATGTACGAGTGAGGGTCGGAAGTTGATCGCTCGTGCAGAAGTTGTTTCTGTTGGACTGTGATCAGGGCTTCCAGGTGTCCCGGTTGATTCACAGATTGTGTTGTACAGTTGTCGTGTTTGTTTGGCATTTCCACTCGAAATGTATTTTTTTTTTTTTTTTTTGAGTTTTGTATTTTGGCATGGTGTTTTTTATTTTCCCGACAGTTCACGGTTGCAACAGAATCAGCGAACTCAAAGGGTGCCACAGGCCCAGGCCCCCAACCCCCGCCCTTGGCACCACCTAAATTTGCACTGGCACAAAAATACAGACACGTTTCGCAGTTGAGTTTTTCTCAAGGATGGAGTTCACCGTCCCCCAAGGTCCCCCCTTCTGACTTAATCCTGGAACCGCCAGTGGTCAAACAAAGCCAAAAACTTATCGTGTAAAAGCGAATGTTGTGTGTGTGATGTGTGAGCAAAATGTTCTTGAAATTTGCCATTGAAGCTTTTTTGTGCTACTTGAAATTTCGGTCTTCAACTTGAGTTGTTTGAGCCTTGCATGTTGTAAGGACATTCAAGATCGTTGCTGTTCGGTGTCCGTGATGGGAGATGAGTTTTTTGTTGCGGGAAATCGGACATTATGACACGTGAAACGTGCCTTGCAGTGCATACAGAGTCATTTTGGTTGACACCATGTGAAATGTGGATCTTGTTCATCCCGTACGTACCCTATATATCACCAACTTGTGAGTTCTCGGTGTTGGTTTTGCTCGGTTCCTAGACAGTCGGGTCTGTTTTGTAACCCCATATGCGTTATTTACATGTGATAACTTTTCACTGGTTCCAAATCTTCAAGACGTCGTCTGTGTCTAAACAGAAGCCGTTCATCGCACGACTTTTAACAAGGCAGCGTTGCTGCCAACACAAGAGGCCCTTGGTAACGCGCTTGTTGCCCAGTTACCAGACGCAAATTGATTGGAAGATTCAAATGTCAGTTATGTTTTGTTGATGACTCCTCCCATGCATCTCTTGCAATCTTCGCAAATGAACGTTGATTCTGCCTCTGCTAAATTTGCCAGTCCCTGACCGCTATGTTTTCCAAAGAGAGAGGGCCACGTCCATGCTCAGTCGTCCTGGTCCCTCACTCACTCCCACCAGGTGTCGTTTTGCACCTCGAGACGCGCGCGCACAGTGCGCACTGACTTGCTGTGTTGCTACAAATCCTGGATCACGCCAGTGTGATTTTGAGGTGCACACAAGGAATCTGCTAAATCTTCCGCCAGACTCGTCACGTGCCACTTATGGCCGCGCCTGTTGCATTTAGATCTACTCGTGGCGACGTTGTCAAGAACAGCTGAACTTATCGTTTTTCTCCCGAAGTGGGAAATGTTTGTTTTTCTTCGAAGCTGTCCATACCAGATTCCGAACCGGTTGTGTGTTTCTGAGATTCTGCTGGATTGACGGACTCAACTGCTATTTTCTCTGTCCAAGTTGCTGTTACTCGAACTGTGTTACAAACTTTGCCTTCCCAATAAAAGACTTTTCTAGCGAATTTTGTGTCGACCGTCGCCGCGTGGGGTCGCAATGAGGAAGTTATGCAGTGTTATCCAGAGTGGTCTGTTTTGGTTCTCTCGACGTGAAACTTTCAACTTCCTGGAACAGCTGGCCGAGATTTACCACACAATGCTCATTGATTTTCTGAAACAAGAGAATCATTTATTCACAAAACTTACAGCTGCCTATTTTACATTCATACACAGCTGTACATGACATTTGTGGACGAACACGATTTGGGGTAAAACTGCATGATTTTTGGAAGTTGCAAAGGAAAATACTGCGCCATGGATCCACGGCGTTTCAACTGCGACGGAGCTGCTTTGCGGAACGACGCGCTCTCAGGTCACGTTGTCCGTGGAAAATAAAACGAGACGGTTGTGTCAGTCACTAGAGTTTGATCCAGATCTATTCGTCGTCATCGGACTCGATGATTCCGTTTCGCTTCTTGACGGGGCTGGACTGGGGCGATTCCTCCTCGTCGTCGCAGCTCTTGCGTTTCTTGGAGGAGGAGGAGCCGCTGCCTCCGGCCGATGAGGAGCCACTGCCGCCGGCGGGCTCCTCAGTGACGCCGCTGGAGCTGCTGCTGCTTCCTGCCGCCGCCGCGTCGCTGGAGCTGCTGCCACCGGCCACGGCGTCGTCACTGCTGAAATCAGAGACGGTACCATTGCTGATGCACAACCATTGCATTTTCCACCCAGACAAGGTCGGAAACAACACTAATATCTTTCAGGAGGGTCAAACAACGGGAACATTTCTGAAGAGAGCCGAGGTGGGGGGAGGGATCACCTTGCACCGTGTTCAGATCTTTCTGCAATCGTTTTTCCAGGTCCAGAATTTATTTGTCAAAGGGGGTGAGGACACCCGCACGAACTTACTTTTTATTTTGACCCAGAAACAGTTGGCGCAGGGTGCCTCTCCAGCACAGATGTCCCCAATGAACAGGGTACGCATTCACAAATCAACACAAAAGCACGACCAGACCACAGTCGCTGTTCCGATCGTGAAATGAGTTACACTTCAAGGACAAACACTAGAAAAACCGTGTCTCGATTCGTACCTTTCTTTGTCTTTGCTTTTCTTCCCCTTTCCTTTGCCCTTGCCTTTCCCCTTGGAGCTGGGTACCGGCTCGATGTCGGCCGTCACCTCGTGCGACGTGCCGCCGCTGCCGCCCGCCGCCTCGTCCTCGGGCGCCTCGTTCTCTTTGTCGCGGGACGGATTCCGCTTGAAGAACGCTGCAACACAAAACGACGCTGTCAACACCCGAGACTACGCCAGTCTCCGTCGTCTGCTGTGCAAGTTGCACGGAAGTTCCCTTTACTGTCACGGCGGGGGGGGGGGGGGATTCAAATGTTCTTTCACGATGAAAATTTTCAAACAGACGACTTGTGAGGGTTGAGTGGACAGGGCACAAAAAATAACTTGCGCTGTTTCCTTTGCGAAACAATGGCTTCCAGGAAGCCACAACACATCTGAAAAGCTACGGGGGGCAAGTGGTCACTGCTTTGGAAACCCTAATCGTGCTGTTCCTGCACTCTTACCTGTTATGTCTTTCTGCCAGTCTGGTGTCGGCCGCGGACACACTGGATTCCCGCCTGCATATTTGTTACCTGCAGCACAAAACGTACGATATCTAACTTCCATGCACTCGTCTGGCGAAACAGCATGTCTTCTGAAACACAACTCTCCGCACCTGTCAAATCCAACGCTCGATTGTTTCAAATCACCAGAACACAGCAGGGTGGCTCTGACCATGGCTGACTGACCTGAAGTGTCTCCACCCGACAACCGGAAGCTGGACCCGGCTCCGCCGCCGCCGCTGTTGCCTAACACTTTCCTCGGAGCCTTCGCTGCGACGGCTGGAAAGGTGCAAAACGAGCGAGTGAGTTGGTGGCAAAACAACTTCGTGCCACACGTGACGTTACTCATTCCCAGTTCACTTCAGCCAAGAGTTGCCTTGTCAGAGATCACAGCTGGCGTACAACCAGCCAATTTGACGCCAACCTGGAACGGGTCTTTGTTCAATTCATTTTGTGTCGCCAGGCGCAAAGTGTTGACGTGAAGGTAAAATTTCACTTTCCAAATTGTCGGTTGGATATTATCCCCCCCTCCCCGAAACACTGGTCGACTCAGGACCCACCAACCACTCGGTGGCAAGCGGGATCTCGACCAATCCTGAATCCCCCCTCCTCCCTCAGGGTTGCATCTACAGGGCATCAAGATTGCAGCAGTGTTGTGTGGAGTCCAGATTCAGAGCAAGTCGCTCCGGCTCAACGTGCAGAAACCCCAATTCGTGGTCACTAGAACAACCTGCAGTCGATCTCTTGATCTGGGTGGCATGGGGATCCAAATAGACACTCGAGATTCTACAAACGAATCACAGCTTCGTGCACGAAAAACCACACAAAAGACATCCAACAGCTCCCTCACCTTTTGGGGCTCCGTCTGCCTTTGTTCGCACCATTTTCGATTTGCGGCACCACAAATGTACAGGACACCAAACAGAACCCCACTTTCTTATTTCTCGTTTCTGTGTGTCAACAATTCCCGCGGAAAATAGTCGAAAATACCCGAAGATCAACAAATTTGTATTTACACGGGAAACCACACTAGTTTGACAAGAATGTGACCGGCTTGAAAAAAAAACCAATAAACTAAGCTGCTTTTGTGATTTTTGTCTGGCTTTAAGCATGGCAATTATTGCAAAATGCACACGCCGAAAACATCCGAACGTTCACGCTGATTCCGCTCCCAACACTAAACAAAACGCTAACCAATGTCCAAAGTTTCCAAATGGTTCGACGATTGTTTCTTGTTTGTTAACTTGAGACAGAAGTTAATTGTTTATGATATTGTACTTTATGTGTCACAGGTATGACTTAATGCTGTTGCAGACCCGTACCAACAAATTGCCGCACCAGTTGTTTTTACGATCTCATTGAAAACCAGGGTAGTAAATATGGCAGCGCCCGTTGTGCAATGGGTGTGTCGAGAATTATCCAGACTGCTCTTGGTAGAAACGAGTGAAGACATTGCCAGGTACACATTTTCAACAATATTTACAAGTGTATGCCTCGGTTGAGGAACTTCGTTTGCAGCTCGATTTGGAATGTCATTTGTGGAGTCAGTTGTTTAATTCCTGAATTATCGCTCACTTTCGGGAAACTTTCCAGATGGTCACTGAAGTCTTTTTGTTGTCCAACTTTTTGATGGTCGCGTAGCGGCCATCTAGGTGCCGCTCTCGGCTTGAATGTCCACACTTTGGAATGTAACCTCCATCCCATCCCACCCCCCCACCCCTACCCCCTACCCGCTCACCCCATCTATGATATTTCAGATTTTAAACTCCGCCTTTTCCAACTTCATCCTCACCAGCAACTTTGTCTTTCCTGATTCCTCGGGTCTTCTCAACATTAATTTGTGCAGATGGCTACAAAGCACGAACTTTTGCAACAGTCCAATTTCTGAGACACTTGTGAGACTCGTGTGCTGCCGAGAAATAGATCTGGACTTAGATCTTGGCAAACAATCCCCGTAATAGTGGGTCAGGTCAGCCTGCCGGTCTCATTTTCATGGAGACCTTCTGATCGAGACTGTTTTTGTGTGGTTTTCAGGTATATTTTGGCAATTGACAACAAAAAGGATTTGGAGGAGTACATGTACGAGTTGTTGGACAAGTCCAATCCCAAAAACAGGAAGTTTGTGGACGAACTGTTGCGGAGATGGAAACAGCCGGAGCGACAGGTGTCAGTTCCCCAGGAGGCGACGGTACGTCGAGCGTTAGTCTTCTTCAGTTTTTGTGTCTGTTCTGTTGTCCCAATCACATTGACAATTGTTGTAATTTGGACATTCATCGTGCTTGAACAAATTGATTTTCTTGTCACGTGAATTGAGGCAAGGACAACGAACACAAATATTCGCAAATAAAAACCATTTGAAACAGGACAAACCAATCAGTGCACGGGCATTCGCATTGCAGATTTACAGAAAGAATGACGAAAATCCCGATTACATTGCTGGAGGCAAAGAGAAGTCCAAGTCAAGAAAGAAGGACAAGCAGAAAAATGGAAACCAAGACCCAGTGCAGCAACTTTCCACACAGATGAACGTGCGTAAATACACCTGTCCAGGCTGCCTTCTGCGCATCTTGGTCGACAATCAAAGGAACCTGTTCTCATCACGGTTGAAACACAAGGGGTGCTTCTGGACGCTGACTGCTTTTGTTTGTTTCAGGGCGTGGTACCCCCCTCGAAAACGCCGTCGGAACCGGGCACCAAGCAGCAGCCAGACGTCAGAAGAAAAACCAAGTTCCTGCCTTTGTTTTCTGAAGATGGGAAAACAACTTCATCGACATTACCAGGTAAACAGTGCAGATCGTGTGATGCATATTTCTTGGTTCATCTCAGTGCTTGGCTTTTGACATTGGCATAACGAAGTTTGGACAATCTGACAAATGTTTGCTCAATCCACAGGACGGCACATGTGTGAGTGCCAGGCTTCCAAACATCCGCTCATCAACAACTGCATCAAGTGCGGGCGGGTCGTGTGTCAGCAGGAGGGGTCGGGACCGTGTCTCTTCTGCGGTTCACTGGTACAAACAGAACATAAGGGTGATGATTATTCTTCTTCCAGAGAGAGTTTTGATGTTTGATCATGCCACGGCTTTCCACACGTGTTTAGGTCTGTACCAAAGAAGAACAGGAAGTTCTTGACAGAGGCTCCAAAAAGAGTGAAAAGCTTCGTAATTCATTGATGCAAAAAGGCGGAACTGTGAATGATGCGCTGCAACGCGCCATTGACCACAAAAACAGACTCCTACACTACGACAAAACCAGGTGAGATTCTGAGAGAGGCGTTCTGGACGCAAATGAATTTCGGAGACTTGATTGTTTGCGATTCGTTTGAGGGTTGAAACCTTCTGCGCAAACCATCAGTTCTTTGCCTCGCACATTTCACGATGCAGCGTGAAGCGGACCCAGGTCATTGATGACGAGTCGGACTACTTCAACGCCGACGACCGGTGGCTCAACGCGGCGGACAAAGAGAAGTTGCGCAAGCGCGAAGAGGAGCTGCGCGCGCAGAGACACGCGTCGCGCAGGGACCGCAAGGTGACGCTCGACTTCGCAGGACGGAGAGTCATCGAGGTGAGGGCAGATGTGGTGTCAATAGAGGAAGTGTCACACCAGAGTCCACCTGCTTGACTCCAAGTGGGACACAATGAAAAAAGCGAAACGATTTTTTTGGGAGGGGGGGGGGGGAACGCTGCACTGTTGGAAACGAATGAAGGATTTCAAGGGTGCCGCTCCTGTGTTGTATTCGCAACATGAATACCTTCGCTCCAAGAGAATTTGCTCGAGCGTACCGTTCTGTCGGACTCAATAAAATGTTGTCAATCTGCAGAGCAACGAAACGGTGGACATGTACAACGTGAACGACGCTGTGATACAGGACGTGCATTTCGGCACCAAGCCGCGCGCTGCTGATCCACCAACCTTCACCGACCAGGACTTCGGTGAACTCGTCAATCCAAACATCGTCCAGGAACCGCCCAAAGTAATTACATTACCACCTTTTGTAATCACTCATTGCTGGTCCGACTGTTGAAACGAAATCTGACGCATGTGGTGTGTGCGTGCGCGTGCTGATTAGTGCTAGGACAGTCCAACCAACAAAGTTGAGGCATCTCTGCCGTTTTGAGCCCTGGTGATCCATGCCGGGCAGAAGTCAGTTCCCAACAGGCGTGCACCGCAGCTTCCTGGTTTGTGTCGTGCACTGACAATATTTGTGACAATCCTGCCTGGGTCACACGTCACACTTTCCCAACCTGTTGTCTCGTCTCCCCAACGGCAACGCTTCCTCTCTCAGCAATTTTGCAAGAGGCAGCTCCTCGGTGCACCTGCCTTCAATGCATTGGGATCAATTCTTGCTGTGCTTCAGTTTGTGCCAACCGAGTCGTGGGGCCCCGGCTCCTCCTCCTCCTCGGCGGCGTCGCGCGCTCCGGCCGCCGAGGCGACGCGCAAAAAGACGGCGCTGCGTATCCAGGACCGCGAGCTGCGCGAGATGTCGGACGACGGCGCCTGCCTCAGCATGCACCAGCCGTGGGCCTCGCTCCTCGTCGCCGGTATCAAGAGGTAAACGCAGGGGCGGAACGTTGACCCGACCCCATTCAAATTTTGCGTCGTGTTTGCAAACGTACATTCAATGCTTTGTTGAACTTGAAATCGCGGCCCCTCCTTTGGGATCCCAGATGTTGCACGCGCAATTTGTCGGTTGCTAAAACCACTGTTTCTTTGCGGGCTTTTGTGTCACTGAAAAGGTTGTGTCATTGACGACCAATCGATTGTTGCCTTGGCTGAAGAAAGCCTTGTAAGCTGCTTTCTCAGAGTGTGTGTCTTTGTGTTTGTGATGCGACAACTACTCGTAAAATTGCAGTCTCACGGTGCTTGTGTTTGTTGTTGTCTGCAGGCACGAGGGTCGCACGTGGTACTCCGCGCACAGAGGGCGCCTGTGGATCGCCGCCACTGCGCAGGCGCCCGATCCCGAGCAGATCCAGCAGGTGGAGCAGGAGCACGTCCAGCTCTACAACGGTGCGTTGGCTTCTGGGTAATCCGCGAGAGACGTTTCTTTTTTGGTAACTTTCAGGAATGAGAAACGATTTGCCTCTCTCCAGCAGTTTTCACACGCCGTGGGACTTTTGGCAGTCGGTGTGATTTTTTGCCACCGCTTATGCCGTTTATGACCGCGCGTGTCCACACCGACATGTGTTCTTGTTGGACAATTGTCCTGCGATGTGTTGACACTGTGTTCTTGTCGTGAGCTGAGACATTCTGCCAGGAATACGATGCAGTTTTGTCCGTTTTGCAGACCCCGAGCTGGAGTTTCCCGAGTACCCGTCTGGATGTTTGCTTGGCTGCGTCGACGTCGTCGACTGTCTGTCGCAGGAGCAGTACCAGCAGCAGGTCAGTGCGCATGCGCAGAGTCACGTCCAGTGAATCAACAGTGGTGACTAATGTAGATCTACACAAGATTTATATGGATTCGACCAGTTGATCGAAATGTGCATCACGAAACTGACAAAACACGCACAACTGAAACGCATTGCAAGTGTCAAGAGACTGGTCTTGACGAAGGACAAGTTGTCGTCAAATGCAGGAGTTTTATGCGTTGTGAAGTGAATGAACACCATGGCACCGAGAATTGGCGCTTTCGAAGCATGCACACGGGCACAGATCAGAATCAGTTCTCCTCACCGTCGTTGTCCGCGAGTCACGCTTCGATGAATGGGCAATTCCTCACAAACCGTTGCTCACAAAGGGAGGCTGCATGAGTGTGGCCCTTCACATCCTACTTTGATATCACAACAGAGATCGCGAAAAAGCAGGGTTTTTGCAGTCACATTTGTGCGGTCACCTTTGTGTATTCATGAATAGACGCAGAAACAAAATTCAGACAAAGATCCCAACGACAGTGGCTGAGTCGCGGCTTGAGCCCAGCTCTACCGCTGAATGACGAAGTCTCGCGGGTTCTCGTCGTACACGGCATGTGGCGTCGGTTTGAGCACCTTCTTGAGGAGGGTCCAGAAGCGGCGGCGCTGCCGCGCGACGCCCGGCCCGTCGCGCCGCGGCCACGCGATGTACGTCTTAGTGGTGAGCAGGTAGTTGAGGTGCGGCGTGCGGTTGCGCGCGTGCACGTCCTCGAGTAGGATCAGCACGATGTTGTCTTCAGCTCTGTGGGTGAGAGGCAAGGAAGGGTCACGTGGGTTTCTGGATGTCTTTGCGTGAGCTGCGACTGATTTGTTGAACATTTACTCCTTTGCATTTCACCTGCCAGGAGTTGGAAAGTGTGTGCGTTGTAAAAGAGTGTGGAGGAGTGGTGTTTTTCCGATTGTGGTTTGATGATTGTTTTGATTGACAGTTGGGGTCTTGCGCTGGGAACTTGAACCTGTTGCCGTTGCGGTGATTGGTTCCAATACTCGTCTCTTCTTCGACTGTGTTCCGAGTGGCTCTGATTTGCGTGCGTGCGTGCGTGCGTGCTTTAAGTCATTCGTATGGACGTACATTCGTGCTTGTGTGTGTGTGTGTGTACGCGGTAAGAGCCACTGAAAGAGTTCCCGCTGGTTCCTGCCATTTTCCGTGTTTTACCGATCCATCGCAGTCGGTTGTGAGCTTTCCTTGCATCCGAAAATGA
>JAAUXT010121105.1_pt1 | contig 18172 bp, 18 predicted proteins | sample 7278171 | NCBI WGS metagenome assembly JAAUXT01 (sample SAMN14350112, study PRJNA611818) | marine sediment metagenome | isolation source: surface marine sediment (1.8m) | place: French Polynesia: Moorea | collected 2018-08
AAAAACCATGATTTGTATAAAATTGCTCGTCCATGCTCTCGAGCTAAAGCTCTCGAGCGCAAACTCGCGATTTTGTACTCATCATGGCCTTAAAACATGCGCAAATGACTCGTCGACCACGGCGTGGAGCGAACTCCCGGTCGCCCCACTGCCCGCGGCGGTGAACCCTAACATCATCACTCCGGGGAACGCGAAGCGTGACGTGTCCAGCGTGAGACGCAAGTGACGTGACGTGAGACGCTATGAAGACGTGACGCCGTGACGCACCCTGCGCGAACGTCGTCTCAGTCGTCGGTACACGTCGCTCCGGGGCCCTGTCAAACACACAGAGACGGCAGAGTAAGAAACGGAGCCGTGCAGCGCGTCTCGGGTCCGCGGCTCCTCAGGTGACGCGACGCACTCTCAACACTCAACACTGACAGGCTTCACTGTTAGCGAGTTTTAGCAACCACAAATTTCCCTTCACGTGCGGTGCCCCAATTTCCAGATCCGTGGCACAGATGACCAAAAACGCCCTTCAGAGCCATTGGCCAGGTACTTGTCTGGCAGTTGGGGCATGTTAGAAAAGGAGTGGACGTTTTGTTAAAAGTTGTGCTTGTTCACTCTTGCTCTGTTGCAGATGTGCTTGAAGAACGAACTGCACACCTGGTATCTGTCCAGCAACACTAAAACGTATTTTGAGGTTTCTCAGCAGACCTCAACACAATAGACAAGATCTGCAGTGCAGGAACGTGTGCTTCCGTGCCTTGTTCCTCACGTCAGTCTATCAAGCTGGCGGCACCCTGGGCACAAACAACGAGACGAGGCCAGTGCTTCCTGCTCCCAGAATTCCAGGTCCAATGAACCCCCATGCAAAGGAACCACCTGTGACAACCTGGATGTTATGGACAGGCACAAGAACCTGATTTCCTCACAGCGCCGGTTCGGTTCTCGTTTCCCGAGGCATCACCGTCCGCGCTCCTCGCTGCACAAATCAGAATTGTCATTTTTATAATCAAACAACAGTGTCTTGTCTCCGGACATCTCCGAGAAATGCCATCATCTCGGGAAGGAAAAAAAAACAATGCTTCGGCCCCGGGCCTTTTGGCTGCTGTTTCACGGACTCGTGTGAGGCCCGGTGCACATTGCAGGAGTCGTGCGTTGCGTCGTCACACAGGGTGCTGCGTCATGGCTTGGGACACTGGATGCATCGTGCACTGTGTTTCTGTGTGAGGCACAGGTTAATGGGCGTTTCACACTCATTTGCACCCCTTCTTGACACTTGCAATGTTACAGGTCCTGGTGAGTTTGAGGCCTGGTCCACACTGAGTGCGTCACTCTGGCCAAGGTGCATGTAACACTGACCCGACGCTTGACGAAGCCAGTGTGCCATTGGATCAAATATGGTCCACACTGTTTGTCTCCTACTGTAATCAAGGCGCACGCCGTGCCCCAACACACACACATACATGCACACACAGATACACACACATGCACACACAGATGCACACACACACACACACACACACACACACAAACACAAACACAAACACACAAACACACAAACACACAAACAGACAGACAACAGCGTAAGTGTCATGCACGGATGCACACACAACCACGCATGCACACACACACACACACACACACACACACACACACACACACACACACACACACACATACACAAACAGACAGCAGCATCGGATCCACGTGTCTCGCGCAGCGTCCCTCTCCGCGTCGCGTCCCCGCGGACCCTCCCGCAAATTACGCCTCGCCGCCGCCGGGGCCACGGCTCCTCGGCTCGGGTGAAATATTGTTGTCATTTTCTTATGATTCGCGCCCGTCATTGGCTGAAAGGAAACACCATTTCTTATCGAGGGGAGTCGAGGTCCCGGTGGAGCGGAAGAGACGTCGTTTCTGGAGGCGCAACAACTCCTCACAAAACTTTCTGTGCCTTTATCTGTTCCACTGTCGCTCTTTCTGTGTTTCTGTCTCTGTTTCTCTCTTTGCCTCTTTCTCTGTTTATCTCTGTCCCTCACTCTCTTTCACTCAGCCTTTCTTTCATGTTTCATCTTTCTTCTTCTCCAATGTCTCTCTTCTCTCTCATTCTCTGTATCTCTCCTCTCTCTCTCTCGTTCTGTCTCATTCTCTGTCTCTGTCCCTCCCTTTGACCGGGGAATTGGCAGAAGAAGCCAATGCATCCAGAAAGAGGCACCCAACCTGACCCCCATCTTATGTGCGTGTGATCGTGGCAAAAACAAATTCTCTCAAGCAGTGAAGAAAGACGCACAAACTGCGCGTCGCTCAGACTCACATCGCTTCCGTCACGTGACTCCGGAACCTGAGCGGATCGCATTGATCAAGGAACACGGCCAGAGTTGTTCTTTCCATCAGGCGAGCAGCAGTCTTCGTGCCTCCACGCACTGTACCTCAGATCCGGTTCTGGTATTGTGAGCATGCACAGTGCTTTGTCCACTTTGTTCTTGTTTGGCTTGTCCACTCATTTGGATGTGTTTTGTCGTTCACGTTTGCACTTCGAATTCGACATACAGGGCCGTTCCAGAAAAGCATGCACACACACAGTCACCACCAACTCACTCCTGATCTGCTGTGCGACTCCACTGGATCTCAAATAGCGAAAATTGACTTCATCTTCACAGCATCAGATAACAAATTGCGCCGTTAATTCCGTCAGCGGCGGGCGACCACCTCCCCTCCGTCGCGGAGAACGATCCTCGGAGTTCCGTTTCCGTCGTCTGGACGTGGCGTCTCGCCTTGCGTCTCCGCACGAGGCGATAGGTGCTGCGTCGACTCTCTGATGACGTACCCCGGCACTTTGCGTCTTGCGCACGTTACGCCAGCACCCATGACGTCAGCGCTCCTGACGGCGACGTACTTGACGCCAAGGTTCGTGACGCCTGCGCATGTGCATCAAGCTCGGAACTGTCTCCCTCCACATGACGCGTGAATGAAGCGCGGCGTCTTGTGATGGATGTGACAAAATATCCAACGCTTTGTTCTCTGCGACGTGAGACGCTGTTTGATCTTCCCAACTCCAAAGAACTGATCTTCCGTCCACGCCCTGAAGTGAGTGCCAACTGAAAGTCGCACTCACTTGCCCTGGAAACAGAACCGACTGTCACCTGAAGTCAAAATCCAACTCTGGTCTTGCGGCTGGTGTTCTTCTCACCCAGCCCTCACTTCCTCCCATCCTCACTCCACAGAAACAACGAAACGAATGAATACGACGAGTTCCCCCCATCACCACCACTGCTGCATAAGCCCCAATTCCTGTCCCTTCAACATTCTAAAAATTCCCACCCATTCTCCCTCCACAATGACGCAACTTCCGGGGTACACCCGCTCTTCCAACGCCCAGGGCCTCGACGGGCGCAGAGCGATTTTTCGCAGTTCGAGGCATTAACCCAAAACATATTCGTGGTCCCCTTCATTGCATTTGAAAGCGGCTCTCTACTGCATATCATGAATAATATTGAATCTATTAATGTTTGGCGTCGGCGTCGGAGGGGGATGAAGGCCTGAGGAGTGAGTAGACACCACTCACCGTGGTAGTGACCGAAGCTGGGTGACCCCCAAGACACACCGGATGCGATTTTTCCATGCGTCGCGTTTGTCCACGGATTAGCTGATACACTTTTGGTCAAACTGCAGGTATTTCAATGCGCCAAGGCACAATGAGTGAGTCTGGAACAAGCAGAAACACGCAAGTCATCCTGCTTGCAAACCAATGAGTCTACAGGATTGCAAAGCACGACAAATCCAGTGCGATGCATCCGGTGTGTTTCAAATCCAAGAGGTGCGAATGAGCCAGAGTCCAACGCGACAGACACGAGTTGTCCGCTGTGGACCTCAGGTTTTGCAGCTTTTGAGTTCTGCACCTCTGTGAACCTTGAGTCCTGCGCTACTCTGGACCTTGGGACAGGCACACAAGTGGAACCGTGAGGGACCAGCAAACTCAGCTCCAACAACCATCAAATTCCCAACTTTGTGAGAATCGCTTTAAGGTACTGAAACACGAAAGGAACGAGACCAGTCTGAGTCTCCCTTTTTCTACACAAATCCAGAACATGTTCGCCTCTTGATCGCACACGAGATTCCTCTCACCGGGTACGTGGGAATTCATCTTCAAGGGTCAGTATCAAAATCTCAACGACAAGTGTTGTGTTGGAATTGCGTCTGTCCCACAACCCAAAGGGGAACTCATCCTTCCTCTCTCTGTATCCCTCTGTCTCTGTGTCTCTGTGTCTCTCTGAGCTGCTCTCTCCCTTCTCTCTCGGTCTCTCTCTCTCTCTTTCTTTCTCTCCCTCTGACTCTGTCTCTGCGTTTGTTTCCCTCTTTGTGTGCCACTCTTCTCGCCCAAATGCTTCTCTCTTTGTCTCTCTCCTCTCTCCCTCTCTCCCCTTCTCGTTCTGTCTCTCTCTGCCCCTGTGTGTGTTGTGTGTGCTCAGAAGTGTGTGTGAGTGTGTTGGTGTGTGTTTGCCCGTGCGTGTGTGTACACGTGTGCGCACAGGAGCGCGCAGTGTCGGTTCGGATCAGCGTTGCAGCGCTGCGTCCCTGTGATGTGGGTCGAGGCGTCATCATCATACAGTCCGGTCACGTTCGGAGCGGGAGAAGGAGGAGGAGGAAGGAAGAGGGCTGCAGCCGCAGCTGCAGCAGCGGAAGGGGAGAGGAGAGGCGCGTAGAGACGCGGTGTGTGTGTGTGTGTGTGTGTGTGTGTGTGAGAGAGAGAGAGAGAGAGAGAGAGAGAGAGAGAGAGAGAGAGAGAGAGCGTGCGTGCGTGCGCGTGTGTTCGCAACGGGTGGTAGGCTGGCACAGATTGCACGCACTCACGCGTACAGTACTTGCTGACGTTCCGTTCACGTTCGCAGTTCCAAGGTCTCGGATTGCGCACAATCTTGACGTGAGTTTCAAAGGTTTTGAAGTGAGATGAAGAGCCTCTTGAATTTTGACCAATACGAAATGACGGAAAGTCAAAAATGACATTTGACCCGAAGAACGAGGGAAGAGTGATTTCTACCACAAGATTTTCAAAGGGGAAAAGACAAACGGCATTCTGACCCTCTTGTAACGTCTTGCACCACTGTCGTCACGTTGCATGACCCTCCCAGATGCGCGTGCGCGGAGAAACAACGCACATCAGCTGTTCGGCGCCCGCACGAGTCACGTGACCCGGTCACATGAATTCATTTGCACCTCATTGCCCCACTGAAGCCCGACACACTCTCAAAAACGCTGATTCAGCAGCTTCGATCTCAGCCACATCGAATTCTTGGTGATCGGTCATTCGGCGAGTCAGAATGGCGTCACTCAATCGCGAACAATCGCAACGTATCCTTCCCCCTCTTCTCTCCCCAAGGATCCTGTGTACTCGCTGAGCTTGGTTTACACATTGGGCTTGGCAGCGTTGTATCCCTGCACATGTAGGTCCAGCGAACTCAAGCAAGCAGTGCCCATTGACCTGCACAGTGACGCAAGGCCCATTGAATCGCACAGGGAGCCAGCTGCCCATTGAATTGTACATGTGTTGGGACGCATCGCATGCCGCAGTGTTTTCTGACGTGACCTCGCAATGGTCACGTGATCACAGCTCAGTAGATATTATCCGTTGATTGTCGTGAGCACGGAACGCGCCAGACGATCTGGGTCAACGTATCCGTGCGTGCGCGGGTTCGTTTACCCAACGAATAGACCTGATTCACAAGCTGCTGTGTGTGTAGATACTGTTCCGAGGGCGTGGACAACAAGGACTCACCGTGCGTTACGCCTCGTCAGACGTGGGTCTCGTGGACACGGAAGGAACGCTTGGCGCGTGACGTGTCCAGTGTGCAGGTCCACGTAGGACCCGTCGAGCCCTGCGTCGCAAGCGACGCTTAACATTTGGCGGCCTGGCCCACGACGCGCGCCCATCACCCTTCGAAGGTGGAAGTGCGCGTTTGTCGTACGTGGATGCACGCGCGTGACGTACGGTGCGTGAATCGGGCTCCACTTGATTTTTGATATGAACCGAAGCAAGTCATGCTGAACGATTGAACACTCGAGCTGAACACGGAAACTGGTCGTTCACGTGCGTGCTGCACTTTCATAGCTGCATTCGAAATGAAACGTGGTCGAAATTGAAAGCTATGACCGTGAGAGACAACATCAAGCCCAGATGCAAGGTTTGAGATCAATGTCAATCTCTCTCTCTCTCTCTCTCTCTCTCTCTCTCTCTCTGTGAGTGTGTGTGAGTGTGTGTGTGTATGTACGTTAGTGTGACGGAAGCACGACGCTCCGCAGCAGCGCCACCTCCTGGAGACGCGACGAAAACGAGATGCAGGCACACGCACGCACACGTACAACACATACACCCCTTGTACAGCGTCACAAACTTCAGTGCCTCACACTCAAACTAAACCATAACAAACTCTCCAGTGCTGAGTTTGGGCAAAAGCAACTGTAACTTTCAGGGAAGAGGAAAAACACCCAGAAAACAGCTGCTGCTGCACCTGTGCCATTGCTGTGGATGGATCGCGATCTCACTGCTCGTTCTCCAGGCCTGTGACAATAAAACCGGAGTTTTCCGCCTGACTGGAGCGGCGGAGGCAATCTCACTGCAGGGCCACAGTGCCTAATGCGACCCTGTGTGCGCCGAGCGACGTGAGCGCTTCACATCGGGTGCGTCGTGCAGTGCGTCCACACACAAGTCAAAATCCAGTGAATTGGATTGGGTTCTAGAACCCATTCTACAGCACGGTGCGATTTTCTCGAACGTTTCGCAAACATCGCAATGAAGCACAGACAGTTCTGATAACTCCTCAGAACAGAACAGTCTCAAAAATCACACTGTGCTATAGAAAAAGTTAACACACAGTTCCCTTGTGAGATGAGCAAATGAACAGGATCATGGACATGACTCTCCCTTGATTGAAATATGAACACTCTCGACTATATCTCGAGTGTTCAGACATTTCAATCTTGGGATTGTCATGCCCATTTGCCAGTTCTGATATCTGCTCCTCTCACTCGCGAACAGTGCGTTAACCCTGTCGACTTGTACAGGGATGCAGCACCCGCTGACTTGCGGAGGTAAGCATTGACGTGACTTGTTTGGGATGGAGCTTCCAGTCTCTTGTTTGGAGATGCAACCCCCATTGACTTGTGCAGGGATGTCACACCCAGTGACTGCTGTGGAGTTGCAGTACCCATTGCCTTGCACGGGGATGCAACCCCCATTGACTTGTGCAGGGATGCAGTGCCCGTTTCTCAGTGCGTTACGCCCAGAAACTTGCGCCAGGACTGAACACGTGCAGCGTCCGCTGTGAACCAGGCGCGACGTGACCCTGTGCTCAGTGAGGCGGAGAAAATAATTAAATCCGGTTGCAGGTTGGTTGGTTGGTTTGGCGCGTTCATTCATCCGAGGCAAATGTGCGCGCGTCGCCACGTGAGAGTCGGGGACGTGACGCGCGCGTCCAGGAAACGCGGGCATTGTTCGCGTAGCAACGCATGGCAACGCATGGCAACCTGGTCTGTTGTCGCAACGATACAGAAAATGACGTGAAATCATGGAGCATGGATTGCCATGAACTCGCGGAAGAGTTGTAAAAATTCCCACACAAATCCTGCAGATCTCATCGTCACTCAGTCAATGTACGTTGGAACGCAACGCAAGACGCACCTCACTTGACACAAGCCTTTGAAGAACAACCAGCAAGAAAAGTGAAAAATTCCGCAACATGAAAACCATTGAATGAAATTCGCACCGCTTAACTCAGTCTTTCCACCTAGTGGAAGGAAAGGAACAATAGCAGAGCGGCGCGGACCGACATCGCTTCACATGTCGCGCCGCCGCCGCCGCCGGGGGCGCCTCCAGAAGCGGCGGGAATCAGCCATCATCAGCCACTCTTGATGTTGTCGCTTTTAATAAATTGAGTTACTCACGCCCGCGTGAACATGCCTGCCCATTCACCCGTCCCACCCGCTTCCTAAATTCATTCTTCATAATTAAATGTTCCAACACGTCTTTTGCTGCAGTGGCCGCCGCAGAAAATTTCAATATTTCTCTCTCTCGCTGAGCTCAGTTCGTTTTGCAGGGGAAATTGACTGCGTGTGCACGTGCGCGTGTTGGATGAGTCGTTCAGCTTTGGAGGAATTTTTGACGGATGCAATTTTGGTTGATAGTCACTCAAAGGTCGTTCGTGCGGACAGTGACTGGAGTAAGTGATTCCACGTTTGCGCGTTGTATCTTGAGCATGAAGATGTGCACAGGCTGTCTGGACTCCGTCATCGCTCCCAGCAATGACACGCCCTCCAGTCCGATCCTTCATGCCTTTGGCTCTCAGTTTCCCGAACCGAGATCTGTGGAAACTGCTTTTGTCCACACAGTGTCCTCTTTGTTCAACTGCACGCTTGTTTGGACTCAACTGTGAACTTGATGGGATGTTGCTCTGTGCCCAACAGCTATATTGTGAAACCGCCATGTACCATGTTCTGCACCATCAGATCCACGTTTCATGTTTCTCTCTTGAGTCGAGGCCGAGGCTTAAATCCCAAATCCCAGTCCCCCTCCCCCACCCGGCAGCACCAGCAGCGGTCCCGTCCCCTCCACCCCCGGCCCGGCAGCGGCGGTGGTGGAGGTGGCGGAACCCACAGCCCCTCGTACCTTCCGTCCCCCACCCATCCGGCAGCAGTAGCAGTAGTAGGGCCCCCACCCGGCAGCAAGAGTATAGTGGAGGCACAGGGACCCACACCACCTCCGTACCTGCCCCCCACTCCCCTCCCGGCGGCAGAAGCAGTAGCGGCGGCGGCAGCTACATGCCTCCACACGGGGCGCAGCGAGGATAATCTCCGGCTGTGGTAATCCGGGATCCGGAGCCCCCAACTCCATTGTTTCATCCGCAGATTTAGATCAGGATTCAGATTGCCTCGAACTGGGTCATCTTGATCGAAGACTTGCGCACTGTCATCATGTAGGTTTGAGGGGATGTTGTTTTAACGTCAGTTTGGTGTCTGTGGTCAGAAAGAAGCTTGGTGGGGAGGACTGGTTGAGGTGAGTTCCACACGCCACCACGTCATCCAAGTTTCAACTGATTTTATTCGTCTGCGTCAAAAGAGCTCTGCGTCAAAAAATTGACGTACCACACGACGCTGACGTTCATGGAGACAACACCTGGAACGTCCCATCCCAGTATACAAAAAACGTCCGTTGCGTTGGCAACAGCGTTGATAGATCTAGTGCGAAAGGGATAAGAACATCTTCAACTTTTTGGTCCGTTTTTCAGAGCTCTGAGAAAAATAAATTCAAAATTCACTTTTTTTCAGAGAGCCGCTGGATGCTCGCAGAGAAGCTCGGATAATGAATTCTCAAATTTCACGTTTGATTTTCCTGTTGATTGATGACAAGCTGTTGCTTCTGCTGTTCTGGGTTCGAGAAGAATTACATGCACGAAGACAAAAAAAGGCTCCATGCATGTAAAAACAACACAGCGCGTGTGAGGCTGGGGAGAGTGGGAATTGCAACTGACGCAGGCGTAGACGAGGCACCTGGATCTCTCTGCGTGGCGTTTGTAAAAATCCAGGTTGCAGTATTTTTTGAAGGTTCATTGCCGGCACACACACGCTCACACACTCGTACCCACGCACACAAGCCAACACACACGCACACACCCATGTACGAACACATATGCACACAAATTGCAATTGAATGCAGGGTGACGTTTTCACAGATTGGACGCCAACACACATACACCTGTGCCCCCCCACAGGCACACACGCCTCTCTCATGCACACACACACGCACACGCACACGCACACGCACACGCACACGCACACACACACACACACACACACACACACACACACACATCGCTCTCACATTCATGGGCTCAGCGTTGACTCCGTGGCGCTCCGCGTGACGCATCCGGCGTGCACCCCGCCCCCTGGAGGACGTCGTATCAGTGGAATGCGTCGCCACGCCACATGGCTCATCCGTATAGCGGTCCGCACTCAGCCCTGATTGCGCTCCACGCGCAAAGTGACGAAAAGACATGTCCGGATTTTGCGGGGATTGGGACATGGGGACGTGGAGCACTCAACAGATCTGTGCTAGTTCCTGCAAAAATGTCCTGACGTTCGAGATGCACGCAGCATCGAGGCGCAACTGCGTTGATACCCATTTTGGTGTGTGTGTGTGTGTGTGTGTGTGTGTGTGTGTGTGTGTCTGTGCGTGTGTGTGTGTGTCTGTGTGTGTGTGTGTGTCTGTGTCTGTGTCTGTGTGTCTGTGTCTGTGTCTGTGTCTGTGTCTGTGTCTGTGTCTGTGTCTGTGTCTGTGCGTGCGTGCGTGTGCTGTGCCTGTGTGCGTGTGTACGACTGCTTGAACCCATCCTTGTCATCTTTGTTGTGCCATTCAACCACTGACACCCATGTGGCAGTTGGTCTCAAGTTTGCAGACAAAAGCCGTTTGCTTGGGTCCTTTCCCAGGGTTCCCCACCCCTGGATCCACCTTGGCAACCGTTACCCAGGAAGATACGTGTCTGTTAATGTTGTGACCCTGGGTATAACTGCCTGCGTCTCCCGGGGGATCAGGCGTCGAATTGCGTCGACGAGCGTTGCGTAAGCCGCCGCGTCCTTTCCTGGTGCAAAAGTGACAAATGTGCGGCTTGACCCTGGGGACACCCATCACTGGAGCGGGGTGGCTTCTATTCAGCTGAGGCAGCGGCTGGAAAGGGTCAGAGATCTCAATTGGGCCGGAGTTTGCAGGGAACGACGCGCGTTCAGAATGGCAGAAGATAAGAGTCTTTTGGTCTTGAAATTTGGTGCGCAGTGCATGCACACTGAAGTGGCGACAGAACTTCATTCGCTGGATCGAGTATCCTGTGAAGCAACAGAGCAGTGGTAGACACACACTGACGTTTGATTTGAAAATGCTGAAACCATGATCCTGGATCCCTTGCTCACAAACAATCACTCACTCACCGCACACACACACACACACACAAGCAGAGCCACACACAGAAACACACACACACACACGCACACACAAATCCTTTTTTGCAGGCTGTACCCCCCCCCCCCGTCGCCTTTCAAAAACAGAGGTACGTCTTTCGTGTAGGTGGTTGTATTTGCGCCCCTGCATCGACGATTGCGATCAGAGCCGCTCAGCGCCGCCGCTTCCGACGCCCTAACGGTCGCGACGCCGCCGCCTCCTCCCTCCGCTATCGGCGCTTCCGTCCCGCCGGTGTGTGAGAAGACTGGGGCCCTGGCCCTGGCCCGTTCTGCCGGTGTGAGAGGAGACAGCAGGGAACCAGACCCGTATCGAGGTGTGGGCGGAATTTTTCAGCCAAACACGTTGCCTTTCACCTTGCAGCTGTGACGATACAGTTTTTCGCGTGTTCCTATTTTTGGCCCTCAAAGTGTCCCCACACACCTGGCGCATATCTTGGTGCTCACTGTTTCTCCACAATGTTTCTCGGGTGCTCAATGCATCACAAAATACCGTGCAAACTTTTTGGTGATTGTGGGTGGTCAGCGCGTCCCAACACACCGTGTGGGGTGATGTCTCTCATGCGACCGCTTTATCTCTGCACACCGGAAATGAAGGCGTGAATCAGGCATTGTTCGTTCTCTGTATCTCTTCGCATCCCTCGGAGTCCAGGGACCCTTCTGGAGAATAGTGTGTGTTGCGCAACAGCTATCGACACCCTCATCACCCAGGAAAAGTCGCACTGTAATTTTCGACGCATCCCAACAGAAGCTTTCGTTTCTCCGAATCTGTTCCTTTTGATTCTGTCTTTGTTCCTGAGTGCTGAGTCGTTCAAAATGCAGACCAAGTAACCACAGAAATGCACGCGTGTCAAGGTTTTTGCTGTAACACAGAAACACAGCTGTCACTATAGTCAGTCAGAGTCTGGAGCTGGAGCAGATCCGTGGATCCATGCATGCGCTGTTTGATGTGGCAAAAGAATGGATCCCCATGAATCGTCACCCTTGTGTCCCTGCCCCTGGACATCCGCCCTTGGATCCGAACCTGGATCCGCGTCTGGGGATCCGGGGACGGCGCGGTGCCACAAATCATCCTCTTTTCCAACGCGTTCAACCCTGCGCGCGGCTCTCGGGCGCTGATATGAGCAGCTGAGCCCTGCGCGCGCGCAACCCCCCTCCCCCCGCGCGCAACCCGTCCCACCCCGGACTCCACTAATAGACAGCCAAATTGGAAATCTGACGCATTGACTGAGCCGTTCATCACCCGCGCGACGCGTCGCGTATTGATAGCCTATCAGAGGGACCCGGGGTCGTCGTGCATCTCCGTCCCCTTCCGGCGCTGTCGCTTCGTCGCGTCCGTCCGTTCCTTCGGTGCAGCTCTGCACTAGGAATTTAGCGCAAAGCGCCAGAAACCTCGAGTACACAGGAGAACGTGGCCAGGTACTCGTTCGTCTGGTAACGTCAATTGGGCTTGTGCGTTGCACGCTGGTCTTGCGACGCAGCACAACACATTCATGAAAGGCTTTGTGAAGAGGGGCAAAGCCCAGATGCGTTGTACGCCAAAAGAACCGTCGCCATCGGTTTGCAATGATTCTCAAATTCTGCTCTGAATTGTGTGCAACGCAGCTCCAACACAAAGTCCCTTCGGACTGAGACACGGACGCAACGCTTGACGCACGCGGTGTGAAGCAGACAACACCCGGAAGCCTGCGCTGAACACACCGTTCAGAGGATGCTTCTCTTCCTGGTCTGGTTGTGTCCTGTTTGACGTTCTCCAGTTCTTTGCCTTGCGAGGTGCACACGAAAAGTTTGCACAATGTGTACCTCTGTCCCTCTCTGTCCCTCTCTGTCTCTCTCTGTCTCTCTCTGTCTCTCTCTGTCTCTCTCTCTCTCGTCTCACTCTCCCCTCTTTCTGTCTCTGTGTGTGTCTCTGTTTCTGTCTCTCTGTGTCGCTTTCTCTGTCTCTCTCACACACCCGTGCACACACACACCTGACTAGGATCTTGCAAACACACAGTGATTGTTGTCAGCAGCACAATGTCAATTTGTTGATAAAATTCTTGCACGATCAACTCCTTTGTTCCTTTGCCTGATTCTTTGATCTTTATGCATTTTGCTCAGAGATCCCCAACTCGACCGAATTCTGCTTTGAAACGATCCATTTCAAACAAAAGAAAATACAATGAGAAAGTTGTGCTGAGAGGAGCAAAACTTGTTAGCATTCAGATGGGAATATAAAAACTTATCTCGAGGCGATATTAAACATTTATTGCGTCTGAAAAAAAAAAAACTAATAATATATTCAAAACTCACCTCACGTTATGCAAATCAGTCTGCGTTTCTCCGTGAGAAAAGGAGAACGTAGCGTGTTGAGAAAAGTCATGAAACTTTTTTATTGGTACTGGAGAGAAATTTCAAAGGAAAAAGATTCGACTCAGAGACGCAACTATCTGGCTGCTGGTTCTTTATTAACCTCTGAAACTCATATTCAAGCAGGGCATTCCAGCACATTATTTGACAATCATTTTATGTGATGGAATCTGAAGATAACACATCCTGTGCCAAATGAATTTCAAGCTGTTTTGACTGGCAAAATCTGGCCACAGAAGTGGTGGAGAGGTGGGGTCAGTCGGTCACGACGGGACTGTAGCGCCGGCACTCCTCCACAGACACGTCACGTTATCGAATCTGTATCTACGGTTGTATCTTTACGACCAATGGAAATAGGAACTGTTGGGTTCCATTTCTGTCGCATTTTCTACATTCAGGAAACGTGTGAGCCAACAACGTTATGTAAAATGAAATTTGTCAGAACAAGGGATCGTAAACTGACACCTGTGTCTGTTTGTTTTTGTTACAGAAGTGACTTGCGCAAAAATGCAAATGCAGGAGTTCTTTTCAAAAGCAGAAAGAGTATTTCTTCTGTTGCTCATTTGGTACGTACGTACTATAAAAAGCAAAGATCACAGACCGAAGGCCTGTAACTTCCGAATCTACAAAAATGACAAAAGTGAGCCGCGTTTCTCATTTCGCACTTCTCCCCTTCAATCCAAACTTTAGGGGTTGAGATTGAAGGTAACTTTGAACTTTTTAAAACGTCAACAGGTGTAAATCTAAAGTGCGCGTCAGATGGGGCGATGCGCGTCTGTTGTGGACGTTTTCAATTTGGTCCGTCGGAACTGATTTCAATTTGAAAGTTTAAATGAGAGGCTTCGGTGACAGGGAGCTTGTGGTGGGTTGGGCCCGGGGTGCGATACCGACTCGAATCAAAGATGATCTGGGGGATGCAGTAGAGGGGGGGGGGGGTCAGTGAAGAGGTGAATTACCCGAATCACGGCACCAGGGGGAGGGACGGGAAGGGCGACGCTCATTTGAAAGAAAGCGAGGTTTTGTTCATCTGTCTCAAGGAAACAAACCATTTTCAAACAGGAATTATTTTCTTGCAAGAAAGGTTTGGTTCTGGAAATTGGATCCAAGAGCACGAGTCCGTCCACCAAGCGCGTCGCAGTGAACAAGCTCAGAACTTTCTGCATTTGCTCAACTGGATGAGAACATCTGAGGAAAAACAGACCGCAATGTTCATTGAACTGATAATCGAGAAAGAAAAAATTCTGCAAGACAATTGACACTGCAACAGACTCCAGACAAAAGCAGGGAGTGAGCCACTCAGAAGATACGAGATCAACTGCACGTGAAGCCAAACCTCATGTCTGCTGTCCAGAGTTCAAAACCACACCACCACAATATTTCTCCAACATTAGTTTTTGAACTGGAGGCTCTGATTTGAGTGACCGCGTCCATGATGAGTTTTGGTCAATTGTCTCCTGGTCAACAGAACCGTTTCCATGGTACCGTTCTCACACTACTCATTATGTGGCGCGCATACACACTCAAACCCCCCAAAACGCACAATTATGCGGCGCTGAACACACTTTTGGGAGCACCGGTAAAGCACATTACATATCCATACCCTCCCATACCCATACCCCAGACCCTCCCATACCCCATTTGATACGTACCTAATGACATCGGTGATCTCACTAAACTTTCTCCTTAACTACAGTGCAGAGTTCAAATCTCAGTGAAATCACATCAGACCCTTTCAGGAACCGGCAGCACAGTAAGGTACATGGCATACCTGCGGTCAACCCCCTTGTCCATTTAGACTCCTAATGATTTTGCTGACCCCTGAAGTGACCACGGGGACAATGCGGGGCAGCGTTTGAAGATGACCCTGTCTGATTGATAATGATAAGATAGAGAGGGACAGTGGTTTCGGTGCGAGACGCACAGGGGCGGGGCGCGACCCCAGGGGAAAAGGGAACACGGCAGCAGTACCCATCAACATATCCTGATATTGGAGAATTTGCTTTCCAAAACGACACCCCAACTCGAGGAACTTTGGCTTCGCTGATTACTTATCCTCAGACAATTCAAAGATTTCCGTTTTGCTTGAACTGCTTCCATCAGTAGAAAATGACACACAGCTTGTCGAATATTGGCTGACTGTGGTTTCTCGAATTGGGGTGGAGAACACACGATCACAACTCATTCGACAAAGACACTCCAGAAGACCACTGCTGTACATCTTTGCGAACGCAGGCTCTGACACAGAGCTTCTTACACGTGCAGAACAAATGCACCAGAAGTGGGAGGGAGAGGAACCGAACGAACCTGAGATCACTTCGTTTGTGGGCTGGAGGTACGAGTACGAATACATCAACTGATCATCTGCTCGGGGCCAATCTCAACTTTCTGACAAGAAAACCGTTTCAACCTGTGGCCCAACAGGAGTGGGTGGAAAATTTTGTACTTTTTGGGAGGGGGGGGGGCTCAAACGTTCGACGGTGCACCACTCGGCCTCCCCTCACTTTCACGCTGCTTTCAGCCAAAACAATCAAGAAAATCTGCCAAACATTCAAAACTAAGTTTGCAAAGGACGAGAGGTCTTCGTGTGCCCACTTTGAGCCAGTCTTCCAAACGCAAAAACGCTCGAGCAAAATCAACGAGCCTTGGCTTCTTGTTTTGACGCTCAAGCAGAAAACCAACCCCAAGTTTGCTGGATCGAGAGAAAAAAAAATTGGGCAAAGCTGTTGGAATATTGGACGACAAGCTGTTACCAAGGAAACTCATTAATCTCCACAATCTGTGACTTCCATCTTTAATTTAATTTTTCATTGAAGCGAAAAACAAATTTTTGATGAAACGAAGACGACATCACCGTCGGGTGAAACACCGGTGTCACTTTGTAGATTTCAATCTGATTTTAAAAACACAGATTTTATCAAAGAGCTGGTACTTAGAAGTGTCTGCGATGCGACCCCCACCCCCTCAAATTAATGCTTTTAATTCCTGCCAACAGAGACGGTTTTTGCCGTGATGGCAGAAAAAGAACAAAAAGTACTGTCAGCTGGTCGGGTGTTAATTACTTCTTAATTATGCAAATGAGATGCGTAGAAAAAAAGCTGAGAGATACCTTCTAATTTGGTTTGAAGAAAAGTACAAATTTGTGGGAGAGAAAATATATTCAGTGCTGAAATGCTGAGTGGGTGAAAAGAAAACAGTGAAGGGGCTCACTCAATCAAACACGTGTTTTTCTCGTTTTGAACCGTTTATGGAGATTGAATTCACTCCAGAACTGAGCATCAGTTGCAAAGGTTTTGTTTCAATTGTAATTCGCTCAGTGTCCTCTGAGCTGCTTTTGACCAAAGGGAACTCAAGGCTTGCTGTATCCCAACGATTCAACGGGCATCGCCACACAAACCCTTGCACAGAAAAAAATGTTACCACATTGAAACGGGCATACCCCTCCTGTGACAAGTGGTCCCAATGTCACACCATCCGCTTTTGCAAAATAAAACAACCAGAAAAGTATCCCTTTCGGGACAAAAGAAGCATGGCGGCGGCGGCGGCGGCGGCGGCATCGCTATCTGGAAAGTTGTTGTTCACCCACCGGTGATCCATCCATCCATCCTCACGTCGTTCCCTTTGTGTACTTTATCTATTGTTCTGACAATAGAAAAACTTCCACCTGCTGTCGGTTCACAGTCACTGCTGCCGAGGCCTGGTTCATACGGGAGGTGTCGCACTGGATGCGTCACGCATTGCGTCCATGTTGGTTCAGTGGGCACTGGATATGTCGCACTGGATGCGTCACGCATTGCGCACATGCTGGTTCAGTGGGCACTGGATATGTCGCACTGGATGCGTCACGCATTGCGTCCATGTTGGTTCAGTGGGCACTGGATATGTCACACTGGATGCGTCACACTGGGTGCACCATACCAGATGCGTCACACTGGGTGCACCGTACCAGATGCGTCACACTGGGTGCACCATACCAGATGCGTCACACTGGGTGCACCGTACCAGATGCGTCACACTGAGTGCATCACACTGAGTGCATCACATTGGGTGCACCACACCAGATGCGTCGCACTGGTGCCTCAGACTGGGTGCACCATGCTGGATGCGTTACACTTGACGCGTCACACATTGCATCCTCATGCTTATGCATGCGCACTGCATCCCACAGGACGCGTTGCCATGGACACGTTGCTACCTGTGTGCGCCAATGCACCTCTGCGTCGCCAGAGCCTGGCGGTTTGCACAGGAACGCAGCACCACCAGACACATCCAGTGTGAAAAAGGCCTCGGACGAACGCGTGTCGACACCACGACAAAATTCTCCACCCAGATATCATTTTTGTGCCAGTTGTGTCAATGAGGCGTGAAACACCGCGGCTCAAGTGAACATTCTCTACCACAGGTGATGATGCGATCATACTTCAGCATTGTTGATTCAGAAGGTGTGTGACTTCGGATCGCACAGTCAGATAGGCAGCTGCACGACGCCAGAAACAATAGTCAGAGCCGCGAAGCGACGTCCCATTTCAATTGACCATTTTGCTGATAGATTTTGCTGAAGTCACTTTTTGTGTGACGCACCTTGCAGTTTTCGCCTGGTTCATTGAACAACAAACCGCAGGTGAATTGAACTCACTGGACGGGACAAACCAGGATAAGACTTTTGGTATTTTTCTGCCGCAGGTAGTACCTACCAGAGTTTTCCTGAATTGTGCAGAGAAGCAATGCACAACGCTGCGAAGTTTTTCTGCTGGGGCCGTGTTTAACCTGCAAATTGGGGTGCCTTGACTAGGATAATTTTTAGTGGCGTACTTCTGTCCAAGTTCTGATGCTGAGCGTCAAAGCA
>JAAUXT010146297.1_pt1 | contig 18172 bp, 20 predicted proteins | sample 7278171 | NCBI WGS metagenome assembly JAAUXT01 (sample SAMN14350112, study PRJNA611818) | marine sediment metagenome | isolation source: surface marine sediment (1.8m) | place: French Polynesia: Moorea | collected 2018-08
ATGAGACAGTGTGAGCCGGGCGCCGGCCTCGCTCTACCACCATATTTTTTTTTTGTGGTTTTTTGAGACCCTATTTTTGTTTACACAGTTGTCTCTCTCTCTCTCTCTCTCTCTCTCTCTCTCTCTCTCTCTCTCTCTCACTATCTCTCCCTCTCTCTCTCTCTCTCTCTCTCTCTCTCTCTCTCCATCTGTCTCTGTCTCTGTCTCTCTCTCTGTCTCTCTCTGTCTCTCTCTCGTGCGTTTTTCAATCCTCCCATGGAGTTTGGCTCAGACCGAGGCGCCCCCTGACCCCGATTCTGGTTCTGGCTCAACAGCCAATCAGGTGTCGTCTTGGCTCCAGGTCGCGGGACGCAGACGCCGACGCTTCTGACGCCTTGTACGCGCCGGCGGGACCCGGATTTCCTCATCGTGCTCGAGCCCGTCGTGTCGCGTCGTCTCTCCCGCAGTGAGGGTGCTGCTCCATCGAGGGGCGCGCGGCATTGTCCAGACCAGGCGGGGTGGTCCGCACCTCTTTCACACCGTGCTTCGCCTCTCTCCACCAGAGGGTGTTGCGTCCGAAAAGATGTCCGCAGCTGGAGCTGCGTCACGCGTTGCGTCGTTCCTCACGCACCTCACAGAAAATCGCAACATCAAACGCGCCTTATTTTGGTGCAGTTTTCTGATTCAGTTTCACGAAAAAATGGCAAGTCGCTTCACGTATCTTCCCATTGGTGCAAAAACCTATCAAAAAGATTTGAGCTGTGAACAAAGTTTTTCAACAAACAACGCAAGAGGATAACTTTGTTTCAGCATGTGGATGATCACAACGAAACGCATGACGCAGCCAGCGCGATCTTAGGATCCACGTCGGGTGCTGGGTGGAGTCCCCTGTTTTGTTGGGGGGCAGGGCGGTTGTGGCAAGCCATGTTAAAGAAAAACAACACAAAGAACACCATGCACAGAACCCGGAAAAATACCACAGCTTGAGACGACGAAAACGACATTCTACGCACTGTTGAAGATGTCCTCCCTCCCTCCCTCCCTCCCTCCCTCCCTCCCTCCCTCAGGTGCGGTAGGTAGAGGAAGCAGCAGCGGCTCCCCCTTCCTCCCTCCCCCCGGCCGCGCCGCCGCCGCCGCCGCCGAAGCTGCTTGAGCGCGCGTCGCGCAGGGCTCAACAGCAGCTGTTGAGCGGGAAGGTAGACGCACAACTGCAGAGTCTCCACACCGCGCAACAACGCCGCCTCAGGGGAAGCGAAGCGAGCGACACTCACAGCCAGAATGAACGCGAGAAAGTGCAGCGATAAGGTGCGGAGGTCACGGAGCGACGAAAGCGCGGGGTGAGAGGTGCGCGTGCGCACACGCGACGAAAACACGTGACAACTGACGCAAACGCGCTATTTCTGTGTTCAGAAACAGGATCTACACACTTATCTGAAACAGTACCGCAGTGTCTTGAGATTTTTTCTTTTTTTGGAGGCCCTTTTCTGTGTGGGTGAAGATAAAGCCATTCACATCACAAGGGATCTGAAGGTGTCCAGCCTTGCGACGCGGCGACAACAGTGGACAAGCAATGGTGATGTATAGCCAGGGGCCCTGAGGCTTCGCGCGCAGGGCCAAGGCTCAAAGAGCTCACCATTACAAGGTGGTGTTAATGTTCTTTATGGCCGTCGTCTCTCCCAGTTCCAGTCGACGACAACATCGTCTGTTGCTCCTCCTACTGCACGAAGCCTTGTAGCGGAGGCGGGCGCCACTGCGCACGCGCGGACCGAGACGCGGACGCAGGACGACGCAGGAACGCTGGGAACGCAGCGTCAGCCTTTTGCGACGTCGGACGTCGTGCGCATAACGTGCGTCACACAAGCAGCACGCGTAAAAACGCACATCATCTGTAGCGGAAGAAGACGCTGCTAGAGCAGGACACACAGCATCAGCCACGTTCCTTTTGAACCTCCTTGCAGGACCACCACACCCTCCTGCCTCGGGGTACCTGCGGCGACGGGACCAGAGGCGCGCCGTCGCACCTCGCCATCCGGGCCGAGGAGATAGATAATCGGCCGCAATCCACGCCGGGCCTGTTGATCAACACGCGCTCAACGTCCCGTCGCTCCCGCTTCCCCTACACCGTCACGGACACGCGTAAGTGTGATGGATGTCTGCGGATAGCCGAGATAAGCATATCATAACTTCTCTGTTTTCAGCGGTGAGCAACTGGAGGGGATTACTGAATTATTGTCCCCGTGAATAAATCTCTCTTTATCTGGGAAAGCTGCCTGTTTCGCCTTCGCTCATTGTGGGAGTTGTTTGCGGAGCTGTGAGGAGGAGGAGGAGGAGGAGGACTCGGGCTACCAAACCCTCCCCGGGAGATCCGGCTCAGCGGCGGCGGCAACAAGTGAAGGAACTGCAGGAGGGGCTCAGGGGACAACACCGAACACGCCCTCCTTACAGGACCACCTCACCCTCCTGGGACTTCCAGCAAGAAACCAAGAAACGAGTGCGGCTTGCCTGGAAAATCATAAACTCCATCCTTACAGGACCACCACACCCTCCGGGACGTTTGTGTTTCCAGCTGCAGCAACACGCTCCTGGACCTCGGGCAGGGCTCGGAAGGATCGACGCGGAGCAGGGCTCTTCCCCTCACGACTGGATATCGTGGATATTACGGGGGACTCCCTCCCTCCCCGGATCATTGGGACCAGGAAGATCGTTATGACAACAACACCGTGTGACATTTAATAATCGGAGCCGTGCGCTGCTGCGATCAGACCGAGCGGAGGAGGCAGACAGGGACTATTGAAGGAAGTTGCACAAAGAGCGTGTCGAGTGAGATTCTCCTTTTGTGAATCGTGACTGAAGTTTCCTGCTGATTTTGCTCCTGCTGCTGCGGACTAGTTCCTGCTTCTGGACACACCAACTCCTGCTCCTGTTCAAGGCTGATTTGGCTCCTGATGACACCAGCCAAGTGCTGCTCCTGAACCAGCTCCTGCTCCTGGCCGCAGATGAGATAGACTCTTCTGTATCTTCGTCACCCGAGACACTGAACCCGACACGGTGATTACAGACTTAATTGCTCCCTTTCAGCCTCATTTTCACTTGGTTCATGTTCCTGGAGTGTAGTCTCTTCACACATTTTACCCACATCGTCTTCCGTTGACTTTCATTGACGTTCCGTGGATACCTCACCAACCAGTAGAAGACCGTAGGAGAGAAGTCTTTTTCCATTGAAAACACGTATCTTCAGTTCCTTTTTCTACGCGCACGTTTCCATAGCAACGTACCACGTGTGCATGCCCCGGATCACGTCTCGACTCAAAGACCTTGAGTTTCTTCGCATCGGAGCGTTTTCCTATTTGCTCGATCGCTGTGTGACGTCACGTCACGTGGCGCTGCGCGGCGGAGCGTGCTCGGCAGTGTTCGGTGTCGGTGGCGCCCCCAGCGGAGTGCATGTGAATGAGCCGGCGGGGCGGAGGCTGCTGTAGCTCGACCATGGAGGTACGTACCCGCCTCACTTTGAACTTTCTTTGTGAATGTGTTTTCCCTTGTTTGTGTCCCCATAGAATGGTTTGTTGGAGATGAAAATAGTGCAATTGTTCGAATGTTCGTCTGGAAGGACCGTGGTCAAAATCCGGAGGAGAGGACACAGACAACTTGTCGTTTTGGTTGAGATCCCACCTCGTTCACACTTGTCTGCTACCCATTCGGGTGGGTTCAGATGGGCATGCAGGTTCAGATGGGCATGCAGGTTCAGATGGGCATGCAGGTTCAGATGGGCATGCAGGTTCAGATAGGCATGCAGGTTCAGATAGGCATGCAGGTTCAGACGGGTATGCTTGTCAAGCGTGAGTGCGTGGCACCCTTGCGTGAATGGACTCAGGTTCCAGCTGCCAGCTGCGGTGCAGAACTTTATGCTGCAGCAAAACCAAGTGTCCGTGGGCTTTGGCGAGGACACGTGCACCCCTCCGTGCCTGGATCCACCCCTGGAATAAACAAGCCTGTCTACTTCAGCAGCTCCGCGGGGCAGGTGCCCTTTACTCACCTGTCGCCTGCGCGGTGCAGCAGAAACACCTGCTGGAGCGGGGGTGCCCAGGGGGATGGGAGGGGAGGGGAGAGGCCGGGGAGGGAGGGGAGGGGCCACGGGGCGGGAGTGGTGGGGCCACGGGGGGAGGGGAGGCGCGCAGCCGGGGGAGGTGGGGAGGGAGGGAGGGAGGGACCAAGGGGAAAAAGGAGAGGGGCCGGGGAAGAGGCCCAAAGGAGGGAGGGGAGGGACTCAACAAGAGGGAGAGGCCTGGAGGAGGCAGGACTCACGCGGCTCCAGGTCCGAAGGGGACCAGTGCGCTGCCATGACACCGACGCAAATCAGTAATCCGCAAACACAGGAGGAAGTGACGCAAACCAAGAGATAATCGGAAATTGAGAAGGCAGGGACGCAAACTGAGAGACAACAGGGACTTCAAGCAACACTGACGCCAAACAAAGATCAACCAGGAATGAGAGCAGGAACTGATGCAAGCGAATCAGAATCAACTCCATGTTGCGCAAACCTGTGTCCAAATTGTTTTTGATGATTTTGGTGACGTGGGCGATGCTTTCGTTGGCGCCTGACACACGCAATAATACTGGGGAGTTCACACAGCGACGTTTGGGGCCAAAACTTCAAATGTCACATCAACTCTAGACCCCTTTACACAGAAAAATTCAAAACAGCAAAGCATCATTTTTGGTAAATTTTCCCAAAATGTGGGAAAATCAAGGCATGCAAAAATATTTCGATGTTGACGTTGACATTTTCAATTTCAAAACGTCGTGTTTAAACTCCATATTGTCCAACGCTCCTGCCAAAAGGCATGGCCTTCAGAAGTTTCCTGAAAGTGGCAAATTCCTTGTGTCGTGACCGTGTTGACTAGGGTCTGTCTCAACGCCTTGATTCCTTACCTCGCTGTTGGCAAAATGGCGCATTGGCGTGTGGCGTCATGGCGTGTGGTGTCGTGGCGTGCGGAGGACGGCAGGCAGCGAGTGCAAACTGACTTGAGCACAGATGGCGGCGACGCGTGCGTTGTTTGCGCAGACTCGAGGCGCATGCGTGAGAGCGGCTTCCTGTGTGTGGGCGCACCTGGGGCTGGTGCGTCTCGTGCGGAATCCTCGCTCCCGGGGGGGGGGGGCAGATCCTCGCTCCTGGGGGTCAGATGCCCATGATTCTCTTCTCAAGGATGAAGGGTGAAGCAGATCTTTACTCTCCTGAGTCTGCGGGGAATCGGGCATGTCAAAATTCTGGATCCACCCACCCTTTGGGAGGGGAAGGATCTGTTTGACGTGGTCCATTCTCTGGTGGTGCCAACTTGGAAAATGTTCTGTTTTGTGAAAAGAATGCATGGGTTGCAACATGAGAGGGGCATATATTTTTTCATTCGTCTGAGGGGCCCGAGCCCGTGTCCCCCCGCCCCCTGGTGGACAAAGAGAACTGTGGTGGCGCGTCTGCGTGACACCGAGTGTAGATCAGAAGGAGCATGACCCACCCAGCCTGATCAAACAGAATGTTCAATCTGCGTGTGTTGAGCGTCTGTGTCCAGGCTCCTCTCTCTGCAGGTGAGGAAGGGATCAGGGAATTGACATGCACGGCCAAAAACGTGGAGTGTGTGACGTGACTGCAGGGGACGTCAGGGGAGGGAGATCGGTTCAGAAAGAGCCTGCAGGCCCTGAAGGAACGTGGGCAGGTGATGAGAGGTGAAGGAAGGAGAGAAGAACAGAGGGAGGAATGGGAGGAGGAGGAGGAGAGAGAGACACACAAAGGGAGAGAAGAGGGGTAGAGAGACGGAGAACTGAGGGAAGAACAGATAAGTTCGGATGGAGATTGAAGGGAGAGAAGGAGTGGAGAGAGACAGAGACAGAGACAGAGAGATAGACAGAGAGACAAACAAAGAGAGAGACAGAGACAGAGAGAAACGAACGATGCAACACAGAGCGAGACAGAGTCAGAGACGTAACAGTTTGAGACGTAACAGTCCGATCTTCCTTCTCGTCACCAACACAAACTGCCGCATTCGAACTCCGCCAGCTTGAAACCCAACACAGTTTTCAGAAATTTGGCCAAACTTTTCGAACAAAATTTCTTCAGAAACAAGGCAGGAACAAGCGTTCACCCCTTCCCGGCAACTCGGAAGCCAGAGAGACGCGCGAGAAGAGAGCAGGGCGGCTCCTTCGCTCGCTCGGCATGCACGACTGGGAGTCATTTGTCTCATTATGGAAATGCCCCTGGATGGCAGTCTAAACACAGCGGGACTTTATGCGCGCAGTTTGATTGAATTAGGTCAGGCCCGCGATGATCTGAATGTTAGGTGGGTGTTCAGACGGGAGTCGGGCACGGATCCAGAGGCCTGTGTACAGGGGGCCCTGGGTGCAAAGGGCCCTGAGTGCAGGGGCCCTCACCCCGCCAGAAGCACAGGAACTTGTTCCCCTGATTTGAAGTGTCAGGTGTAAAGCACAAAGTGATTGTTTCGTTTGTGTGGTTTCTGTTCATAATCTTCCCACAGACGTTGGTCCCACGACCACACCCCTGACTCGCCCACATGAAAAAAGTTTGAGTTGAACGATGGTCAGCGCAGGGACTTTAAGCATTTTCAGCTTGTTCTGTCGTTGGTTGCCGAAGACACGAGCTCACGAACTCTTGATCCGCTTGTGGTGCTCAGTGGTACGTACGCGCGTGCGTGAGAGGAGACGTGGACCTCCGGCTGCGTCGGCCACGTTTGAGGACAGGGAACTCGTGTTCTTTCACGGAGGCGCCCACATTCAAAAGAGTTGACTCACGGGCTGTCTGTGCAGTCCACGTTCTTGGAGCCTTGTGTGGGAAGTGTTGCTCGTTGCCCCCAATCCACACCAAGCGCTTCCACGCGTACGCACACCAAGGTCACTGCGAACCAAAAATGGTGTCATACTCGTACACGCAAAAGGAAAAGTAAATGGGCAGTGAGTAGTTGCGTTCACACCAACAGTTCCATATGTGATTGCAAATGGGTTTCAACCCCATCCATGTGCCAGCGCACGTGTGGAATGTCGTAAACGCCGTGCGTCATGCGCTGGCGCATGCGGTGTGGATTGGGGGATGGTTGTCAGCTTCATGGGCCCAGTGAACGGATCGCACCGACCCCGGCTTCCTGTCGGGTGAACTGATGCGTGGTGTGCGTGTGTGGTGAACTGATGCGTGGTGTGCGTGTCGTGTGATTAACTTTGGGAAGAAACAGACAGCATCGATCGGAAAGAACTCACCTCACCTCCGCCGGTCTCCTGGAGCAGATCCAGCAAGAACGACCTCCATATCCAAGCAGAAATTCTGAATGGTCCAAACCACGACAATGAAGGTCATATTGGTCCAAATTGGGCCTCGGAAAGTCGGGTGCCCAAGATGATCTGACCTGGAAGATTGAGCCCTGGAGAACACCAAGCCCCTGGAGGTTCGGGCCCTGTGTGCGAGAGGGACCTCTGACGGAACCCTGGATCAGCCCCTGTTCTCCCAATACAGCTCCCCCTCCCCTGAGGCCTATTTCATAAGACTCCAATTTGCAAAATTAAAAGCCAAGATGGAGCCCTCATTTGAAGCGCTTCGGGAACGTCGGTCATAAATTAAACAGGGAAAACTCATTGTGGAAGACGCAGGGTGATTTGATGCATCAACGTAGCTCTGTCTTAGGAACCAGCTGAGTCGCGTCTATTGGCTGCAGCGCCTGGGGTCCCGGATCTTATCTCCATGGGGACGCTTAATGCATTGGCCAGACCCCACAACAAGACGCTAGCGTCTGGCTATTTCAGGTGGGACCTGAAACAGCCAAATTTGTACTCAACAAGGCTCAGTCACACGGAAAAAGTTTGCCTGAGAAAACAACATGTCGTGAGGCGTGTATTTTTCTTGAACAAACATTTTACGAAACCTGATGAAGCTCCGTCGAGCCCAGCCCAGAACTTATTGTCGGACTGGAGTCTACACTGCATGGACCTTGGTCCTGGAGTCAACCAGTCAAAACTGGACCCTGGAGTCGACCAGTCAACACGAACCGCAGTTTTTATCCTGCTGTCCATGGACAGAACGCGCTCAATTGAAGAGTTCTGATTGGCCGGACATCGACTCGTTACATTCGCATTTCAAGAGCCGTAACCCCGCAATTTTCGACCACCTCACAGGCCAGTTTTCTGGTCGATAGGCCAGTGTTTCATGTGCGTTTCACAATACAAAATCTGAGCTGTTCAATATTGCCCCCTGGGCATTGTTGCTAATTTTTAAAATCCCATCTGTCAAGCCATCAGCATTTCCCAACAAGGAATTTACCAAGTGAAAAGCCCGTCGGGCCTTCCTTGGTACAACCCCCCCTCCCCATTTGTGGGACGCTGCGTCACCACGTGACTTTGCGCATCACGTGACGCATCCATCGTGAACACGGTTCCAATGAGAAAAAGAAAGCCACGTCTCAGTCGTATTGTATTCCCATTATAAATATTTAACGATGAGACAAAGCCGTGCTGTAGTTGGGAAAAGCCGAGGCCCGGGCTGACGAGACGACACGGTGCCACCGACACTCAAACATTAGGAACCCGCCCTGTTGATTTATCGTTATGCAATGTTCAGGGGTGGATCCAGGGGCCACAGGGTCAGACCCGGAGGTGGAACCTGGATCCACAAGGACCAGGCCCATTTGGTTCCAATGCTTTGTGAGACCCAAAGGCCAAAGGGTCAGACCCTCCTTCCGGGATGGATCCAGGAGCCATATATGGGTCAGACCCAGACTTCAGATTCAAAAGGACCAGGCCCATTCGGCCCCACAGCCTGTGGGTCCAGGGGCCACAGGGTCCAGGTCAACTCCTTGAACCAGGTGTAAATCCACGACACACCAAGGGACCACGCCCTTCGGCCGCACACACAAAGGGTGGATCCAGGGAGCCCGACAAAACCGAGTTCCTCAACTTATGCAAGGCAAATGTTTCAATTCCTTGAATTAATTATTTCTGACTTGAAATCACCCCCCCCCCCTAAAGGGTCGGGTCCTACCAGACGTAATCCTGGATCTGTTCCTCTCGGCACAAGTCTTGATGATGCGGAGGGACTGCGCTTTCCCAGCGATAAGAACCGTGGCGCGGTGCACCACATTGATCTCCACGCAGGTTCGCAGGCGAGTCATGTTCTAATGCACCACAAAGGTTAATGTGTCCGAGCAGCAGCACGGGACCCTTTATCACGTTCTCCGGGCCGGTGTTCAGGGGTGGATCCGGGACCTCAGGGACCCGGCCCCCAGACTTGTGAAAAACTACAGTTTCAAAGGCCATGGATCACTGGACCAGTTCCCACTTGGCACCGTGGACAGCCCCCCCCCCATTCTGATTTTCACCACGGGCACAAAAATTATTTGGGTTGTGTTGAAACATCGTCTCAGCACAAGTCAGCCCTCTGACCAGGTCCTTGATATGCACCTGTTGTGCATGCACCACTCAAGCGTTTCTTTCCGTGGTCAGATCCTGGGTCTGCTCCCGCACCCCTCTGGGGTCCTTCCTTGACCCGATTTGGGGTCTCCCTCTGACCCAACCCTGGATCTGCTCCTGCACACCCAGTGATCTGACCCAACCCTGGATCTGCTCCTGCCCCCCTGTGATCTGACCCAACCCTGGATCTGTTCCTGCCCCCCTGTGATCTGACCCAACCCTGGATCTGCCCCTCATCGCAGCGTCTGAGAACGACGCGATCCGTCTGGGCGTAAATGCCGGACTCTGTTTCGCCTGGGCCCCCGGGACACAATTATCTGTCTATTGCGCTGCAGTGGAGTCGCTCCACCTGGGGCGACTGCGCATGCGTACACCACTGCGGAGGTCTGAAGCGGCTTTCTCGTTGGTAACGACGTCAAGCTATTTTGACGCCAACGTCAACTTTTTGGGTCAACGTCAAAATGGTCTGTTGCTCCGGGCTCAGTGCGATCACCCCAGGTACGAGCATGTGTGTCTGTGGAGATGCACGCAAACCGTGCGAACGCTGCTTTACTGGGGGGGGGGGGACCAGCCACATCCACAACCAACTGATTTCGCTGGTTTTCAGTTCGAGGCGGCCTTCACACATCTTGAAGACAGTGATGGAGCTGGGAATAGGCTGCATCATGTGCGTGTGTGTGGAGCTGCAGAACGCTTCACGACATGAAAAGAAAAGCTGTGCAAAGAACGGTGACAATAGTTTTGGAAAACAATGCATTGAATTCTCGCGCTTTGTTCCTCAGCTGAACTGCACGGAGAGTCTGCAGAATTTTTTGTTCCCAACTGGTGCGGTTGATGAGAACATTCATTTCAGGGTTATTTTTTAGGATTCGAATCTGAAATGCTGTTTAGGAATGAAAATGGCTGTGAGAACCAACTGGGAACGTAACGTGAATGAGCAACTCGACCAGAGGCTTCCCGGAACATGTCAAGGGGCCCAAGGCACGTGAAACCCCCCTAACACACAAAGCCCCGACATTTGCGGCAAGGGCGCAGAAAAATTCACTTGTTTGCCTGAAAATTTTTGAGGTTAAAGTTTGGGCCGCTGACCCCTGGATTCTCCCCACGCATTGACCTCGATCCTGGATCCGCCGGGGAGTCCCCAAGGTTTAGTCCCTCTGACGTCACCCCTGGATCCGCCGGGGAGTCCCTAAGCCTCGTGCTGGGACACGACCTGTTGAAGCTGCCTTTTACACACAAAACTAAAACAATAATCAAAAGTACAAAAAGACCTTGTAACCTGACACCGCTGTCTGCATCGCTTTTGAAATTTGTTCAATGAGATCGTGCTATTTTCTCCGACGCCCATTGTTTGAAGTGCAGCAGGGAGTTTTGGCTGAAGTGAAATTTCCTTCGTGGCACGTGGCTTCACGGGAAAATAATAAGGAGTTTTAACTGTTGTGAAATGTTGCCATGGACCGTGTCCAACTGACCTGCAGGAAAAGAACATTGAGATCTGTAAACGAGAGATTGAGCGTGACAAGTGGCGTCAAGAGTGTACGTTAAAGTCCAGTCGTTTCAACGACAATTCTCCCCTCAGCCTGAGAAAAAGAAAGAAAGAGAAGGATTCAGGGTTTCCTGATGGTTTAGGTTCCTCTTCATCCTCCGAAAAAATTGTTTGCACCAAGGCACAATATTTCTGTATTTACATTTCAAAAAATCTCAAAGTTTGAGCAGGGTACTCTCGGTGGACCCCCTTGAGATGCTGGTTCCACCCAAACCTGCGCACCATCCCAGGTATGAAATTCAATGACGACTTTCATTTTCACTTTTTGTCTTCAAACGTTTTTCCCCTGGTGGAAGTGATACCTGTTGCTTTACGAGAAAGATTGAGAGAAAATCATGCACAACCTCAGCAGAGTGTCTGAGCGGAGTTCGTCTCAGACGATCAGTGAAGCGTGAGCGCCCGAGCCTCGTTTCCACCCTACACCTCTCGAGGATTGCGCTGCTGTCAGGTCTGATGGATCATATTAGCGGATCCACGAGTCAGATGGAAGCAACGGAAAAAGAGGAGGGACTGATCGGGAGGGGTGACTCCAACGACAAGTTCAAAGCCGATGTGTGTGTGTGTGTGTGTGTCTGTCTGTCTGTCTGTCTGTCTGTCTGTGCTGGAAAGCAGCCGTGCCGAATTATTTTATCATGGAGGCTGCGGGACGGGGTTGTGACGCCCTCCGCCCGCTGTTCCTGGCCTCCCATCCCCTGGCTCCGTTCTCCCGTCCCTCTCCGCCTTCACCTGGTCCCCTGCCCGCCGTCCCCCATTGCCTGGTCACCGTCAGTTCCTTGTCGCCCCCATCTCGTTCCCATCTTCGTCCTCCAGCTATCTCTCACATCCTCCACCCAGTCCCCGTCCCCTCTCCATCCTCTGGCCCCCGTCCCCGCTTCCCGGACCCTCGGTGCCGTCAGCGCAAGGACGTCTGGCTGCAACAGATCCTACCCATTAGCCTTGTCGAGACGTGTCCTGTCGCTGGGACCTGTCGCCGGAGGGAGGGCGGGGACGAGGGCGGGGGAGGGGAGGAGGGGGAGAGAGGGGAGCATGGTGGGGAGAAAGGGGGAGCAGGACGGGGCAGGGAAGGGGAACAGGGCAGCGGCGGGGGAAGTGGGGCCCAGCGGGAGGATGGAGAGAGGGGTTCGGGCAGGTAGGCCCACCATCCCCCTTCACCAAACTCTGAATCCAGCCCTCAAGCTGCTTCAAACTGACTGGTGTCCCTGTCCCAGGGTGCTGTCACTGATGGGGCGCACGGTGATGGTTGACGGGAGGGCGGGGCTGACAACGGACGGACGGTCGGTGGACGACTGGGGCGGGGAGTGGGTCCTGCGCCTACTCTTTAGAACTGACAAGTCGCTGTCCTGTTGTGCTGTGACGTCATCGGAGGGGTGGAGAACAGGGTTTGCTCTGTACTCTCTGTGACTCTCTCTCTCTCTCTCTCTCTCTCTGGCAGGTGTTGTGACTGTTGAAAGACGTGGCAGCAGGGGTGTGGGAGTCAGGGGTGCAGAGTGTGCAGGAGGGGGTGGGGAGGCAGGGGTGCAAAGTGTGCAGGAGGGGTGAGGAGCAAGGGCTGCAGAGTGTGCAGGAGGGTGTGAGGAGCCAGGGGTGCAAAGTGTGCAGGAGGGGTGAGGAGCCAGGGCTGCAGACTGTGCAGGAGGGGGTGTGGGAGCCAGGGTGCAGAGTGTGCAGGAGGGGGTGTGGGAGCCAGGGTGCAGAGTGTGCAGGAGGGGGTGTGGAAGCAAGGACCAGGCATGCCGACGGGGGCTCAGGGGAGTATCCACAATAACTGACACGTCTACCTGTCTCTCTCTCTCCCACAGATGCTGTCACTGATCAAACACACCCTGGTGGCGGACGGAACCAACCCGATCTGCAAACACTTCAAGCTGGGTCGGCACGTGGCGAGCGCCGGACCCGAGATGGTCTGGAGGATCTTCGAGGCGACGCGCATCTCCGACGGATACGTGAGTACAGCTTTCTCCCACAGTTCCGGGGGGCGGCAGGGTGGGGCGACAGGGGTGGGGCGACAGGGAGGCAGGGGGCGGCAGGGCGGCAGGGGCAGTACGGTGGGGTGAGCAGTCATTGGAATGTTGTCTGAGCAGGTCAGGCATGATGCGGCCACCGCACGGGATGCAGGACTCCATCGCTAAACCTCGCGACTGCGGGAAGGTGTGTGGATCGCAGGGCTGTCAATATCCCGTGCGCGGCTCTGTGGGATTAGGCTCTATCTCCTCCAGGGATTGTTTCTCCGGAATTACAGACCAATGAGCGTGTGCGTCTCTGGGCTCAGCGCAGCTATTCCTGGATTCACGACCGACAGCAGGGACTGATCCATGCAGTGATCAGGGAGAGCTCCAGATGATCCTGGGGACTGGTCCATGTTTTGATCAGGGGCTCCTTCAGCTGATCCAGGGGGCCGTTATCAATCCCTCAGCAGCAAAGGGGTTTTCACATGGGCGCTGTCAGCATCAATAAAGTTGACGCGGACGTCAAAATTTTGACGTCAACATCAAATTAAACCTGATGCCTAATTGGTGGGCATCAAAAATGGTCCAGACAATTCTTTGACGCTGTCAAAATAGTTGACGTGTGCATCAAAAAAGCTTGACGGCGTCACCAACGTGAAAACCCCTTTACGGTACGCGCGTGCGCACAACATCAAAGTCTGATTGGCCACCCGATTCGGACCCTGGTAAAGACTTAGTTGGGTTATTGGCCCTTGCCATTTGAGTAGGAGCCACTCCAGGGGGCCACACAAACCAACAAAGCTAAACTTGGTGGCACAACAGACGCCTGAGTTGCATTCACTTTTTCTGGGGTTCAGAGGGTGAACCCGAGGACCAGTGCAACTTAGTGAAAAGAAGGTGGAAAGATCAAATCTTGTGCAAGGGGACAGACTGGCCGAGAGGCCCACTGGGTCACGTACACATACGCACGCACAACATACATACATAAATACATACATACATACATACATACATACATACATACATACATACATACATACATACATACACACACACACACACACACACACACACACACACACAATCTAACATTGAAGCCATCACACTCCACTCAATCGATTTGACGCGAAGAATTATGAGCTTGGTGGCGCCACACTTGTTCCTTCTCTGCTGGGCGGGGGCGGGGGGTTCTGGGCGGGTGGGGTTCTGGGCGGGGGCGGTTCTGGGCGGGACATCAGCGTCCCACTGGCTCCGCCACCCACCACGCAATCCAACAACAGTATGTTTCTGCGTCTGCCGCAGTTAGATTCTGATGGAGGTGAGCGCTGTACTCAGAGACTATCCCTGTTTATGTGCGATAGCGCAATCGTAATGGCTGCCCACCTAACGTCGGCCCGATTGCCTCCAAATGAACGGGAGATCAGCGTGAGTGATATGTTCGGCCATTTCTTGGCCCGCTTCTCGGAAACGCTAAGCTGAACGCGTGTCTTTGGCGTAAAAGTCTCAGCGGAGGACGAGGGGCGAGGGATGGATGTGGTGACGACAGGAACTCGGGAGAGGAGGGACAGACCACCAGAGCGACTCTCCAACGGGGGGGGGGGGGGGCGCTGATCAAGGAACTCAGTTGCATGCAAACTGAGACGCACCTTTTTTTCTGGTGCCAAGGTGAAATTCATACCTCAGTGTGAGACGCACCCCTTCCTTTGGTGTTAAATTTTTGGGGCAAAAATGTGCGTCGAATGCACTGAGCAGTGCGACACTGAGCAACTCTCCAGCGTGAAAACTTTTGCGTGCAACACAAAGGATTTTGCACAAGGAGGCGAAGAACTGAAACTTTACACAAGATCTGCAAGGATTATGGGGAAGATCTTGGACCCCCAACTGGGTGAACCCACAGGCCTGCCCCAAGGCCCACTCTGAAAGCAACTTCCCTCCATCTTCTCTAGTTTACCCTGGCCCCGCCCCGCCCCCAACGCTCCCCAATTTGCGTCAAAGGCTTCTCCCTGGATCGACCGCAGGCGACGACGTGCCTCGACTCTCTCCAGGCCACGAGGCCACGGGAAGCCTCTCGTGAGAACGTCACGTGAGAACGTCACCGTCGGGACGTGGCGGCGACTCGAGGAGGTTGATGAATGGGAGCAGGAAGCGCGTGTCACCACGCGGCGGCGCGGCGGCCTCGCTCTCCTCCGCTGTACGGCTCAGAGCTCTGGAGCTCTCCTGGCCTGGAGGGGAGCAAAGGGCTCTGTGGACGTCCAGTCTCTCTGGTGGATCCAGCTCTCTTCGTCCCTCCTCCTTCCCTGTCTCTGTCTCTGTCTCCGTCTTTCTCTCTCTCTCTCTCTCTCTCTCTCTCCCTCCGTCCTCCTCCTCCTCCTTCTCTCTCTCTCTCTGTCTCTCTCTCTCTTTCTCTCTTAGAGCCCTTCTGGCCAGGAGCAGAAGCTCTGTCAAACTCCAGTCTATGGTGGATCCAGGATCCTGGGACGTGACCCTGACCCTGACCCTTTGTCTCAGCCGAATTCCAGGAGTTATGTGTTGGGGATGTAACTTTTTGAGGTCAGGGATCCAAACTTCAACAGGACAAATTCAAGCATTCAATACATATTGCACCTGCAGCCCGAACAAATTTTGTGTGTTTGGGCGATTGGTTGGGTTGGGTCACGCCCCCCCCTTGGGTCCGCCCCAGAGCTCGTGCTACGGCAGTGCCTTACGCACTTACACTGCTGCCGCACGACATCTATCTTACATTAATGTCACTCGGGTCTGCGGAGAGTGCCCAGTTAAGTGCATGTTCAAAGGCCCGGGGGCTGAGGTTAACAGGATCATATCAAGTGTTGAGACATGGGCTTCATTAGCACTGGAGATACGTTCACTGTTCTGGATACAGCTCTTCGCACTTCCAGAGATATCTATTAGCAGATAAAAGGCCCGGCGTGAGTTGCTCGTGCTTTGGGTTGTCCCGTGCTTGAGTTGTCCCCTTGTTGGGTTGTCTTGGGTGAGGTTGGGTTGTCCCAGCTTCTGTTGTCTCAGGTTGGGTTCTCCATTGACTTGGGTTGACTTGGGTGGGTTGTCCTGGGTTGGGTTGTACTGAGGTTATATTATCCTGTCTAGTTGATCTTGGTTGGGTTGTCTCAGGGTTGGTTGTCTTGGGCTTCGTTATGTGGTCTCAGTTTGGGCTTCGTTGTGTTTGGTTTTGGTTGGGTTGTCCAGTCTTGGGTTGTCTGGGTTGTCTGGGTTGGGTTGGGGTCACAAAGTCTGCATCGTCACGGGTAGTTTTCTGGTGTGCGGTTCCATTTCACTTTCAGTCTGTTCCTTTTGGCCATTTTCCTGTTTGCATTTTGGAGGCAAATCACGCGTTGTTGTCCGTGGCCCACGCCGTCTCTGCAGAATTTGTTGTGGGTTGGAAGCGGATCGTTCCCGGCTCCCGTGGACGCTGCCCTCCTCCTCCCCGGGTCCACTCTCCCCTCCCCGGATCCACCCCGCCCTCCTCTGATGGAAGCGCACAACGCCTCCGAACACGAACCAGATGTGGCAAATTAACTGCGGATTGTCGCGCAAATGTCTCCGCGGAAAGGTCAACCTGCGCCGGGCTGATTGAGAGAGCGTCGCTTCTATCACTGGGAGGGGAGGAGAGGAGAGGGGAGGGGAGGGGTGGGGAGGTGAGGTGAGGTGAGGGGAGGGGAGGGGAGGGGAGGGGAGGGGAGGCGAGGGGAGGGGGCCACGCGTCACGGGGTGTCCAGGAAGCCTCAGGACCGGGATCCAGGCACCCTCAGAACCTGGTGGCCCAGACCCCACACAATGAAATTTCGCCTCTGTACATGTTACATTTTATGGACGCGAGATTCAGCCCCTCGCCTTGGGACTTGCGCCCTGACTGACGACATCCTGGTTCTGTCTCCCCACACACACAAACACACACACACACACACACACACACACACACACACACACACACAGGAGGTGGGAAGAGGAGGGGAAGGTACCGAACACACAAAGAGGACTCACGGCTTAGGTAATCTAAATCCAGGTCAACAAACTGACAGCAAGGACAATAAGCCACCTGAAATCGCGCCGTGCACCCGTTCCGTTTTCCTCCTTTTCTTGCACGTTTGGAAATTCCGAAATGACACAAGCGAAAGACTTGGACTTAGTGTTTGTGTAGAATATCACACGGTGGCCCCACCCCTATGTTGCCTGTTCTCCTGAGCTGATGGTGCAGTGGATCCAGATCCAGTGGGTCCAGTGAACCCAGACGTTGGTCCAAGAGGCCTGATCATGACTGACACAAGGTACTGAGCCTTTCGTGACCACGTAGAGGTCTCAAAATGGACTTTTCTGTGTGTGCGAGAACCCTGAAACAGCCCAACCAGAAGCAACCCAACCCTGGACAACTCAACCGATGACAATCCAACCAACAACTGAACTCAGCAAATGACTCAACCAAGGACAACCCAGCTCGTCACAACCCAACCCAACCTGAGACACCACAACCCAACTCAACCAGGCAACCTCAACCAAAGACAGCACAACACAACCCATGACACCCAACCAAAGACAACTCAAGCCGGGACAACCCAACCCAGGAGTCAAGGACCCGAGGGCCCCGTGGAGCCGCCCCCCGCTCCGCCGAGGGAGGCGCTCGTTCCTCGGCGGGGGACTCGCGGCGTCTCCCGGGCTCCCGGAGCGGAGCAGGGCGCGCGACAGCTCCGCAGCAAAGCAGACGCTGCTGGCTGTTCGTTAACACCTAATTGGTCAAATTTTCCCAAAGATAAAGTGCTTTAAACTCAAAGCAAAAGCGGTTAAGTTTGTTACGCGGGAGATGACAGCGACTAACGAACACTTCCACGGAGAGCGGGTAATTGCAAAATGCCCGAAAGCTCGGAGGGGGGATTATTTTGGGCGGGTGTGACGCCAGCCCTGTTTTTCTTGCTCGAGTTGGGAGGAGCCTCAGAAGTTTGTGCCGCTTCGCTGCTGGGACCTGTTGATCCGGCGTTGAAGTGACGACACAAACAATTCGGTGATGACGTCAGGAAGAGAGAGAGACAGAGTGTTCGAAGGTCGTGCAAAACCGTGCATTGCCGAAACCGTGCAAAACCATGCATATCCGAAAATCGCACATTTTGTGTGAAGCAACATCTGTAGTAAAGGGCAGAATAAACATGGCGGACAAACACATGGTGTCAGAAGTTTAAAAACTCACACATTTTGCCAAATTTCCAAGGATGGCAGAAGCACTTGCTCAAAACAGACC
>JAAUXT010052055.1_pt1 | contig 18169 bp, 14 predicted proteins | sample 7278171 | NCBI WGS metagenome assembly JAAUXT01 (sample SAMN14350112, study PRJNA611818) | marine sediment metagenome | isolation source: surface marine sediment (1.8m) | place: French Polynesia: Moorea | collected 2018-08
ATTTTTGTTTATTGGCATGTTGTGTGTTGGCATTGAACGTTTCAAGCAAAAGCACGAAGACTTCCATGGTAGATCGGCGAAACAACGGGAAGATAAAAATCATGCCTCGTACGAGAGGAACAGCATGACGTCTGGCTGTCCTGTCCTTTCAGCAAAGCGGAGCGTCATCAAGACTGTTTTGATGCAGGTTGGATTGAGTCAACATGGGGAATCACCATTGTTGTTCCCAATCATCAGCCTCCTCAGATTTCTCAGCGTTCGTTCTTCAGACCCAGAACCACGACAGGTGACGGACATTCGTTTTTCCTGCGAATATCCAACAGTTCGATGACCGCTGGACCACACAGCACATGTCATTTCCACAGAGCTGCACTCAGAAATGAGATCTGTGAGGGGTGCGGCCGTCTAATTATGTTGAGCCTCACGATTTGCCAGTCAATTAGTGTGTGAACAAGGAGAAAGCTGTCACCGCACAGGTAATATTTCTTTGGACCGAAACAGACAATTTACTGCAGGCCGGATTACCTCCGGCGCCACTGTCCTCCACATATCAATCTGCAGACTCTCTGAAGAGTCCAGGAACCCAAGATCTGGAGGGGGAAAACTGAGAGCAAACTTCTTGTTTGGAAAGTGTTGCACGGAAAAGGAAATAATGTTGGCGCAAAAAGTGAGCAAAATAAAAGGAGATAAGTCCCTCTATTGCCTGTTTGTGCTGTCTCTGGTCAATGTTTTCACCAACTTGCAGTCACGCCAAGACAGTGCAATGATGGTGTGTGTTGTAAATTTGTCCAGATGGTTTGTTCACTTCGTCGGAACAGAACCAAACTTTGAACGTTTGCCGGTAAACCTTGCGGTGCGTCTCTTCTCATCCCGCGTGCACCATCTGTTGGAGAGCACATCGTGCTGCCAAGACAATTGGCCTGCCGACGCCGTTGAGTAGGAACGAGGAACATTGTTCGAGTCACAGCAACCGGACCCAGACCCAGGCCCAGACCGGAACCACAACCGGGTTGCAACCAGATCACAACCAGACCGCAACCGGACCAGCAGTTCTGGTTTTTGTTTGCAGTTTGGGAGAAACTTTGTTCGTGTTTTTGGTCCTGTAAAGTGTTGTGTGATTTGACAGGAACCATTTTTGTCAAGTGCGAACCCATTTCCACCATGATGCGAGCACATGCAACAGATTTACGATCGCAGAGTTGTAGAAGTCGAGGTCTTTGGTCTGAGGCCATTTTAAGCCCATCGTCCCTGGATCCGCTCTTGCGACTTCTCAAAGTACTGCTCTTTCAGGTGATTACGAGAAGTTTTTTTTTTGCAGAACTACAATTCTCTGTGGTTCTTCTGTCAACTTCACAAGTCAGTTCAATGGAGCACTCCCTGTGTGACTTCCATATTTCAATGAACCTTTCTCTGAATATCTGCGTGTTGACAAGACCGGAGGATTTGGAGGTTTAATCATGGACACATCAAAGTATCTCTAACGTGTTCACAGAACTACATTCATCTTTTGCTGTCTTTGTACATTTGTGTCCACACCGGAGCATAATTGAAACCAGTTTGTCTCACATTCGTGATCGGAAATATGCCCTTGGAATTAGCTTCAGTACAGACATTTCTGTGCGTGAGTTGCGCAGAAAAAGGCTTCGAACACACGCGTCTTCTTTGCTTCTCCCTGATTCAACCGAACACGGGTGGATACTCAGCAGATTAAAGAATTAAGAACGTTGTGATGGCACCTGCAGAACCAGATACATCCCAGAGATCCTCAAAAAATTTGTTCCGCTGCCAGGGGAAAGAAGCAACCTCAATGCTCTTCTCAGATGATCGGAACGAGCCTGCTCCAGCAGATCCACGCTTCGTGATTGAGATCTTTGACACAGTCCTGACATCACCCAAGATCAGCAGTCCGCTCTCAACTTTTTTAAAACTTGAAATTCTGACTTCAAAATTAGAATTCTTTTTTTTGGGTGTCAGAGTTAACTCCCGGTGCCTCCTGATCCATGTGTTTTGAGTTCTTGAGCAGGAGTGCAGGAAGACGGAGCTCATTTGGGTTTTCGCATGCAAACGCAGGTTCGACTCAGGTTTTCGTGCTTCAGTCCATTTTCTGTGCGTAAAGTTAATTTCGCAGGTGCAAGGTTCTGACAACAATCATCACGAAGTGAAGTCATCGGTGTCAGAAGCCACTCGCCCACACAGCTTGTGTTTTCACTTTTGCAGTGGACGTTGCATGGACAGGACTCGCGTGTTGACCGCTGTGGTGTTCGTGCAGCTGACCAGTGCATGGCAGCAAAATGGTGAGCCCGCCATGGGAAGAGCGAGGACAGGCTGTGTCTCGCCAAAGTGACTGCTCGAGGCATGGAAGTGTTGGACTGAATACGACATGGGCAATCAATTCAGATGTGTAAGTTTGGACAAACATAATTCAGTACCTGGACGCCAGTTACTCGTTATATTCCCGCAGTCCATGATTCTCCTCCTTCCAATCTTCTGCAGCTGCGTGTGTCTGTGAAGCACTGACGAACACAATATTTGGTCTGCAGGATGCACAGAAAAGGATTGCCCCCACAGCACTGCAAAAGTAGCAGTTCCATTTCCCGGCTTCACGCACTTGGGCAAACATACAAGTGTCCTGTGACCTTAGAAGCATGGAGACTCCGTGCAGCTTGGAATGCATCCTGAGGACCATTTTCTGTTGGTTGTGACCAGATTCTTGTGCCTATCCTCGGAAAAATCACTTCGCTTCGGGACCCCTGAATGCGAGCAGTTTCATTGGCAAGATGACGCAATACGAAACAACTTATCTAGTTTCCAATTGCCTGGAGAATTGTGCTGAACTTGGGAAACTAATTCGATTGAGTTTTTAGATTTCAAGTGGGACTTGCAGCGCCCTGCAGCACTGGCCATCTTCAGGGACTTTTTCTCCAGCACGCGACAGTGTTTGTCAATCGCCTGCGTGAAAACTGGTGCAGGGGAAATTAATTTCGTTTGGAACTTTTAAAATGAGAGAAACATTGATTTTAATGGAGAGTAAATGGAAAACAAATTGCAAAACTTTACTCGACGCGAAAAGGGAAGAACAGTCATGTGAAGTTCAGGAAATTGAATTTACTCTTGAAAACTTTCGAAATAAATGACACAAAGACCTTCTGTGGCCGTGACGAGGGCGGAACGGGGTTAGGATTTGTTGTGGAGCAAAACCTTTGCCAAGAAAGCTTTTGCACTTTGCAGAAAAAGAAACATGGATTTTTTTTTGCTTTAAGTTGATTTACACAGTTGCTGGTGGAGATGTCTTTGGTGGGAGGTCAAGACTTCCACTTAATGCCGAGGTAAATTTCGTAATTTACATTCTGAGAGAGGCGGGTGGTGTGATCAAAGGACACAATTGTCGACCAACAATCAAACGTTTGTTTTTATTGTTGTGGAGTGCACTAGAATACCAGAATATTTGCGACTCCCAAGGCACGAAGAACCTGCAGCCGCTGAAGCGCGAGAGGCAGAAAGATGGAGTCACCCAGGTGGCCATTTCTTTGTTGCAGGCGACATGTTTTTCATTTTCTCACGTGAGATAAAGGCACACAACTTTTCACAGCTGATCCTGAGGAAACAATGCTTCGAATGACATGTCAGAAATCCTGGCTTTCAGTCGGGAGCCTGCTTTATTCCAGAACTGCAAACGCTCCCGAAGGACTCGCCCATTCAGGTTGGTGCGATCACAATCAGACAATTTGCAAACTGGGCAACAACAGGACAATTGCGTGCAGCTGATTCAATCTCAACTGTGAGCAACTCGTGGCAGAACATAGAGGATCAGAAATCTCGGTTCTCGATTGCAAGCAGTGCAGTTGCATTGGGCTCGAGATCTCACTGGCTTCGATGAATACTCTGAGGAAATTAAGCCCAGAATCATGAACGACACGCAATTATTGCGAGTGGCACACAAACGCTGGATCTTCGGGCCTGAGAAGATAGACCTTGGGTAAATCAGCACAAGGATCAACTTCCTTCCAGGGAGAAGGATGGGTTTGGCCAAAAAGCATGTTGAAGTGCTGTTCTTTGATGTTCGGCATTTGCAGATTTAGGATAATGTTTTTCGTAACGCCTGAGGTATCGAAAATATTTGGTTTGGTCCAAACACTCAGAAGTCCTCCTCATGAAATTGCCTTTCTGCTCGGAACAGCCTCGGACTTCTCCATTTGCAGGGACAGAGCTGTAAGTGGATAAAAACATTTTCTTGCTGTCTGCTCAGGGTTCTTACTCGCAAGTGGTTGAACGTGGGTAATCAGTCGTGATTGTCACCGCCATTTCTGCCAAGCTGAGGACAAGTTTTCCTTCACCGGCCATTTCTCACCGTTTGGCAAAGTACATTCAGAAGTTCGACCAGTCCCACAGTTTGCGGACACCCACGCTGAGATGCGCCAACTTCAGCAACTTGGTGTGCTTGTCCAATATCATTCACAAATGGTGTGCATGGTCTTTTGTTGATACATTTTTAGCTTTCGGCCGTAAGAATTTGACCCAAAGCGGAAATCAATTCTGTTTTCATTCAACTTATTTCACAGCATGAACGCAGCGACTCCCCAGAGAATCATCCGTTACCATTGTGCACGCAGGTTCAGGTACAGCAACAACGAACGATGAACAATGCACTTTGTGCAAGATACCGACACCGATGAATGGTGTAAATAATGAATCAGGCAATCGCCGCACCGATAATCGAGTTGCTATTTTGTTGCAGTGAAGCAGTAACGACCGAGCTTCGGAAGGTTGGGTGTCTCCAGATACGATCCATTCGTCCACACAATCAAGTGGCGGTGTAAACATTGATCACCGGGACCCAGTCTGCATCAAGAAGCGAAGCGAGGTTGAACCACAGACTTCCGTAATTGGAGGAACAAGTTCTGCTGATCACCTAAGCTCTGCACCAAGGGAAAAGACCAATGAAAAGAGCAACAACGCACGCGCTCTGAGTTCCTTGCCGGCATGCACCTTTCCTCTCCTTTTTGCGCGCGAGCACCAAACAAGCCGAATGCAGAAAGTTTGCATCTTGAAACTTTTTTGGTCAAATGTTTATTCAAATGTCTCATCTCCAGCGAGGACGATTGCTGCAATTCGTGCTCTCAGAACAATGCCACACAAGTTGTAAATGGTTCAGTCGATATTTCACTGCTACCTTTCTGGGCGAGTAAGTGGCAAATTATTGATGAAAATCACTTCAGTGAGAGCAATCGCGGAGAGACTTTTTAATTTAAGACAAGACACAGCGTGGAAATTAGGTTACGCTTGTTCGCTTGATTTGATGAGCTTTGAAATGGATGACGACTCAGGAGAATGAAAACCAAATACGAGGCCCGTCAATTATGTTGCCACTTTTTCGCCAATAAATCTCCGAGTTTTTGGACTCGGGAAGTGAGCCTTGACACAGGGGGAGAAGGGGCAATCCTCCTCACTTTAGGGCAGTCAGATTGGTGTCACAGTTGCTCAGTTTGATCCTTGAGGTCATGGAATGAGGTCACTGCATCAGCAGTTGGCGATTGCAAGCACACAGAGTTGTTGCAGCAGGCTTTTTGTGAGTAACCATGGGTTTCTTTTGGAAATTTGCTGTTCTTGTGCTCATGACTGTGGCAGAACCTGAGTGTTGACATGAGCAGAGGACATGCCCAAACATTGAGGGGATCCAGAGACTTGTGGCAATGGACAACAGGCACAGCATCCTTGGGCTTTCAACCATAAGTGGCATGTCAAGAGGAACAGTTTGGACCATTGTCAAGAAGGACTTGCACCTGAGGAGGAGCATGTGCCTTGTGCCACATGTGTGTCATAATGGGCAGTACCCCCTTTGAGGGCACACATGTGGCAGTGCCTCCTGAGGACTTTGGTGAAGGGGATACCTCCTCAGAGACTTCAGATGATGATTGAACTGATCCTGACCCAGTCCTGCATGCAGAGCTCTATGATGGATCGCCAACTGCATCTTCATTGCACTGTTTTGTGCTTCTTTTTCACCAATTTGTGCATGGTTTACATGGATTTCCATTGTCCTTTTGTATTCACATATTGTTGACTTGTTGGCATTAAAGTTGGTATTTTGAAACACTGAACCATGGCTGAGATATTGGCGAAAAAGCGGCAACATAATTGACGGGCCTCGAACAAGGCTGAATGATGCTCGCTGCCGCAGTTCTTCAAGACGTCCAGGACGTGTCGGCGCAATATGTGAAAACAATTGCTAAGAGGCTTACTTCGAGCAACCAATCTTGTTCCCCGCCGGTGGGATCAGTGGGGAAGCTGATCGTCTTGCGATGAAATGAAGGGAGGAAGAACGTTCGCACGTGGGCGAAAACACTTCCAAGTTTCCCAAAACTGGACTTTCGATGATTGACCCTCTCATCCTCAGCTGCCGTCGGCTGCGGGCAAGAGTTCTGTGGAGCTGGTTCAACACTGTTTGAACAAGAAGCAGTCCGACCCACGGTTTCAAGCAATTGATCATACTTGTTCAAATGACAAAAAACCACAGTTCACGCAAGACTGAGCTCACCAGAACAGCTGGTCACTGAAGAAACCAAGCTTGTCGTTATCACTGCAAAATTGCACGGGTAGCAGAAACCAACCACGTATTGGATGACCCCAAGTAGACGCTGGCATCAAAAATCGACTCTCCAAGTTTTATCAGAGGATTGGGCCTGTGCTTGCTTGAAGACAAAATCAAAGGGTTGGATTCCTGAGGCTTTTATTGGGTACATGAAGATTTTACAGGAGAAGAAAGAGAGGTCCGCGTCCTTTAGATGAGATCTTTTAGTCAAAGAGGGTCTGCGTCCTTTAGACTTTGGGCTGCAACTATGATGCACAATCTTGGTGCGTAAGGATTCAGAAACCAGCGGAAAGCACTTGGAGATGTTTCTGCGCCTTTCACTCTCGGCGAAACCCGAAGCTCACTTTATCGGATTCCTTCCTCGGTTCTTTCTTGCCTCAACTTCAAAAGTGGCGGATTGATCCGGGCGGCTCGGATCCCTTGACTCCGCGACCTATTCGTGTCGCTCTGATGCAGAAGCGGCGAACGCGACTTCCACCGCAAAGGCGGGTTTCATTGCACAGCTGCGTTCCAGCCCCGGAAACTGTGACATGCACGCCTCACAGCTATGTGCCGAGCTTCGACATCAAACATCAAACAAAGCCAAATTACAAGAAAATTGCTCGACAGGACGGAAGGCGCTGCTGTCAGACAAATGCCTTCATGCTTGTTTTGTTTGGAGGATGGACATGCAGGACAACAGTTTTCCAACCAAACATATTTTTCGTGTAGAGTCTAACTCCAGACAGTCGACATACACGGATTCACGGCAACTGTTTCTGAAGCAAAAACTGTTCTTCACCCAAACTCACTCATTTTACTTTGGACCGTCAACAAGCGGAACCTCTTCCTTTGCGTTGAACATGAAAGAAACGTTGCGATCAATAGCACTGATGGCGAAAACGAATTCCTCGTGTGGGGCTCGGCAATTAGATGCTGAGCGACAGATGAACGGAATCAAGAGCGCACTGGGTCTATTGATACAACACAAAGCGCCGTGTCCAGCAGGGCCGCTATTTGCTCAGATCGCAGGCGGCGCTGCAATCAAAGTGCAGCTCGACAAGCCGAGATCAAGCGCTGGGCGGCGCCGTCCAGCAGCAACACGACGTCCTCTGGCAACGTGCGCCGCGTCAAAGGCTTTCTGTGGTCCAACTTAATTTTCAGTTGACTTGCTCTTTGTTCCCTTCTCATGATTCATGTTGAAGAAGAGCCTTGCAGGGCATTCCTCGTTGAGAAACGTCAAGTTCAACGCCAGCGCCATGGAAACGGTGAAAGTTACGGCACCGCCTGATGGTGGTGAATGTTCCTGACGGTCTCCGTTGAGATGGATTCAACACCGTTTCAAAAGAGCAAGGGCCCCAGTTGTGGCCGCGAAACAATCTTAAATTTGTTCGTTTCAGAGCACAAGATGTGTACTCGTGAATCGCTATTCGCAACGAAAGCCAGGTGTGAACACACATTCTTACTTCGGACAATATTGAACTTGGCAGCGATGGCGCGTTCCTCCGACGCTGCCACGAGTATCCGGTTCGTCTCCGGTCACACAGAGCGGACACAGAGACGTTTGCTCAGGTGCGCGAGAAACACCTCGCCGTCAGAGGTGTTTTCAATGTGGGCTTCCTGAAGCCGTGTCCTGTGGCGAGGCTGCTGAATCAATTACTCACGTTGCGCGACGACACATAGGGTGATTAGGGCTTCCGTCACTGGTGATTTGTTCAGGGTATCGATCCCAGGCGGGAGGCGACTGTGCTCAGTGTGTGCGCGCATGTACCGCGCGGCTAATCGTGCGTTCTTGCGACTGCCATAAATCAGTGAATCTGGTCTCCATGTTGAGAACTTTCGACGGTCTTGTCACACAAGTTTGGCACAAACGACGCAGTGCTTCCGGGTGGGCAGTGGAATCTAACATGACCCGAGAACAGGTGCCGATTTTGTACGTGTATCCTTGACCATCAGGCCCAGATTTGCTGACATTTCTACAAGGCCGGAAAATGTTTGTTGCAGGTGGACACTGCCGTCAAACAACCTCCAAGCTTTGGAAAACAGTCGGGTGGCAGGGGTCGTGGTTCACCTTTGGTTTCGCCGTGCACTTCATGTGGATAGTTTTGTCTGCTCTGCTTCTGAGCTGCCCAAATGACAAACTCATAACCCTGGCGACCAAGCCATGAAGATTTCTCAGTTCTTAAAAGTTTGAGAGCCTACAGAACCTGACAGATTGAAGAGCAAAGACCAGCAAAATTTCACATCATTTCGGTTCCAGGTCTTCGAGGTTTTCGAGAAGCGGAGTTTGCACGGGAGACTGCTGGTGGTGGCGGACAGCTGGCCGTCTCTCACTTTCATTGATCTCGCAATTAACCCGCACCGTCTTTGTTCTCAGTTCTGCGGTTGCCAAGCGCGGGAGAAGAGTATCCGCGACGTGGTCCTCGACGCAATCAAACAGACTGGGTATTCGGAGGAGAGACACGTTCTTCATCACAACTGGCAGATTGTAAAACAGAGAAATGCAACGTGGCAGATCTGGCGCAGATCCCAAAAGAAGATCTCCCAATGTGGACATTTGTGAAGTGTTGCCCACAAGCGAATTTGCGAGCGACAGTTCATAGTTCTGAGCCCACCACCGTTTGTTCGTGTATTGTGCCGGTCAGAGCTTGCGGAACTTTCCTCGCATATCAAGAAATTGCCTGTTGAGAAGTTCGGGTCACGTTTCCTGGTCTCAGACTCCGTCCACGGCCCCCACAAATGATTCCGTTCAGCCTTGCTGCACCACTGCAACAAATGGCTTCCCGTATCCGCCAAGTTATTTTTTGAGAAACTTTTCAAACAGGTCGAGAACACCCACGCGAAAACAGCGCCAGGCAATCGTCTTTGGTCCCACTGCGCAGGAAGTCGGAAGTCGGGGTCCGGCACTGAGGGGTATTTTCCGAGTCCAACAACAAATTGAGAGGCAGTGCGCTTTTCAGGCCTCAGCCGACAGGTCCTGCCTTTCCGAACTCAGCAGAAGCCAACAACAGTTTCTCACGTTACTTTCCTCCAGCAAGACTTGAAATTACAGGCACACAAAAGTTTTTCTGGGTAAATCAGCATCCTGACGTTCTTGCAATAACATGGGTGACTACGATTTTCCAAACTGCTGAAATCCACGGTGAGTGCGTGCAGGCTTCGCCTCTGTGCTTATGTCAGGCAGAACAGCAAATCTTTGGGATCGAGTACAATGCGTTCTTGTGAGGTTTATCTGGGAACGGAGCGCCAACCGAGTGGAAGCTTCTCATGTGCTGAACACATTGATTGTTATTTATTCAAGAATAACGTATTCCGTACACCGCGACTCTTTGCTGAGTATCTCTCAGCTGCAGCTATTACTTACAAGAGAAGGTTATCTTCCACCATTTATCTCTCTCTCCGTCAGAGCGGAATGAACCTAATGTGAATTACTTGTATGCAAACCAAAACCTCCTGAAAGTGCTTGATTAAAACGTACTCTGATGACAACTCTGTTCGGTGCATTCACAAAGCCAATGCTGTGAGACTGGAAACCACGCTCAACAAAGGTAACAACGACGGCATAAACTTACCTTCCGACTTCAATTTCTGTGGGAACAACGAACTTCATTCATCACTCGTTGACAGCAGCGCGCAGAAAGTTCTCGTAAATCTCTCCCACCGCACAAAACCTCATCCTTTCTGGTGTGAGCGAGTATTCTCCGCACATGCATGAACAATTTCTGAGGCTTCGTAAGTGGAGATACGAAACCGAGCGAAACAACGAGAAACGCGACGGGTTTTAACTGCAGAAGCTGTGATCTCAGCTCATGCAGCTTCACTCGCACCACAATGGGCCAGATAGATTTTGTTAATTGCCTGAGAGATCGTAAGATGACGATCACTCGTTTTCGTGTACACATCAATTTGAAAAAAAATATATATTGTGGACAGTGACTTGAAGTTGATCTACAGCACTTTTTACAACCATTCTGCATGAAAAGAAACTTTGTCTCTCCAATGAAGCTGCTTACAGAAATCCTAGATCCCCTCAGAACTGCATTTGGAAGTGACTTGATCTCTTGTTGAAACTGTCGTAGTTTACGAGGAGAGATCGAGAGGACCTGGCTGCTGGGACAAGGGGCATTCTGAATTAATCAAAACATGATTTGGCTGCCAGGTGACAGTACTCGTACAATGTGTGCGATCTGATGGCGGAATGTTGTCTTCTGTTGTTGAAACGATCGCATCTGGGGGACCTCGCTGGAGCACTCCCTTTACACAGGCTGATCGCCCGAGACTGCTCTGGTAAGACACAAATTATAACGCCCTTCGCCTGATTAGATTTACAGCCAATGTCTATATTTGCTTTCCCTCATTGCATCGATATCGCAACACAAAAGGCAGTGGGACATCCGGCCGCAAATCCAAGACCTCAAGTGCATTTTTGCCAGTTTTCAGGTCTGACCTTCAGGACACTTTGCTGTTTTTGCCATACGCAGGAGACAAGAAATCAGCCTCAAATGTGGAGCGAGAGAAGCTCCACTCAATTCAAAACTGGTGTCTGTGAGCATATTTGGTTTCCTGCTTGTCAAAGCAGAACAGCCAGAACGTTGACGGGAAAGACAAGCACGAAACGTCACCTGTGCCGTGGCAATGTCCTTGAAATTGCAACAAGAAATCCAACCAGGTTGCATTTAGAGAGACTGTTCCGTGAGTTCTTTCGGTGTTTTGAAAAGACTCCAGCAGCTGCCTGACAGGTGGCAGGCTAATGGGCGACTCAGATGTGAGATTAACCTTCTTTCTCTGATTCCGAAACGGAAGGAGGTCTCCCAACTTTCTACAGAATTGTGAGGAGAGTTGTGTGGGAAGGCTTGGTTGGAGCGTGCCTAATTTGCGTGAGGTCGTTGTCTCACCCAAGACAGCAGTGGTGGCTGATTCGACTTTCTACAGCTCTGTGATCAAAACTTGGTGTGCGCTCGCGTCGTGATAGAAATGGGTTCTCACCTGATAGAAATGGTTCCTGCTCAATCACACAACTCTTTTCTCTCAACCAAAGGTCTCGAAAAGTCATTGTGTGATTTCACAGGAACCATTTTTGTACAATGTGGGAACCCTGTTACCACCTGTACTGTGCTGGTGGAACGGCTGGATGTTGAGGTGTGTTTTGATAGATACCAGGTGCTGAATTTCAAAGCAAGCCAAAAACTGTTTGAAAGCCATTGTCACTCCAGCCAACTCCGCGCGGATCTGCCGCTGCAGTTGGAACAATGTGGCTCTTGAGTTGCTGGCAAGTCACCTGCTTTCCTTTGGTTTTGTCTTTCGTGACGAGCGACTCCTCAGGTTCACGCGACCTCCAATGCAGTCATTTGGGAGTTTTTGCAAATTGGAAACGTAGACGGAGGCGTGAACGTAGACATAGAATCTCACCCTGTGGGATCTTTTACACCATAAAATTTTCAAGTCCAAACCAAGAAATATTTTACTTTCTTTGTTTGTAATGTTTGCTTTCTTTTTATTCGTAACCTTTTCTGAGAAAATTGAAAAAGTAAAGGCAGAATTTGATTTGGAATGAAAGGGAAATACAAGTATCTGGGGAGGACTGTACCCCACAGGGTGAAATTGTACGTCCATGTTCACGCACACGTCTACGTTTCCAAGTTGCGAAAACTGCCTGTTGTCATCCAGGTTCCTTGTTCCACGCAATCGGACTTCAGTGTCCGTCGTTTTTGACCGACTGTAAATGCCCAAACTGGGAGTGAACCGTATACTCGTAGAGAGCCCAGGCTTGCTTCCACCTCACCCACCCGCATTACTCACTGTGAATTATCAAGGCCAGCACGAGCTTTTTTGCACCTCAGACCTCGGATTGGTGGGTTGAGACTGCAGCACCAATCGGTCGTTCCTGAGAAGCCTGCACCTCGATAAAACAACCTTCACACAATCTGCACGCAACGTGATATTCATATCTTAACTGTTCCCGTGTTGCTTTGGTTCGTTCTCGCGCGGCACGGGGACATCCTCTTTCTGCTGGATTCGAAGTCCTGTTGAAAAAACCAGCCCCTCTGTGAATTTTGTCTTGAATGCAAATCTCCGTTCCTTGTACGTACGTTTTGTAACGTAACTGATAACAGACAGAGAAAGCATTCTCATCAGAAGAGCATTCACTTTCTTTCACTGAACAATCACTCTCCCAGTAATAGCAAGTTTCGCCTTGTGAAATAGTTTCAAGATGTTCTTGATCAGTCAACTTCTCAGGCGTACAAACAGGACCATGTACAGAGGGTGATGCTCATTTCATCCAAGTTTGGAACACTAAATTCAAAAAGTTATGTCCATGGAAAGTTGCCATAAAGATGTACAAAAACTTGAGTCAGTTCAAAAACAGAATCTGCCATCCACGTCAGTGTCTTAAAGAAGAACACCCACATGCGTGTCAGGCAGACTGGGAGGTGGAGGCATGACGACATCAAAAGCGCTGTGTTCGTGTCGAAACTCGAGAGAGATTTAATTGATCCGAGTTCGTGCTATCGCCCACTGCAGTTTTAAAACAGCTGTTGGTATTGAGCCCGGGACAAGTGTTTTCACTTGGAGTAAAGTCGGCCTCCATGTGAGAGATCAGATTTAGCAGAACATGTATTGATCCAAGCATTCAAGATTTGATTCAAGTTGCGCTTGTGTTCGAACACTTTGCCACGCAAGGCAGATCGGAACACCACAAAATCAATCGACGCATTCATTTTCTCGCAAAAAATTCAATCTTGTTTGAAGGACCATATTTTCCCGCTGTTCCTGCTGAAGATGCAAAAGGAAAAGTTCATCCAACTGCTTCAAAGCGAGGTTCGCAAACGATTCAATCAAAGTAAAATTGCGATACTTGACACCGTGGTGTCCAGACAGTTAGATTTGAAGATTTTTCTGGAAAGTTTGAACTTGAGCAGCGGACAAGCGTCAGCAACGAGCACGTTTTACGAGGTGTGTATTCGGGACGGACTTTGTCAAGTGCAAAGTTTTGACAGAGTTAAGTTGTAACTTGAGTACTGCAAAGAGGTGCCGATCGTCGATCGTATGCCCTGGTTTCAGCGGTAAAGAGGTGGTGTGTCGCACTGAGCAACCCTGCTAAGAGCACATCTTTGGAGGGGCAGTGATGGAGGCTGCAATCATGTGTGGCTTGCTGCTTTTTGGCTTCTTTTGCCTTGGAATCTTGCTGCTTTTTGCCCTCACTGCACACAGCAGAGAGACCCAATGTGTTGAAATTCATGCAGGCATGGTTTGCCTCCATGCTGGATTGTGCAGCAGCTGCAGTTGGACCACGCCCACCATGCCCTCAGCAAGAGTGCCATCTGTCGCTGGGTCATCAAGCTGCAAGCTGGGCACATTGACTTGGCCACTCCAAAGTCAAAAGGAAGGCCTCCAAAGCTCACCCCAGATCTGCTGTGCAGAATTCAACCCAGCCTCAACCAAGACAAGACAAAGATGATCTGGCAGTTGGCATGTGAGTTCCAGTTGTCACTTTCCACCATCCACTGTGCTCTGCGGACCCATTTGAAACTGAAGAAGCATCCTGCCAAATGGGTCATGCACCACCTCACTGACCAGCAAAAAAGAAGGTGTGTCCATGTCTCCAGAAGAGTGCTCAGAATGCTGCGCAGGAGCCCCACCCTGTGGTCGCAGATCATCACTGGGGATGAGTCCTTCTTCCCAGTTTACAACCCTGCAGCCAAGCAGTCAACCGCATCCTGGCTTGCCCGCAATGAGGTCTGCCCAAGCAAGGTCCATGGCAGCAAATGGACCAAAAAAGTGATGTTGATCGTGTTTTGGGACTCCACAGGCATGATTCTGAGAGAATTTGTTCTGGCTGGAATGGGTGTCAATGGACTTTTCTATGCGGGTTTCATGCGCAGATTGAGGGAGGTGATCCAGAGGAAAAACCCAATCTGTGGCGCAGGAACTCCTTCTGGTTGCATCATGATGGGGCTTCTGCCCACCGCAGTGATCCTGTCATGACTTTTTTGAATGCCACTGGAACCAAGATTTTGCCCCACCCACCATACAGCCCGGACCTGGCCCCGTCAGACTTTTTTCTGTTCAACCACATCAAGGCCAGAATGAGTGGCTTGTGCTTTGCCACACTGGAAGAACTCTGGAACAAGGTCGACTTTGAAATCAGACAAATTGCTCAGTTTGAGTTTCAGCATGCCATGGAACACTCCTTCAGAAGGCATCTCCTCTCTTGTGTGTGGGAAGGAGGAAATTACTTTGAGTGAGCTCCCAGGCTCAACCAGACAGCTGTGCAAGGATTCATGACCACAGAACTCAAATTGGACCATGAATTGTGAGTACAGAAAGCAGCAACACCCCTTAGACATTACATTGTTTCTGACTATTTTTTGAGCAAGTGAACAAGTTTGTTGACAAATGTAACCTCTTGTAGTACAAAGTACTACCCTTTGACTAAAGGCTCACATGGCAAAAAATTTGTTTGTCTCTGTTCCAGACCTGTGAGTAATTGCGTCGCGATCATAAGAATACAAACCTCGTATGTTTCTTCTTCTTCTTGCGACGAAACCCCTCCGATGCTATTCAGACAGGCACCAGCAAAACAAGTTCTTTCGAACACAAGACCGTTTGGGGACAAAAACTGGGAACAATCGGATAAATTGAGTTTCACTTGAGCTTTGGTCCCGTGTTGTCTGTGACAACTACTCAGAGCCTCCGCTATCACTTTCATCCAGTTGTTGGAACGCGTGATTGCAGTGAAACGTGATTCTGCGCAAGTGCTGAACACAATCAACGGCGAGACACGGAAATTCAACTCGTTCGCATCGGGATACAAAACGACATTAATTTTCCGCATCAACCTGATCTTTCGATTAGCAATGCTTTTTCAGACATCTCGAACAGTATGAGAACAGCAAAAGAGAGCCCTCCCTACACAAGGAAATTTACACTCCCACAAAGGTGGAACCTGTACCTCCGTCCTCGTCGAACAACCGGGTTGGCACAACATGGAAGGTTCCATCAAAGACCACCCAGTCTCAGGCACTTTGGCCGATAAGAACAAGCAGAACCGGACTCGCGGTGCTTGACCCTGTCTGATTTCAGCAGGAAAACAACGACGGCAACTCTTCTTCTGCTGAAGAGCTGGAAAGCCGAGTGCGTGGCGACAGAATGATGAATTTCATGTTTTGTGTTCGTCAGAGACTCGGCCTCAAAAATCAACGTGGTTCTAGCTACCCATGCTGCGGGATTGCGATCGCGAGGGCACGGTCTGACCTTGCATGGGGAGCTCTTGTTTGGACCTTGGGGTGCAAAACATGTTTCCGGCAAATTTGGGTTGCAGAATTGATTTGCGGGGTTCACTGGGACAACACATCGCCATTTCAAATTCGTGCTTGACCTATCCAAAGGGAAGCCTGATGCTGCCCGACAAACAACTTCAGGCGTATCGTTTGCTTTTGGTGAGGGTGGATGTCCTGGTCTCAGATGGGAAACAGGATAGCAGATCTGTGGTTGAACTCTGTACACTGTGAGTTATGAACACGGATCCGTTTACGTGACAGTCTGCGTGAAAAGATGTGCCTGATTTGTTGGGAATTACCTTCAGTTCTGGTCCCTAAAACCGTTAAATTCGAGTCACTCTTCATCATGTCCCGAATTGGGCCAACATGATGTGCGAATTGGACTTCAATTTCTGAATCGTGATGCTCGGAAATATGTTTCTGGAGAGTTTCATTCAGACTAAACCACCGAGGTCTCACTCCACATCTCACAAATCCTAATTATATCCCACCTAACGCGGACACTGCACAGAATGATCTCGTTACTGCCTCACGTAGCTCCCAAAATGTGATTTCAGCTGCGGTAGAATTCAGCCATAAATGGGTGCTGCGCCACTCACGGTGCTCCCGGGTGGGTGTCTGTCCCCGGCAACTTTGTCGCTCAATCCGGATTCTGAACACTTGACCACGAACGTCAATCTGCTTCATGACGCATCATTCCGGAGGAGACGTGATGTTGCGAAAGTGTGTGCACGTCCAGAAAATTGGTGGCAGATACCGTCGCGTCTGCGTCGAGTCGCGTGCACAGCAGCCACTCGCACGGGTGTCGTGATGAATAAAAACTGCACGTTGGAGGAGGTTCTTTCCTCTTGACCCTGAAAATCTGGATTCAAAGTGAACAGTTTAATTTTGCAATAGAAAAGCTTTTGCGATGCAGGGTTTGTTCCATCCAGTGTGAAGCAATTTGGCTCCGTGGTACGAACTTGAGTTTTGGTGCGCGTCAGTTCGCTGTTCGTGCAGCTCCGTGGTTCCCAGTGGCGTCACGTACAACGGAGAAGAGACCAAATCCCATTATCCCGCTGTTCTCGTGGGACACAGAGAAACCGAGGAACAAACCTGCGAGTCTCACCTCCCCGTTTTATTTCCCTGAGCGTCTCATTAACCTCAAAAACGGGAGTTGGTCGGAATGTCGCCGAACGGATCTGGAGAAATACAAAGCTTTTCGTCCCGGGATGACTCAGATTGACTTTGTTTTTTTTTTTTCTGAATAGATGATAGAACGTGACATTCTCAGTTGGACTCAGATGCATTTATTAGTTCGGTGGAAGCAACAGGGGAACATCAGCTGTATTTCCAACTTGGTTGGTTTTCTTCCTTGCAGGCGTGCAGGTTTCAGTTGCCAAATTTTGTCTGGAATGAATTGGAGCGTTGGCGCGTCGTGTCTTGCGGGAAAGTGAGTTTCCATTTCCCTTTTCCCATGGATGAGTACTCACAACGAAGCTGTGGTTTTCCTATCTGCCACACAAGCAAAGAGCGACGGAGCGCGAAATGTGTCACACAGCAACACATTGTTCACAAATTTCGACAATGTTTTTTCCCTTCAACGTCCTCAACAAAAAAGCAAGTTTCTTTTTTGTGCTTTCATTCTGTTTTTCTTTTCTGTTTGTTTTTCTTCTGTTTGTTGCCACAAGCACGACGCCAACTCAAAAGATCCAATACGCAACTCCGGCGAAAGGTGACGTTTGTCATTTGAAATGATCACGACCCGGAACGTGTTGTTGTGTGAGACGAAGTGCTCAGCCACTAATCATCTTCATTGGGTTGTTTTGCGCCGGACCCGCATGGCGGGACTTATGGGCTCGTTGCGTAATGAATCAGCCCGCACGGATTGAATCTCCCCCACAAAAAACATGACATTTGTCTCGCGTTGTGCGAAGTTTTTATCTCCAGTGGAAGGTCCGTTCGTTCTTCTGAGACGTGACATTTCTGTAGGTGATTGTGCGAAGTCCCTTTAGGGAAGAGCACTTAGTGGTAGTGCCAAATTTTTTTTTCAGTATATATGCCAACTCGGTGAAGATGTCCCCCTTTGTCCCATGTCCTGTGTCCCATGTCCCGTCCCGTCCCGTATGTCACCCCCCCTATAGGGGCCAATTGGTGGCTATTAGTGCTGGGCTGGGACAATTGGTCCACATGGTCCATCAATGTATACAAGCATATATATGGCATCTCAGGCAAGATGTCCCCCTTGTCCCGTCCCCTCCCATCCCGTCCCATCCTGTCCAATCCTGTCGGCGCCGATGGGGGGGGGGTCGAGATGTCCTGGGCCTCATTCACACAATGG
>JAAUXT010064142.1_pt1 | contig 18169 bp, 12 predicted proteins | sample 7278171 | NCBI WGS metagenome assembly JAAUXT01 (sample SAMN14350112, study PRJNA611818) | marine sediment metagenome | isolation source: surface marine sediment (1.8m) | place: French Polynesia: Moorea | collected 2018-08
AAGACCCCCAATACGCCGATGAGTCCCGTAAGGCGGAGCAACAGAAAGTCCTCTGGGAGATTATGAAGCAGACTTATGATTTCAGAGTATTTTCCCAAAAAGTGCTGTCATCCTACTGGTATAGATTCAGTGCGAGGCAGCGAGACGATTTCGTCAGGGTATTTAGTGAGTTTCTCGGCAAATTCTACCTGACCAAATTACAGGATCGATACAGCGGCCAAAAGGTTTACTATTTACGGCAGCAAATCATCAATGAGTCGCGAGCCCTCGTCGAAATTGAGGTGTCATGGAAAAAGATCAAAGTTCCGCTAACCCTCAGGGTGACGAAGCGCAGTGGAAAATGGAAAGTTTATGACTTGGATGTTCTGGGAATCAATGCCGTCAGCAACTACCGTGCGCAGTTCAAATCGATGTTAAAAAAAGAATCGCCCCAGCAAATTATCGGTCGGCTAAAAGACAAGATTGCGAAACTGGATGGAAAATCCCGACCCGGCTGAACCTGAAATGAAAATTGAATTCTGCTCAGACGTGATTTAATTTTTATAAGTCGTACTAAATAATCCATCCGTCCGCTGATTTGATACTTCCGAATGTTTCCTCCGTCCTGGAAAATTAGAGATAGGGCTTGGCAATATGGGTAAAAAAATTTCAGGTCCGTTTTCTGAATTTTTTTTTAACCACCGGATCATATTTTTACTGGTCGCCATTCTATTCCTGATAATCGGGAGCCCGTTTCTGGATGAGCTGTTTCGCTACGGCATCATCCCGGATATCCTCATGACGATCATATTTATTCTGGGAATTCATGCCATCAGCCGGACCAAAAAAGCCGTTTACATTGCGCTGTTTCTGGCATTTCCGATGTTTCTGAGCGTCTGGTCCGCACATTTGTTGGAAGACATCGAGCTTCTTGTGGTCGGCGAGTCTTTCGGCGCAATTTTTTGCGGTTTTCTTATCGCTTTGCTGGTCCAATTTATCTTCATGCAGGAAAAGATCACTAAGGAAGTTATTTATGCCGCGGTTGTTGTTTATTTGTTAATGGCAATTATGTGGTCTTTTCTGTACTTTATAATGGATTATATTCACCCGAATTCTTTTTCTTTTCCTGAGGGTCATACCAAAGGGATTTATCCGTATCTTTACTTCAGCTTTGTGACCATCACTACCCTGGGTTTTGGCGATGTATCACCGCTAACCCATAAAGCCAGTTCACTGGTTATCCTTGAAGCGGTGACCGGCCAGATCTATCTGGTGGTCATTGTTGCATGGCTTGTGGGGATGCATGTTTCGCGGCGATCGAAATAGTGAAATTACTTGGTAAAAGGTCAGGAGGTAGTTATGCTATGAAAGCTTTCTTTACGCTAACAATGGTGGCCCTGATATTCTTTCCGCTTAACGCCTTTGCGGATGAGTGCACGGCGGGAGACTGCCAAAACGGCAAAGGCACCCTTGTATTTTCAACCGGACATTCCTATACCGGCATGTTCAAGGGCGGTGTCAGACACGGTGAGGGGATATTGCTAATGCCCGGCGGTCGCAAAATCGTGGGGATCTGGGAAAGTAATGAGATCATCGAGGGAACCTATACCGAACCCGATGGCACCGTCTATGAGGGTCAATGGCGTCATCGCGAAAGAAACGGACAGGGACGTCTGACCTATCCTGACGGCCGGTACTATGTCGGGGAATTCAAAAGCGGTAAGCGTCACGGTCGGGGAACCATGACGTACCCGGATGGCCGTAAATATGTCGGCGCATTTTTAGATGGAGAAAGAACCGGTCAGGGCCGTATGACCTATCCCGACGGCAGCCGATATACCGGCGAGTTCGAAGGCGGCAACAGAACCGGAAAGGGCGTCATGGAATATGCCGACGGACGGAAAGAGGAGGGGATGTTCAAGAATGGCAAGTTCGTGGGAAACTGAATTGGAATCGGAAATCGGAAGATGGAATGCGGAAGGCGGAAATAAATAACAAATGGTGCTGCAAAACTAATGCATTATAATCTACAGTTCAGTTTTTGAGGCGTTGGGGAGAAGGCAACCGAATCTCGACACTAGATTGAATTGCCATTTCCCACTTCCGCATTCCGACTTCCGAATTCTTCGTACCTTATTTCAACTTGTTCAACCAGTTCCCGCGGGCAAACCATTTCAATTTCAGTTCATCCAGGATGCCGCTTCCTTCGATATTATTGAGCGTATTTTGGGTCCAGTTGACCAGCAGCGGATCATTCGCCGGCAGGCCGATGCCGATCGGTTCGTAGGTTAATTGAGTCACCACGGACAGCAGGCCGGCTTCGGGATAACGGAAAACCGATACGACACAGATAGGATAGTCGGCAATCATGGCATCCACTTTGTCCTGCAAAACCATGTCCACCGCTTCGTCATAATTTCCGGTGGTAAACAACGTCGTTTTATCCAGGAAAGCCTCGGCAAATGCCTGACTGGTCGAATCCTTGAGGGTAACCAATTTCGTTTTCGGATTATTCGCATCTTCCGCTTCGTCGGCGTAGGCGATATTTTTTATCTTGGTTAAGAATGCCTTGCCGGATATAAAATAGGGACCGACAAACGCGACCTTGCGATTGCGCTCAGGCGTAATGGTCATCCCGGACAATACCATGTCAACTTCCCCATTCTGGAGCGCCGGCAGCAACTCGTTAAACGGCTTGGTGACGAATTTGACTTTAACATCCATGGCCCTGGCCATGAGTTGGGCAAGATCGGGTTCAAGGCCGAATATCTCACCATCCTTGGCAGTCATGTTGAGCGGCGGCATATTGCCCATTGTGCCCACGATCAGCTCCCCTCTTTTCTGGATGCGGTCCAGAACCGGGGATGCTGATGTACTGCCGGCGTTTTGCTGGGTCTGAGCGCAGCCGACAAGCAAAATAGCGGCCAAAATCGATACCAAGATAATCCGTGCATACTTCATTCGATTTCTCCTTTTAATTTCGCGGTTATTTGCAATGCTGCAAAAATATTCATCTTGCCGTAAAAGTAAAGTAGATGCCGTCACTTTAAAATAATGCGCAGCATTTAGATAAATAATTCGCTGCAGCTTTATTTAAAAACCTTCTTTGGTTTCGAGACCAATATTCACAATCAAGTATGCGTTTATATTCGAGGCGAATTATTTACGCAGATCGATAATCTCCATTCGCACGTTGCGCTCCGGGTGTTTGGAAGAGGGCCCTTCCGTCATCACAACCAGATCTCCCGAGACACTGTGTTTTTCAAGCCATTTCCGGGTCCAGGACTTCCAGTCTTCCGGATGGTCCGGCTCACAGACCGCGGTTACTCCGTAGGAAAATTGAAGGTCCTTACAGGTCTTGGGCTGGGAACTGACGGCTGTAATCCAGACCGGCAATCGAAAGCGGGTTATACTCCGGGCCGTTGCACCGCTTCTGGTGGGGACAATAACGGTAGGCGGCGTCACACGATGAAGTGCCGTTTCAACACTCATCGCAATGAGATCCTTCAGGCTAATCTCATCTTCCTCCCGGCTGGCTTCCAGCGCTTCTTTGACGGGCATCGAACTGCTGTAAGGTTCGATGGCACCGGCAATTCTGGCCAGCATTTTGACGGACTCAACCGGGTAACGCCCCATGGCGGATTCACCGGAGAGCATCACGCAGTCGGTTCCATCCAATATGGCATTGGCCACATCCGTCGCTTCAGCGCGGGTGGGTCGACGGTTGGTGGTCATGGATTCCAGCATCTGGGTGGCGGTGATGACTGGCTTGCCCGCTAAATTGGCCATCTGCATGAGGTGTTTTTGTGCCACGGCAATCTGTTCAATGGGTATCTCGACCCCTAGATCACCCCTGGCTATCATAATGCCGTCGGCAGCCCTGAGAATACCGCCTAAGTGATTGCGGGCGCCGGCCCGTTCAATTTTGGCAATGATAAACGGGTCGTGGCCCATGTCGGCCGCTGCCTGGCGTACGGCTTGAACATCGGCCGGGGTTTCGACAAAGGATTGACTGACAGCGTCCACCCCATTCTCCATGGCAAATTTGAGGCACTCGTGATCGTGATCCGTAAACGCACTGATACCTAAGTCAATCCCTGGCAGGTTGAGGCCTTTGCGGGATCGAAGCTCACCGCCAACCAGCACCGTGCAATGAACATTATTTGACTCGACATTTTCAACCACGATCTGGATATAGCCGTCGTTTAAGAAGAGCCGATCACCCGGTTTCACGGCCTGGGGAAGCTGCATAAAACTCACCGAAACCTGTGAATTGTCGCCCGTTATGCCCTCCGTGGTCAGAGTGAATTTGTCCTCGGGTTCCAATTCGATCGGCTCTTCAGCCAATTCGCCGATGCGCATTTTGGGCCCCGGCAAATCGGCCATGATGGCGACCTGCCGCCCGACTGCTTCAGACGCATCTCTTACTTTTTTGATGGTTTCTTTATGACTGTCGAAATCGCCGTGAGAAAAGTTTAGCCGAACGACGTTCATACCGGCTAATATCATTTGCTCAAGAATATAGGGTGAATCCGAAGCCGGCCCGATGGTGCAGACAATCTTCGTTTTGTTGGCTGGAAATGACATAGGTTACCTCCTAAACTGACTGGAGTAATGGAGTGAAATTGATTGTAGATTTCGGATTGCAGAATGCGGATTTCAAGAAGTGAATTTTAAATCGAAATCTGCGATTTAGGAATTAAATCCAAAATCCGAAATCCTAAATCCAAAATCGTTACGCTCCATTACTCCACCACTCCAGTACTCCATTGATGTACTTAAGATAGTCCTTACAAAGCTTATTCTACACCAGTTAGCTCTAAGTATTCCAGGACACCGTCCCCGTATTTCTCCCGAAATGCCTTGTTGATTTTTTCAATGGGATTGGCTCCCAGAAATCCCAGCAAATCTTTCAGCCGGGTCTTTCGATGATCTGCGTCAAGAATGCTTTTTAGCCCGGCAATTTCTTCTTCAATTTCAAAATACTTCAATTTGTCCATGAGGGGCAGCTGCCAGAATAGTAAAAAGCCCCTTTCCGGGAAATCCACATCCAGCAGGTTGTAGCAATATTGCATGACCGCTTTTTCCAGCTGCGTGCGAATATCGATAATCTTCTGTTTTTCTTCTTCGAGTTTATGGATGCCGCAGGGCGTGCCGACAACTTCAAAGTACATTTTGACTTTCGGCTCCGTGCCGGAAGGCCTTACGGTTACCTTGATGCTGGCGGTGTCTGTCAGGTTCTCTATGTTGTAAATGATTATATTCCGGGCCGATGTGTCGGTTTTTGACAGATGCGGCTGGGGATCGCCCTGCCAGCGGTCGAATTTTTCGGCGACGGTGAAACGGCCGAAGGACTCGATTACCGAGCTTCGCAAATGATCCATAATAGATCCGATCTGTTCCATGCCCTTGGCACCCAACAGACGAATCTCGGTCAGGTAGTTGTGGCAGTAGCCGTAGGTGGCATAGATATTATTGAGATCGTCCAGCAGGGTTTTATTCTGCTTTTTCAATTCAGCGGCGTGCTCGGATATCCAGAGAGCGGCGCAGGCTGCATCTTTGTCGCGGGCATAGTTGCCGGTGAGATATCCATGGCTTTCTTCGGCACCGAAAATAAAATCATTGATCTTGCCCTCAGCCTCTATTTTATTCATGATGTCGCCAATGTATTTGAATCCTACCAGAAGGTTGCCAATACTTCGCACACCATTTTTCTCAGCTATTTTTTGCATCAGAGACGTGGTGACTTCGGTTTTTATCAGGGTGCTCTCGGGGTTCAAGCGACCGCTGGATGCGTATTTGGAAATGACGTAATTGGTCAGGATGATGCCAATTTCATTGCCGGTCAGAAATTGCCAGTCTTTATTATGCTTTGCCATGACACCGATTCGATCGGCATCCGGGTCGGTGCTGATTAAGATATCGGCGTTAACTTCAGCCGCATACGGCAATGAGATGCCGAAAGATTCAATAACCTCTGGATTGGGGATGTTGAACGTTACATTCTCAAAGGCGCCGCTTAAATTGCTGGTTTGCGGATCGAGGCTGACTTCAAAACCCAATTTCTTCAGCACCGGGTAGACAGAAGTCAATCCGGTGCCGTGGAGCGGTGAATAAACGATTTTAACATCCCGCTCCCGAGACAGGGACACTGCGCAGACGGCATCGAAATAGTCATTGTCCAGCGCTTCGTGAACTATTTCAACCAGGCCTTTTTGTTTGGCTTCTTCGAATTCGAGGGATTTAATTTCAGTCACATTGCCGGTGACCTCATCGACCAGGGCTTGATCATCCGGTGGAATCAATTGACCGCCATATTGATCGTAAACCTTTTTGCCATTGTCGGTTGGCAGATTATGACTGGCACTGAACATATCCCCCGATATGGCATTTAGATGCCGGATGGCGAACGACAGTTCCGGTGTGCTTCTGGCGCTTTCGAACATATACACTTTGATGCCATTCGCGGCGTATACCCTCGCAGCGGCAATTGCCAGCTGCAGACCGTCGAGATTCATAATCGGGTTGGGCCGGGCGTTGTCGTAAATCCCCTGCTGAGTATATTTCCGTACGTCGAAAGTGAGGACGACGCCACGCTGAGCAGCTTTTTCACCGAATTGTTTCGTCAGATATTGGGAGTGGCCCTGGGCTGATGATTGAATGGTCCAGGGATTGATGCGGTTGGGACCGATGCCGACCAGGCCGCGCCGCCCGCCGGTACCGAAGGGGATAACCTGGTAAAACGAATCCAGCAGAAAATCCCACTTTTCGGATTCGATCAAATACTCAATTTGCGGAACATATTCTTGAAATGCGCCGTCCGTCATCCAGGTCTCAAGCCATTTGAATGCGGTATCGACATATTTCCCCGATACGCTCAATGTCCCGAAACCCGCTCTGGCTCTATCCAAAAGTGCAGCAGTATTCGTCATCTCATACCTCTTCCTAATTTTTTTGCTTTAAGAGTGATTCGATTTAATTTTCCATCAAGCAATTTATGCAAACTGGTCACAGAAACCGGATTCAATACGATGGTCAGTTAAGCCTAATTAAGTACGCGAAGCGTTAAATAATTTATCCGCTGCCTCTCTACTCAGCAGCATCCCTGTTTATAATTCAATAAAAAAAGCGATCCTGTTCCCCCCGTATTTACTGCGGATAAATTAGCCAGATGTATTGATAAGGCGTCAGCGTTATGTCTCCGGCAACGAATGGTGCGCCTGAAAGCAGGTCCGTCATCCTTCTGTCGCTTTCCACGTCCGGAATTGAAACCGACACGTCGGTTGACGATATATTCGTCACGGCGTAGAGAATCTGTTCTTTGCAGGAACGTTTGATAGCAAATATCTGCGGCCCAAGGTCTAAAATTTCAAATTCCGCATTCGGGTGGAATGCCGGTTGCTTTTTTCGGGTTTTGATCAAATCGATGTAGGGATAAAATACCCGGGAGCGGAACGAATTCGGATTCTTTAAATCCTGAACAACATCTTCTGCCCGGAGTTTTTCCCGGTTGACGGTTCTGGCCCTGCCGGTCTGTTCAACGCCTGCGGTCCAGTTGCGCGACCCCAGCAGACTGTGAACGTATGTTGCCGGTACTCCCGGCAGTGCATACTGAATGGCCTGGGATGCCAGAAATTTTTCCGCTCTCTCAGATGCGGTATCGGCGAGGATCGCATCGATATACGTGATGTTCAACTCGTAGGGGCTGTCCGTTCCATCCGGATTGCGTTTGTACGAGACCTGGCCGCCATTCGAATTTACCACCTCGATCAGGGCATCCAATTCCTGGGCTGGCAGGATGCCTTCCAGGGGGCGCACGCCGATGCCGTCGTGAGAGGCCGTGAAATTGAAAAATGTGTTGGTGGAAGATTCCAGATGAAGGCCTTTGGCCCATTCCGTGAGGACCGTCGCGTCTCCTTTTGCAAAGGTGTGGAACAGCAATGGCGGCAGGGTGAAATTATAAACCATCTGAGCTTCATCGCGACCGTTGCCGAAATAGCTGATATTTTCAGGGTGGGGGACATTGGTCTCCGTTAAGATCATAACATCGGGTGCGACGATATCCAGAATGGCCCGGAACAACTTCACAACCGCATGGGTCTGGGGCAGATGGATGCAGGTGGTGCCGATCTCTTTCCAGAGATAAGCGATGGCGTCCTGCCTGAGAACCGTCGCGCCCTGCTCAACGTAGAAGAGCAGAACTTCGGTCATCTTGACCAGCACATCCAGGCTGGCGAAATTGAAATCGATCTGGTCCGCACTGAAAGTCGTCCATAGGTGAACTTTTTGGCCGTCTTTTTTCTGATATTCCGATAACAGCGGCAAAGACCGGGGACGGGTTACCATGGATAAATCGATTGACGGATCAACATCGATCGCGAAATCCTCAAATCCGTCTTTACTTGCTAAATAATTATCAAACCATTGGCTTTTTGAAGAAAAATGGTTGACGACATAGTCGAACATCAGCTGGAAATCCCGGCCCATGTCATTGACGTCTTGCCATGATCCCAGATCCGGATCGATTTCAAAAAAATCCATGACAGAGAAGCCATCATCCGACGAGTAGGGAAAAAAGGGCAAGAAATGCACGGTGGATATGGCACCTTTCAGGTAATTGTTCGCAAACTCATGCAGAACAGCTATAGGTGCCAGGCCCTCTTTTTTCAAAGAGTCGCCGTAGGTGATCAAGACGACATCGTCCTGGGAGAAGAAGGCATCCTTTGTCCCTTTCCGTTTCGGAAAATTTTCAATGATCGGCGCAAGCCGCTCAAATGCCGCTTGACCGGTTTGTTTGCCGTAAATCTCAGCCAGCAGGTGTTTGACTTTTTCCATGTTGCCCAACCTTTCCAATTGAATAATGAATATTGAGAATTGAATATTTATTGTATTCTGTCTATTTTATATTACTTATATTACTTCCATCAAAATAAAACATTAACTACTTCTTGAATTTCGGACGTATTTTTATTAGCGCTGATTGAGTTTGCGTTTAGACATTTATAATATGGATAGAATTCCACAATTATTCAATCTTCAATTTTCAATATTCATTTTCTAGCACGCCGGCGGTATCCAGCCGCGGGAGCCCAAGAAATCCCGCAGGCCCCGGTGCAGAACCGCGTATGAGAAGTATTGCAAACCCAGATCGTAATTGCGGTCAACCATTTTTTGGCAGAGATCGGGATCGTCCAGTATTTTATTCGTCTTCTCAACCGCAGCCGAGGTGACGTACCCGTCTATTTCCACTACCGAGAAGCCCTTGGGCTTAATGTCTTTTGTGTAAATGGAATAGGCATTAACGACAATCGGTTTGTGGAAGTAAACTGCCTCCAGAAAAGCGTTGCCGAAACCTTCGAATGTGGACGGATAGGTAACCAGATCACAGTAGGGATAGATGTCTTCGAGGGTGTATACCTTTCTGCCATCCGCAGTTGTTCCCCGGTGTTCGTTTATGATATCGGAGACAAACAGGGTATCAACATTCATCAATTTTGAATATTCCCGCAGACGCTGCTCATAATCATACCCCTCGTCGCCGGAGGCATGGGAAATCACCAATTTGGCCTTGCGCCCTAAACGGTTAACCAGTTCGATGGCATGTTCGATGCCTTTACGCTGCACGACCCGGGTTGGCTGCAGGATAAACAGCTCGTCTTCTTCGATCCCCAGCGCCTGGCGTACATCGGTCGTGTAGTCGTCCGGCGGCGGCGGCGGGTTTGCAAAATCCATGACATTGGGTGCAACATGTGCCGAGACTCCGGTTCGCAGACTGAGCTGCTGATCGGCAACCGAGTTAATGACGACATGATGAATGGACGGCAAAACGGGTGGGAAGGCCATCTTCAGGTAATCCTGCACGGCGTTGATCATAAAACGGTCTCTTTCCCAGTAGAAATCGTGGTGGTGGGCGATCGTATGAATATTGGTTTCGGCAATGAATTCGGTCAGCGCGATTCCCAGAGGGATATTCAGCGGAATCGTCAGGGCGTTTTCAGGGATGATGATATGAATGTCATTTTTCTCCACAAATTCATAAAGTTCATCCTTGAGTTGAATTGCCAGATTGTAGATTTTCTTCGATACTTCGCGATTGCGCTGGGTGGGGCCAAAGGATCGCTGGTAGACATCCTTAATACCGGGATGGGTAAAGTGGGCTTCCGGCACCAGATGAGATACATGCTTTGGTCGGTCCAATTCACCGGCGAAGTAGTAACAGGTAAATCCCTCCGTTTCGAACACATCCGCCCATTTTTCAATTTCAAGCGAAACGCCGTCCGTTCCAGCAATTCGAGTCGATATAAATCCCACTCTGCTGAAATCCGTCAATGACATAAAATCTCGCATACTGAGCTCCTACGCACCTAAATTATCATAGTAAGATCCTTAACCAACAATCCGAAATCCGCAATCTAAAATCCGCAATCCATTACGCTTTGCCTGCGCTGCCCAACACGTTTTCATTTTTTTGTTTGACCATCTCGATCAGCTCATCCCGGGCCGGCCCCAGATATTTGCGGGGGTCAAATTCAGCCGGATTCTCAGCAAAAATCTGTCGAATGACGGCCGTCATCGCCAGGCGGCCGTCACTGTCGATGTTTATTTTGCACACCGCTGAAGCCGCCGCTTTGCGGAGCTGTTCTTCAGGAATGCCGACGGCATCGTCCATTTTACCCCCATAACGGTTGATCATTTCGATATAGCGGGGAATAACAGCCGACGCTCCGTGCAGCACAATCGGAAATCCCGGAACCCGTTTTTCGATTTCGTCAAGAATATCGAAACGCAGCGGTGGCACCTCTTCTCCGGGCCCGACCTTGAATTTATAGGCCCCATGAGACGTACCAATGGATATCGCCAGGCTGTCCACGCCGGTTTTGGCTACAAATTCTTCGACTTCCTCCGGTTTGGTATAGTGAGAAACTTCGTGGGATACTTCATCTTCAACACCGGCCAGTACACCAAGTTCACCCTCTACGGTAACCCCTTTTTCATGGGCATAATCGACTACCTGACGGGTGATGCGGGCGTTTTCTTCAAACGGATGGTGGGACCCATCCAGCATAACAGAAGAAAAGCCGCTGTCGATGCACGATTTGGCCAGCTCGAAACTATCGCCGTGGTCCAGGTGCAGCGCAATCGGTATTTCGGAGCCTTCCGCCCGGGCCATCTGAACGGCACCGGCTGCCATAAATCTGAGCATTTTCGGATTGGCATATTTACGGGCGCTGCCGGAAACCTGAAGAATTACCGGGGAATTGGATTGGACACATCCTAAAATAATGCCTTGCAGCTGCTCCATATTGTTGAAATTGTAGGCCGGAATGGCATACCCGCCATCCATTGCTTTCTGAAACATTTCTTTGGTGTTCGCCAGACCGAGTTCTTCATAACTGGTTGCGTCGGCCATGTTAGCCCCCCTGATAGGAATACAGATCAATACTCAATCTGCCAGTAGAAATTAGATTACACGTGTTTACACAACAAACACGCGGGAAAAAAGAATAATTGAAGTTAGATTTAATGACGTAACATAATAATTTGTCAGCTGCTTTCAATGGTCAGAGGGCAGAAAACAGACGACAGAGGACAGACAAACATTCACATCCATTGATATTGCAGATTGCGGATTTCGGATTGCAGATTGATAAAAGGAATAATTCGATTTTAGCCATTACACAAAATAATTCTATTGAATTCCACTTTTAAATGTTCGCTAAATCCAACTATATTATCTGCATAATTCAATCTACTTTCCATTAAATCTGAAATCCGCAATCCACAATCCGCAATCAGCCTCCGGCTGCCTGCGCTTGAATTGCCGTGATTGCCACGGTATTGATGATGTCCGGTATGGTCGCCCCCCGGCTCAGGTCATTGACCGGTTTGTTCAAGCCCTGGAGGACCGGCCCGATGGCGACGGCATTGGCCGACCGCTGCACGGCTTTGTAAAGATTGTTGCCGGTATTCAGATCGGGGAATATAAAAACTGTCGCGTGACCGGCAACTTCACTTTTTGGTAATTTAGTCCTGGCAACGCCGGCGTCGACCGCGGCGTCGTATTGGATGGGGCCTTCGATTTTCAATTCCGGCCGCCGCTCGCGGACAAGCCGGGTGGCTTCCCGCACCTTGTCTACATCGGCGCCCTTGCCGGATTCTCCGGTAGAATAGGAGCACATGGCAATACGCGGCTCGATGCCGTAGATCTTGGCAGTCTCTGCCGAACTGATGGCGATATCGGCCAACTGCTCGGCGTTCGGATCGGGGTTTACGGCGCAGTCGCCGTATACCAGCACCCGGTCCGCCAGGCACATCAAAAATACACTGGACACAATGGAGAAACCGGGTCGGGTGCGGATGATTTGAAGGGCCGGGCGAATCGTGTCCCCGGTGGTGTGGACCGTTCCGGACACCATCCCGGCCGCGGCGCCTTGGTTTACCATCATGGTACCGAAATAGCTGACATCCGACATTGTATCCCAGGCCATTTCCGGAGATATACCCTTGTTTTTGCGGAGATCATAATAGGCCTCGGCGTAGGCATCGACCAGACGCGATTCCAGCGGATCGATAATGTTGACGCCCTCCAGATTGAGCCCGATGGTTTTGATTTTCTGTTGAATATCTTCAGTGGGCCCCAAAAGGGTGATGTCGGCCACCTGGCGCCGCAACAGAATTTCAGCCGCCCGCAGGATTCGCTCCTCCTGTCCCTCGGGCAATACAATGTGCTGACGATTGGAGGTGGCCCGTTCGATCAATTTGTATTCGAACATAATCGGGGTTACCCGCCTTGAATGGGCAACTGCGATTCGATCCTCGATTTCCCGGATATTAACGTGGGATTCAAAGAGTCCCAGAGCCGCGGCGATCTTGCGGTCATTTTGGGCGGTGAGCGCGGCTCTGACCGAGCTCGCCTCCAGAGCTGTCCTGTAGGTGTCGGATTCAGCGCTGATGATGGGCAGCGGCGAGATTTTTTCGGAACCCTCGATCAGGCGTTGAACCTGGGGGGCGATTGTCATACCCCCGGTCAGCAAGAGACCGGAAATGTTCGGATAGGCTCCAGAGGCCACAGCTGCCAGGCTACCCAGAATCACATCGGACCGATCACCCGGCGTTATGACCAGGGTACCTTCAGTAATGTGATCCAGGAAATGGGGCAGATTCATGGCGGCGATTTTGACGTCCAGAACCTCCCGGTTCAGTCGGTCCGGGTCGCCTTGGAGAATTTGACACCCTAAATGGGTGGCGACGTCTCCGATGGTTGGATTCCCGAGCAGCGGCTCTTCAGGGATGACGTAGACCGGTATAGCGTCGGAGGATTGCGCTTTAAAGCTGTCTGCTACTGATCTCGAAAGCGACGGTGCCACCCGATTGGCAAGCAGAGCGAGGGTTGTGCATCCGTGGCTGTCGAAAGATTCCCGCGCCAATCGTATATCGTCATCGATTTCCCCTGCCGACTTGCCGCGACCGTTAACTATTCCGAGAACGGGACAGCCCAGATTATTGGCGACATCGGCATTGAAATCAAATTCGAATGCCGACGATACGCCGGTATAGTCGGTACCTTCGCACAGAATAAAATCACATTGACTTTCCATGCGTTTATACTTGTCGAGGATCGTTTTTAGCAGGGTATCGTATTGACCGGTCGATTTCAGATTCTGGGCCTGCGTGTGCCTGAAAGCGTACATGTCTTCGTATGGAAACTCCAGATTATACCGGTTTTGGATGAGGTCGATATTATTGTCCCGCTCCACATCCGGAATAATCGGTCGGAAGAAGCCGACTTTTCTCAGACGTCTTGACAATAATTCCATGATTCCCAGGGCCACTACCGATTTTCCGGCCCGTGGTTCCATGGTGGCAATGTAAAGATTCTTGGACATTTCGGTAGCCCCTTCCCCGGCTCGATGGTGGAAGTGAAGTAGACGAATACCGGAAGATTAAACCCAACCCGGCTGAGCCGGAAATGAATATTGATTATTGAATATTGAATATTTGAGGCATTCTATCGATCTTAACTCACCTCTGCTATCAATGCTCAAATCCTACGCAAACATGATTTGATATCGATATACAGGTACTAAAGCGGTCTGTCTGCTGAAGAACAAGATGCGCCAGACCCGGCGGGCGCGAACCAACTCCGCGATCCTGCCTATCGATAGATGTTCCGTTACTCCCTTCATAAGCCACCCCGCCTTGCGGGATGAGAATTGAAAAGGTTCTACCGTTATCGGGTGATCTCAGTACATCGCTCTAAACTTGAGCTCAGCCGGCTGGCTTATAAAGGGATGGCGGTTTAATCAAGAAAAAGAGCCGGTTGAAAAAATTTACGCTTGAGATTCGCTTTTCTTCTGATATGGTCCGACTACATAGGAACATTCTTCTGAATTTGCAAGTAAAACGGATTCAGGAACAAGCCGTGCTCAATCGGCAATCCCACATCAATCCCATCGTGTCAAGCAAAATGCGTTTAATTAACAATTCGCCTCTTGCTTTTTTTAATGGGGATATGTATAGTCACTTGCTAATTGTTTAGCCTAAACAAGGATTGTTTATCCTAATTTAGTGCACAGACATTGAAATATTCAGTAACGACTTCTGCCAGATGGGCAAGGGCTTTTAACATTTAGATGGTATGTCGATTTTTGCTCTTCCAGCAGGTCTTCCATCTCTATAATTGTTAGGCTAAAATTTATTCCTCAAAATTAAATTTCTATGGAATCCGTATTGCCATCGAATCCGTGATTCGAGAAAGGGAGTATTACCAATGGCAGACTATTCTACGGTTGAAACTTCCCCCGAAAGCGCCGCGATCGGCCCCAAAAAGAGAGGATTGTTTTCCTTTTTTGATTTATTCGGCGGGCGTGCTCTGAGGCTGAACAACGATCTGGGGGCTATCGCGGTATTCTTCTTCCGATCCTTCTTCATGATCTTTCGGGTCAAAGCAATTCCGGATATTATCCAGCAAATCTATTTCATTGGTGCCAAATCGGCCCAGATCGTCATGCTGGTAGGCTTTTTTACCGGGATGGTACTGGGTCTTCAATTGTATTTTGTTCTGGTTAAGTTTGGCTCGGTCGGGGTTCTGGGCACGGCTATCGCCCTAACCTTGATCCGGGAAATGGGACCGGTTCTGTCCGCGATCATGATTACGGCCCGGGCCGGCTCGGCCATGACGGCCGAAATCGGCATCCAGCGAATCTCGGAGCAGATTGATGCGCTATCCACGATGCGCATCGATCCGCTGGGCTATTTGATCAGCCCTCGCATCGCCGCTGCCATCATCAGTTTCCCGATCTTAACCGCTTTTTTTGACCTGATCGGTATTCTGGGCGCCTGGGTCAGCGGCTGTCTGCTGCTGGGCGTGAATTCAGGAACATACTTCTACCGGGTCGTATCGAGTACCCAGTGGGATGATCTTGAGGGTGGCTTTATCAAGTCGATCGTATTCGGCCTGCTGGTTGTCACCATCTGCTGCTTTCAGGGTTTTTTTACGCACATGCGCACTGACAGCTTCGGCGCCAAGAGTGTCAGCCTGTCGACCACATCGGCAGTTGTCATATCGTGTGTCATGATCCTGATTTCCGATTATGTTGTAACGTCGTTTATTGTTTAGGAGCCGACATGGATGAAAAAAGAGAACCCATAATTGAGTTTAAAGGCGTCAGTAAAACCTTTGGCACCCGCAACATATTGAATAAGATCGATTTTCATATTTATGAAGGCGAGGTGACGACCCTTATCGGACTTTCCGGTACGGGTAAGAGTGTGACCCTCAAACATATCATCGGGATGCTCATACCGGATGAGGGGCAGATCCTGTATCGCGGCAAGCCCATCGATCAAATGAGTAAAAAGGAATGGAATGACTACATTGGCCAGATTAGCTACATGTTTCAAAACAACGCCCTGTTCGATTCGATGACGGTCTATGAAAATGTGGCCATGCCGCTGAAATACGCCACCAAGATCGGCAAACAGAAAATCCATGAGAAAGTCATGGCCCGCATCGAGCAAACCGAATTGACGGAAGTGTTCGATAAATACCCATCCGAGATTTCAGGCGGTATGCAGAAGCGAACCGCCCTGGCACGGGCGCTGGTAACCGATCCGAATATCGTACTGTTTGATGAGCCGACCACCGGCCAGGATCCGATCCGCAAAAATGCCATCCTGAGCATGGTGGCCGAATATCAGAAGCGCTTTAAGTTCACTGCATTGATGATCAGCCATGAAATTCCGGATGTGTACTTCATCTCCAACCGGATCCTGGCCCTGTATGATCGCAAAATTGTCTTTCAGGGCGACCCGGAAGATTTCGAAGCTCTCGATCATCCCTTCCGTCAGGAATTGATCAGCAGCCTGGAGAGCCTGGGAGAAGAGCTGACCGGCCTGTACTCCAAACGGCATTTCAAAGTCCGCTATCAAACCGACTTGAGCCAAAGACAGCCGGATGCTACTTATGCGGCGGCCGTTTTTACGCTGGATAGCATCGATGCGATCAGTGAACACCTGGGCCATGATGCCACCCAGCAGATTATTCGCTCACTGGGATCTTACATCAACAAGCATTTCGGCGCGGTGGGTGGATTTTCGTCGCGCCAGACCATCAATGAATATGCCACGGTGCTGCCCTACTCGGATCTTGACGAAGCCAACCGTATCATGGAGGATTTTACCAAGGACTTTCAGGCCCACGGCATACGTGGAATTGAGATGCAGCGCGGGGAGGATGAGTCGAAGGAAGATTGCATCGAATTTTCGGTGTTGGCCGGCCTGGCTCAGGGTAAGCCCCAAATTGAAATCGAATCGGTCATGGAATTTGCAAGGTTTAACCAGAAAGAAATAGCACAATTCAAGTGTGAAATTGGAGGAACAGCACAATGAAAAAGTACTCAAATGAAACTGTGGTCGGCATTTTTGTTGTCATCGGCCTTTTTGCCATTGGATACATGACCGTCAAACTTGGCAATGTCGGATTTTTCGGTGAAAATAGCTATTCACTATATGCCAATTTCAACACAGTGACCGGCCTGAGGGAAGGCAACCCGGTCAATATGCTCGGTCTGGAAATCGGCCGGGTCGAAAAATTTACCATGGATCAGGAGAACCAGGTGGTCAAGGTGACATTTAAGATCAACAAGGGCATCGAAATTTACGATGATGCCATCGCTTCCATTAAAACCGAGGGATTGATCGGTGACAAATTTGTGGCCATGGATCCCGGCGGCGGGGGTGATCTCCTGGCCGACGGTGACATCATTACCGATACCAATTCACCCACCGATATCATGGACCTGATCAGCAAGTATGCATTCGGCGATGTGGGTAGCGGAGAAGAAGAAGAGGAAGAATAAAGACGAATGCGGAAGTGGGATTGCGGAAGTCGGAATTTTTTATTTTGAATTGAAAAAGCATAGAGCAGAGGGCAGAGAGCAAAGGGCTCATAGCTGATAGGCCATAGCGGATAGAGTTAATTACGTTGATTAGGTAAATTGGGTTAATTAGGTGAACGGGGTTGAATGAGTTAAGGGGTCAGAATTGTTTATGATCCATTCAACTTAATCAACCAATCAACTCAGTCAACTAATCAAATAGCTGTACGATCTCAACAAACTTATCGATCTAAACCAACTCAACCGAAAAGTACATCCCGCTGGGAGGATAATATGCATAAACGACATACCGGGATTATTCTGGTTCTGGCTGTTGTGCTGATGACGGCGCTGGCGGCAGATGCGGCCACGCCGAAAGAAACCGTCGAAACTGGTGTTAACAAGGTCATTGCCACTTTAGGTGATTCGGCCTTCAAGGCAAAATCCAAAGATGATCAAATTGCCGAAATTGGTAAGGAGATCGATACGATTTTTGATTTTGAGGAGCTGTCCAAAAGAACCCTGGGACGGGAATGGCGTAAAATGAAACCCGAGCAGCGGGAAGAATTCGTCCGCTTGTTCAGGGAGCTTTTACAGGGCGTGTACGCCGACAGACTGCTGGCGTACTCGGATCAGAAGGTTCTCTTCGAGAAGGAAATCATGCTCAAAAAGGGTAGAGCTGAGGTTCAAAGCTATCTGCAGACGTCTGACGGCACCAAAATACCGCTTTTCTATTGGCTTACCAACAAGAGTGGCAGCTGGAAAGTCTACGATGTCATTATCGAAGGCGTCAGCATGGTAAAAAATTACCG
>JAAUXT010055860.1_pt1 | contig 18168 bp, 15 predicted proteins | sample 7278171 | NCBI WGS metagenome assembly JAAUXT01 (sample SAMN14350112, study PRJNA611818) | marine sediment metagenome | isolation source: surface marine sediment (1.8m) | place: French Polynesia: Moorea | collected 2018-08
AAGCGGACCCCTCTTTATCCAACAGGCAAATGTTTTTGTCCTCTTAATTCGGCTAATGGTGTTGAAGCAGAATCTGAGATCCTGCACCTCATAATTCGACAACCTTTTGACAACTCTTGCAACCCTTCCTTTTAATCCAACACACGCAGATTCATGTTCTCTTAATCCAACAGCCTATTTTCACGACTCTTGCGGCTGTCGAATTAAGGGGGGTCCCTTTATTTCAACATCTGAGAGATCCATGTCCTCATAATTCAACAGCCTTTTGCAACTATTGCAACTGACCTTTTAATCCGACACATATGGCCCAAACAGGCTTTTGTCGGATTAAGAGGACCCCTGTTAGAATGTTGCCCCGCTTAATCAGTCGGTTTTTCCGTGCAACGACCTTGTCGAATTAAGGGGGGACGACTGTATTCACATGTCGGCAATTCAAATGAATCTTCAGTGAACGCTCAAGGGAACTATCAGTCTTTCTCGAGAACCGGGCCTTGACGCGAGGCCGACCTCCCCGTGAAAACGAGTCTTCAGCTCTAGAACATGGACGCATTAAAATTGGGGCCTGAGACATTTACAGGTTGAATGGCATGTACGAAGACATTCCCTCTTGGACGGCAAAACTGGATTCACCGATCGAGACGACAATGCACTCCAACGTTGTTAGTGCAGAGACCAGCAATCTGCTTGAAAGGCGCCTGACACTAAATTCTCCTGGAACCACACGGCGTGTTGCAACACTTGTTGTCGATGCATTTGCCCAACGAGCCTTGTCTGGTGTCAAAGAACCAGACGGTAAATCACTTTCACTTTGAGTGGCACAGCCTCCATTCACGCGGCAGCGCAACCGTGAAGGTGTCTGAATCAATTTCCGGTTGAAATCCTCACAATTTCCTCCAAAGGAAAGCGACGAAAGTTGCATAAGAAAGAAAAACATTCCGTCGTCGTTCTGCTGCACTCCCACGCGACTCAGACACGCTCTTCGTAAAAAAATTTGGAAGAGACTCAATGTTGTTTCCTCGAGAGTTCACAGGAAAAGCGGGAACAAAGACCCACTGGTTCGCAATCAATGTCTATTCTTCTCCAACGCAGCGTCGCTGACGCCATCTTCAACAGCGTTCCGGTGAAGGTCGCAGCAGACTGGACGCATCGAGGCACTTAAGTTTTCATCAGACGGACGCTGCACTCTTCGAGCTGGACGAGCCTTGGATGGATTAATTCAACATCGACGTCCATCCTGACAAATGGCGCAGAGGACTGCGACGGCTTACCTCTCAAGCAAACGTCCAATTTCACTCGCACCAGCTGGCACTGAAACTAACTTGTCAGTCAGGAAGAAATCTTTCCAGCTCAGGCAGTATCGTTTTTCATATAAAAAGAAACAAATTGACAGTAATCACTTCTGGTGCACAGCCATGCCGCATTGGTGTCACGCTGACGGAAGCGTGATGCAGAACGAGGTGACGTGCGTGAGAGCAAATTTTGCTGATATTCTCTGCAGGTCACGACAGCGGAAGCACTCCGGGTAATTGTACAAACGAGACATCCTCACAAAGATGCCGGCCGCAGACTTGGCTCGCTTAACCTGCTGAAGATCGCAGAACTCGGGTCTGGAACCTGGTCGACGAAAGTCCCACAAGGACACCGGACGTTCCATGGAACACGCAGACCTCCAAGAAGGGAAGGAACCCAAAAACTTTGGCGCACCCCACCTGGATGAGTTGAGGGACCCTGTGAATCACAAAAACAACGTGACGCATACTCACTCCATCCTCGTCGTACTTGTCCTCTTCTTGCTTCTGCTTCTCCTTCAACTTCCTCTCCGCCCTCTCCTTCCTCCTCTCCTCCTTCTCCTTCTTCCTACAGTTCCTTCTCTCCTCCAACTCCTCCCGTCCCATCTGAGGCTCAGATGTGATGGTGAGGAACCTCCTGAGACTCGGTCGCTTCTTCTTGGAACCTTTTCGTTTGTGCTTCCCCACGACCTCTCCGGGCACGGTGAGGAACATGTTCTGCTGCACCGAGGGGTTCAGTTCTGATATGGCTATCGTGTCGTCCTCGTCCTCAGAATCATCAGCGCTGAAGCTCTGAGCCTTCCTGAATCCCATGAGATCTTTCAGAGTATTTTTGGGCAGATCCAGTGAACCATGGACACTGAGTTTTCTCACAGGTTCGCCTGAAGGTGCTTCAAGTGTACTATTGCTTGTGGGTTGCTGGACAGCGTCCATTCGGACTAAACTGGACCTCCTGTACCTCTGAGTGATGCCAAGAAAAGCCGACAACTGGTCGCTGTCGTTGCGGCCTTCGTCCTCGGAGTCGGGTTCGGGGAGAACGATGGGCAGAACCGGAAGTGGAGTTCTGGGGCCGTCGTCTCCATCATCGTCGTCATCGTCACCTTCGTCCTCGTCAGAGGCGTCGCAGTCGGCCGAGATGACGATGTTCGGGGTGTCCTGGTGGGTCAGCAGGTACTTCTTGCCCGTGTCGTCGGAGTGCGGTTCCAGCTGGCTCTGCTGCTTGACGAGGGCGGCCCTCCTGCGTCCGACGCCGCCACCGAGCGAGCTGCGGGCCTCCGAGATCTCGTGCAAAACGATGGGGCTCCGGGGCTTCCTGCCTCGCCGCCCCGAGCCTCCAGACATCGCGCCACCCGACAGCGCCGCCTGGGTGTAGAGCACGAGGCTTTCCTGTTTGGGCAGGGATTGTTTATCGCTGCTATTATCCCGTTCAGCACCTCTGTGCTCACTGGCCTCGGAAAAATCCCTATTGGCATCAGAGGATTCTGCCATAATGACTGCTCATCTATCAATAGCTCCACTGGCTTATCGTCGTCTAACAATGCACATAACTAGCAAATAGAGACACGGAATTACTCCGTCACCCGTTTCTCACCGTGTTCCATCAAAAAATAATCAGCGCGACTCCGAGACGCGCTCAGAGTTCGGCGCTGCATAATTATATCCAGAGGCAAAATCGCCGCCATCAGTTCCACAAATTGTTTCCGTCTGTGAGAAACGCATCACACAGCTTCTGTGTTTGTCACCGGCGCACAACTGTGCGCATTGAAAACAGCCGATTTCAAGTTTCTTTTTTTGCAACGAAAGGTGGAGCAGCTTTGAACCTCCTCCGCATTCGCAGCGCGATTGCGGTGAACAGTGAAAGCAACAAGAGGAAACAATTACCTACGCATCCAGCAACGAACGAATGAGCGACGCTCAAACCGCCCGAGCAGAAGAATGAATGGCATTGTATCCCCAGCTGTAGCAATCCCGAGAGATTTTAATTGATTTAATAAGAGTACACCTTGCGGCGAACAACCAAACTGCCGTGTATCCCAGTTTGCGACACTAATACCGCTGTCTCTTTCGCGGTGCTTGGCTCTCATCTTTCCCCAGCAAAGGCTGAAGCGACTCCTCTGCTGTTTCTCCATTCCAAGGTGAAGGAGCATAAAACCTGCTCCTGAGAAACGACACTTCGCGTCATCCATGGCGCAAACAGCTTAAACCGTCTCGTGTTCCGTGCTGACATTTGGAGACGCGGCGAGGCCGGATTCCTGCACGGGTTGACTCAGCTGCCTCTTCTCAGAGAACTCGAGCATCCCGCCACTCAGCCACCGCTCTGTCTGCTGCGACTCGACACAAGGTAAGAAGTGCTTTGATGAACACGCACGCAGTTCATCGCAACACATTCCTCTCAATACGGTGCCATTCCGCCGCATTTGAAGCTGTTCCGATCTGATCGGCATTTCAATCCGTGGCCACTCAGCGCTGATCAATAGCCAACACTTCCAACCTCGTCCGACGACCACCAAGACGTCACGGAGCGGACAGTCGCAGATTCCATTTCACAAACACTTTGGCACCTGGAGAATTGACACGTGTGAAACTGTCCCTTGACAGCCGTTAGTCACAATCTGGGCTGGGATGGACTGAAAACTGGCCCAACACCTGTCGTACGCAAACAAGGAAATGAAAACAGATCAAACACTGCCTGCAGTGTGGTCCGAAGGAAGACACGGGAGTTCTGCGTCGTTCACTTGCGTGCAAGCTGCACAAATACTGTCACCGTGTTTATCGATCAAATGTTATGCGAGTGTTGTCAGTTTCAACAATAGCGTGTCTCACTGATCAATCACTATAAATGATATGCATCACCCACAATAACGGACGCCCAGAAAAGCCGTATCATAATTAACAAGTGCTCCATCGGAACCCCCGTCCCATAAAATGTATTAACGATGATATGGATTAAAGACCAACAGCTTCAGCGAGAGATAAATCACCGAATCTCCCACGTTTATCATTGAGGGACCTGTGGACCTGAGAAACCCATAACCAAGTTCAGCGACCTGTCATTCAGCGGGGCGACTGAAGCAGCGGCGCGAGTCCGATCTTGCTGCAGTTCCCACACGATCACAAAACGGTATCATGGAACTGATCGACAAATGTCACGACCCCGTCTGTCCACTGCTGGCCACGGGGAACATGGGCATCAAAAACGGACGAACTTTCTTTCCTGCAGCTGCAGCGAATGAAAAGTGTTGATGGAGCCCCTGGCTGAGAGACGGCAGTCACTCTCCATGGACCGTCAAAACGTCTCCGGGCGTTTTGCTTTGTTTTGATTCCTTCTTTGTTGTTTCCCAACTGGCCTTTGACAAGCAGCATTTTGGTCATTCGAAGACGTCATTTGGTTGCCGCCATCAGTGAGTTTGCGCCAAGGTTTTGTGATTGCAAAGTGTACGAGCTTTCAGACTGCTCACATTTTCACAGGACAGACCACTACCAAGCGGAAAAATTACGCACGACTTGCATATGCGGCCGACACCAGGAGTTGACTCAGACGAATTGGAGCAAACAAATTGATCAAGAATAAATTCTCACATTATTTGAAAAAGGTCGTGCACAAAAAACCCAGAAAATGGCCAAAATAACTCCCCCTTTATTTCCTATGAAGTCCCTCTCTCAAGATCAACTTTTGACACGCACACACACACACACACACACACACACACACACACACACAATGGTGAGACACCACAGTGCAATAAGCGTACAACGCCGCTGGACGAGTCGCGCGCAGAAAAAGCAGTTCGCCGTAATGTGTTCAGACTCTGGCCAAAACAGGATTCCGCGCACAATGGCAAAGCTTTTGGTGAAGTGATGTTCAGCTTTTCTGTCATCGCAGCTTCACAAATTCTTTTCCAGCGCACGCGCTCAGCCTGCTCCGGATGCTGCACAAACTCTTCTGTGGCAGTGAACACCAAGCACACCACACCCATGTTTATCGCTTGTTTGTTTACAAATTATTGTGCCTCACATTCTGCTTGCAAATAACTCTGATCACGAGCACGAGTATGTCCGTGTGGCCAACAAGTGTACTCGTACGAGGGTTCTTCCATTTCTGCTTTTCCCGACTTGGGCGTGGTACGAGAATCACGATCAGGTCGCGACACGGACAATGAGAAAGATCCCTCGCGGAGTCTGACTTGCAATTTTTCTTGTGTTTGGAAGATCTGTACAGAGACAATTCACAGCAGAGGCACAAACCATTCTGGAAGCAGAACAGTGGGAACAAAATACGAAATCCAAGCGGAGTCTGGGGCCACATTCCAACGAATACAACACGAACAAGACAACCCACAATTGTTAAACTGCGTAGGGACCGTTCATTTCAGTCTGTAACAAGCACAGGAATTTGCGCAGATCCCACAGCACGACACTGAGCCAACAAAATCTGCAACTGCGCCACGACCAGAAGCCCGAGGCTCAATTTGTGGCCCCAGCTCCACCCGACGGTGTCGATACCGGAACACCTGCGCAGCTGGGGAATAATCCCTTCCCAAAGAAATCACCTCGTTCACGTTTTCAAAACTTTTGTTTACTTTCAGGGCTTTTGTGATGTGTGGCTCAAAATATCACAGCTCGATTGTTCGCGGTGACAATGCTGCTGGTTCTTCCGAAATTCGCTGCGTGTCCACAAGAAAGGCAAGCCCCCCACCGATCGAGCCATCTGGGCGGCATTTCTGTGCGAAAGCGCAATACGCCACAATAAAATACAGCACTTATGATTCTGCTGTGATGCTGATAACTTACATTTCTGCCTGTGCCACTCCGTTCATGCCAAAGTTCATCATCAATAACCATTTATCATGCGCATTCGGAGCCGGTTCGGCCTCGGCTCCGGGGCGGCGCGGCGGGGATGCAAGGTGCGGCGGGTCGTTTCAGGGACTTTCGCAAAAAACGCCACGCGAATGATCGCGGAGTGACCAGCTCTCAGTCAAGTTGTTTTCAAGGTTAACGTGGCAATTTCTACGGATGTTTCACCAGTGATATGATGATCCACTGACAGAAGGATACTTGAGGCTGGAGCAACACCGAGTCCTGATGTCGCCCTGCTGTTGGTGGCTTCACTGTTGGTGGCTTCACCTGCTTTGCCGTGCGCGTGACGTGCCCAATTTCCGTCGTGTCGAACACAATGACAAGCAAAGCAGTTTGACTGCATGACAGCAAATTACAGCATTCACAGCATCCACAACAATAAAAGCTTTCTAATTATTATAGAGACTTCCACAGTGTTGCGGGCAACGACAGAAATGCGGTTCATTGCAGCTGAATGTTGACTGGATTTGTGTAGCAACAGATGGAAAACACAAGAACGACACGCGAAAGCCCAATACCTTCACACGCTTGAACAACTTTCACCGCCACTCCGAAACTTGAAACGACTTTCTAATGTGTCCCCAGAAACCATTATGCAAAATCACCTCCAAAAAGGACGGCGTCGCTCATCGAAAGCTACAAAGAATCGTGAGAAGACTGAACACTTCGCCATTTAACACAGCCAGCTTCGTAACGAAGATCGAGAGACGTTCACATCACGGTAGAATCACCCGCAGGGCGAACCTGACTTCGAAGAAAATGAATGTTACACGCACCAAGCACCAAGACAGAAGGGAAAGAACACACCACCTCTCGCGAAGACGTCTGTTGAACAGAAGTGCGTTCAACTGCGTTCACCACCAAAAAGTACACAACACGGTACCGCTTCAAAATTGTGTGAGATGACATTGTGTTTCACAAGTTTAATATTTGCCCCGACGTTTCAACGTGGCCTGCTGAGACACATTGATCCGGCATGAAATTTCTACTTTCACTGCAATCTGCTAATGCGTGAAAGGTTCTTGGCAGTTTTTTTTCTGTTGGGGAATCAGGATGACACGAACTGCCTCCTGTTGGGAGTCCAAGCTGTCAGGACCACCAGATGCAAGGACAAGACTCGACCATAAACGGACCTGCCTGACCGGGAAACACAAAACCAAACGGTGATGTTCCGTATTGTATTCCATAAAATTTCACGGGGGGGGGGTCAGTCAAGGGGTTACCACACAGGGAATAACCATGGAGTGGGCCTGGGGCAAATCGGCCACTGGGGGGACTTGGCTGGGAGGTGGGACTTGGCCACCAGGTGGGACTTGGCCACAGGGTCGGGGGTTCAGCTATAGCGGGTGGGACCTGGCCAGCAAGGGGACTTTTGATGTTGATCAGATGAGGAGCAGGGTGTGATGATGAAACTTGACGTGGGACGTGACATACATCAAATCTAACAGAGAAAACGGACCTGGCATTGATCATTACCCCACCCCGAACCAAGGAAGGATGCCGTGTTGAGGGGAGGATGTGAGTGTGGGACATTTTGGTCAAGCCACATGAAAACACCAACAAAATTGTCGGTTTCTCGGTTTCTGCTACACAGTGCTCTTGTCCAGAGTGATGAACAACCACCCCACTTGCTCTGCGAAAGCGAACAAGACTCGCGATCCGAGAGTGCCATGTTGAACGTCGAATGGAAACCGCCGTGCGCAATTGTGGCTCAGTTGTCGCAGTGGGGTCGCCGGCAGAATCGTTACCGTGCGAGACCGGCAGAGATTTCGCCGGTCCAAAGAAGAATTACAGTGCAGCATTGAAGTCGACAGGCATCCGAGGCGCTTCTGAACACCACCATGGTTTGTGGTCGTGTCTGATTGTGCACCATAACTTAGCACCAGTCAGCTCAAGTTGGAATGGTCTGTCCTGACAGGAAATTTTGAGGGCCCCCCGACCACCAAAAACAATCCAACCATCTGAGTTCAGTGACGAAAAGATAGACCCGCGGGGGGCGGGGGCGTGTACTAAAATTGCAAACTAAAATCTGACCAGACAAGAGATGCCGATGTTTTAGCAAAAGGGCTCGCCTGAAGCAAGTCTTGAAAACACACAAAGGAATTCAGCTCTCAACATTTCGCTGATACCAGCGTACGACACTCGGGAATGTTTCAAGCCCACACGCTCCCCACTGCCTCTCTCTGGAACCACAAATGGCCTTTCTGTCTGATTCACGAGCTCAAAGGGAACTATTCTTTGGGGAAACATGTCCACCATGCTTGTTAGTTGAACTCATGTTTGCAAATCAGGCGTATGACTTCTTTAGGAAACGTGCCGCCCCATTCCATCCCACACCTGCAGAACTGCGCAAGGCAGGGAAAACACATCCACCAGTTCGTGCGCAAAATGTTCAGCTTTTCGACCGACTGAAGCTTTTATTTTCGATGTAATCAAGTTTTTTCCTCTTCTCTTTGCCTTGGGGACAGTTCCAACAAACCAGGCAGCATCCATCAACACAAGGTGGCAAAGGTGCAGGCAGAAATTAGCTTCACTGGTCCTGAGGAGAAACGCCAGTGACGGCCAGACCCTTTTCAGACGAAAGAAAGCCTCCGTGTTTCCTGCTCGAGAATCCTGCAACAGGTCTCATTGCGCTGAGCTTCCGAATCCGTCTTTGGTAAAGCAGTGTAATATTAGTTTCATACAACCTGGAGAAGTCTGATCAAACAAACGGTGCTCTGTGAAATGCAAATTTCCCATTACAGATACCATTACTGAGGAGGCGCTCACATTTGTCAATTTCGCGAACAAAAGGCCTCCCATGTGGCGGAAGGATCGGTTGACTCCACACAAAACGAGGCTTCAAGTCAACTCCCTGTGCTGTCAAACCTCATACAGACACTACTCTTCCGCTGTCGCATAACCCGTCCACTGGGTGAAAAATGTTTGTGTACGGCACTTCAGAATTCATCTGCACGCCCCCCCCCAACACACACACACGCACGCACGCACGCACACACGCACACACACACAACGTGCTCGATGCCAGTCGCTCCTGAGCTTCCACCATTTCCTGCCCCGACAGAAGTAATCAAACAATTAGCTTCCAAGCAGAGACGGTGATTTACTTTAGATTACAGAACATTGTCTTGTTGCGAACAACGTGTGATTGGAAACGAAGAGAAAACGGCTAATCAGCGACGAAAATTGTTTTAAATTCAAAGAAAATACTCACTCCTTCTTCGTCAAACATCTCTTCTTCCAGTTTTCTCTTCTCCCTCAGTTTTCTCTCTTTCCTCTCCTTTTTTCTTTCTTCCTTCTCCTTTTTTCGTGAGTTGTGCCTCTCTTCCAAAGCTTCTCTGTCAAGAGTGGGCTCCACTGCTATTGTCAACAGTCTTCTGAGACTCGGGCGTTTTCTTTTTGATCCCTTCCTTTTGAATTTACCCCTGTGCATTTCCGTCGGAACACTCAACATGTTACTCTTCGCCGGGTCTTTTATCTCCGCGATTGCCACTGTATCCTCGTCTTCAGACTCCACGTTAAAACTTCTGGCATTTCTGAATCCGATGAGGTCTTTGAAAGTGTTCTTTGGCAAATCCAAAGATCCGTGGACGCTTATCCTTCTCACTGAGTCTTCAGTGTTCGTTTCAAGTGTGCTTGTCCCGGGTTGTTTGATTGCGTCCATGCGGACGAGGCTGGACCTTCTGTATCTCTGCGCGACCTCGAGGAATGCGGGTAACTGCGTGTTGTCCTCGACGTCCGCCTGGTTCTCTTCGTCCGAGTCGGGTTCCGGGGGAACGACGGGCAGAACCGGAAGTGGGGTCAGCGGTGCGTCGTCGTCCTCGTCTTCGTCGTCCCCGTCCATCGCCGTCCCGTCGCCTTCTGCCGAGATCACGATGTCCGGGGTGTCCTGGTGGTACAACCTCCTGCCCGCATTCTCGATCCCTTGACAAGTCTCACTCTGCTGTTTCAGCAGCGGACGTCTCTGGCCTCCGGAACTGCCCGACGGCTCGCTGAGTCCGGGCAGGATCGGGGGTCTGGGGCGCCTCCCTTTTCTGCCAGAGCCTCTCGACATCTTGCCCCCCGAGAGCGCGGCCTGTGTGTAGAGCACGAGACTCTCCTGCTTGGGCAGCATCGGCTTCTGGTCGTCCTCGTGCTCGCTGACCTCAGGTTCGGACGGGCCCGACTGGTCCTTGTTCACTTCCGACGCTGAGGCCATGATGAACGAAGTGTTCTTCTCTTCGCCTGCGACGCGATTAATTCTGCTCAGAGACGCTGCTCCTCTCGCATTACTTCAAATTAACGCTGATCACAGAGATAAAATCCTGAAAGCACCAGTTGCTGCTTGCCTGTCTTTAATCCCGCGTAAATCTGGATTGTATGAACAATTACCTGAACCGACGATCTTGGTGCAAGTTCCATCATTCTGCACAGTTAGTTTTCTTCAGCCCAAGAAGACCGTGCAGAATTTCATTAAAGTTCGGTTCGTACAGATGTGGCTGGATCGATTACACTGATATACCGCATCAGCTCATTAAACTGTTCCTACCGTACCAGAATTGTTACAGCTCCGAGGCAGAATGTGGCCTGAGGTAATTCCTTCCCTAATATGTCATTATGCTTTTACTCCTTCCCATGAATGTCATGTTTACATGATTACAACAACATTATCTGAAATTAGATAACGTTGTGCATGCACGCTCAGTCTCTAGAAATGCACTACCGCACTTGACACAGCCACTGCAACAACTCTGTGAATCTGACACTCCTTTCTTTCAAGCCGTCTTTTTGTGCACTAGCATTGTATCCGAGGTATTCCACTTCAATAGGCGAAGGCAGTTCGCGATCGAAGATCCTTGGCGGTGAAAGGTAACACCCTCAGCGGTGCGCCATTTTGCCGTCCGTTGCGCTCGTGAAGCCTTTTTTCGTGCGAGTAAACGGTGAATGCGAGGGAGCTGCTGTTAATTCCGTATGTGTGATGAGAGTCCTTCGTTCCTGAACACAACAGGAAACTTTAGCCATTTGTTTCACGGAGGCGACACGGGTTCATCTCATTCATTTTGGAGAAGATTAGGTCCTGTGAAAGACAACAGCTTTTGGTTGTTGAAGCCGGAAACAAAATCTCTCTGGCAATGATAGTGCGAGCAGGAGATTTTGCGAGTCAACAACTTGTTGACTGAGCAGCTTTCCCCACTCCAAGTTTGCAACACCAGACAGGAAATTAGGCTTCAATAATCACCCCTGCCATTACAAACCTCGGAAGCAACTTCGAATCAACTCTTGCTCCATCTCGGAAGCTGTCCCAATCAGATCAGCTTCAAGTCCTCTTCTTCAACAGGCCGCCTAACTGATCGATTTAATCCGCACAAATGACGAGCCAGTCTCCGAAGAAGCACTTAATCCAATTTACCACTTTGGAAACACTTCGCTCTGCTTGAACATACAATGTTCTTCAATTAGTGAACGCAACGTTGGCGTCTGTGGGGAACCGCAAATGGAAGGTTCTTTGGCGGGAGACTTAATGAGATTAACCCCTCCTGACAGGATGCTGCGTTCCCCTAAACTGCAGTCTGCTGGTTGGAAATTCATCGCTCAGTGCGAGATCAGGAATCCACAACGCACGTCACGTCAAACATGAATCGCGAGTTCCACTTCGGTTGTCTGTGAAAACAAAAACCATAACCACAAACAAACGTCGCTTGGAAACGCTCACACAACACATTGACTCGAAGCAGCTTCCTACATGACACTGGTTGACACCCCAAGGGTCCGAGCCACTCGACACGGTGTGAAAAACTCGCACACAGCACCAAGGCTTCTTTCGCAAGGTTCAATTTTGACGAAGACGATTGAGAAGTTCAGAAACGCTTGGTTCTCCAACGAAGCTCGTACGCAGATATATGCACGACTGCACAAGTACAAACAATCTGTGCCCAGTTGTGTGAACTCTTCGGGAGACAGAAACCTTTCAGTGGCACGTGGGTGGCAGTCTCGCTCCTTATCTGACTAACATGGCGCTCCATGTGACCAACGTGTGGCTCAACGCTCTCGGAAGACGGTCACAGAAAAACTCACCCCAAGGCATTTTTACTGCCAGGAGAGCATTTTCAGGCAAAAGATGAGAAGTGAGTGCGTGGATGAGGAAGACAGGTGGTCACAAGTAGCGTTGAATACAACGTCACAAACGTGAATTTCCCCGAACACACACACACACACACACACACACACACACACATTCAATTTGTCAGGTACCTTTCCCGGCTATATCATTTTGCTGACCACACGAAGACTGTTTCTCCTTTTTCGCACCCATTTTCAATCCAATTTTGATAAATCTGTCGCCGAGGAAAAAAGCGACATGACGTCGACGTGATCAGATACGTTAAAGCCTGAGCGATTCTGCTGAAGAAGCAATCAGCTCGGAACCACAGTCGGAGCGGTGACGGGAATACGGCGCCAAATTAACCAAATTTACTGCAACCTTCACCGTCCACTCACGTCCGTCTGTGTCATCAATAACAGATGACCTGCTCCACAAGTGGTGAAGATTGCACTTTTTGATCAGTTTAACGGGAATAACAGCTCCAACGTCACCTCGAGAATATTTAATTGGCAAGTTTCCTGCTGGGAATCAAATGAAAGGAAGTCTGGCCTAATTAGTTCTCGGTACATTCCGATATTGTCAAGGCTGGTGCCTCTGCACCGCGCAGTCCGCTTTTGTCAGACGTTTTCCTGATTGGATGTGTCTCTTCTGTGGACAACTTCTATTCAAAGTGGCGCTCTCTTTCTCGGAGGGAGTAATTTCAGAGAGCAAACTTTGTCGCAGATTTTTTTTTTTTTTTTGTATCCACATCAAATTCTTCTCACTGCTTTGATGAAAACCGCTTGTCTGAAACAAAAGTTTTCGAAGCTACTGATTACTTGTCAGAGGCACAAGAAATTATTGAAGCTGAAACCTGTTCAAATGTTCGAACCCGCGACAGAAATGAGTTGCAGCTGAAGTTTGCAAAACACGCCACGGAGAACCGTGTGGGTCTGAGATGGAGAATCCGTTCAATTCCACAACGCTCATCACATAAAGCGTGAGGATCACACTCGGGGCATCATTTCAAAGAGCTTCGAGGTTTCGAGCTGCACAAATCTATCACGCAGAAGCGGCGGGTTCTACAGGTACCAACCAAGGACAGACCAACCCAACTGAACGAAGGACTTCCCAATCCCTTGGCCCCAGGTATCACAGTGTGCCAGTGCAAACTCGCATTCTGATCACCCAAGATGTCGACATGGAATCAGATTTTACGGCCAATGCACCGCGAATCACTCATCAGAGCGGCATTCACCAGCAGCGCTCAGATTTTTCAGGCTTCGACTCACACAAAACCCCGACCCATTCAACCCGACAATCAATCAACACCAAAACATCCTCATCCCAATATGGAACATAACAATCCACTCCTCCGTGCCACAAACAGCCCATAAACATTGGGTTGTGATGTTCTGGCACAACCATCTTGGTGTTCCGCCCAGGCTGAAACACCGTCAAGTTGAAAGTCTTCACGTTGAAATTAAACACATAAGTGGCATGAAGCTCCTCAAAAACGATGTCACCAAGAACTCGGGAGGACTCTGCGCAAGGAAACCATTCAAGAAGAGCCAAACACGGAATGTTGAGGCTTGCTCGTGTGTGGGTGACACATTCTTCAACAGCTCCTGCAAAAGGCAACAAACAAATGGAAAGAGTGTTGATCAGTTTGCGTCGATCAATTTTTGTTGAAAGCACAAAATGTGAGCGTCAAACAGCTGCTGTTAAGGACCCTGTCTTTGGTGGGGCACGTTTAACAAAACTCGGACGGATTTGGACAAAGGTGTAGCTGCCAACCAAGATTTCTTAATAACAGCTTCAAGCCCAAGCAGAAGCGTCGCTTCTTCCGCGGATTTCAACAACGAACCATTGACAACATGGACGAAACATCGCACACGGGTATTTTTGTATCAGTAACTCTTGTTGAACACAAGTTCTGCAGCCGGAACACAACCAAAGCGTGCAGGTAACTCCTCTCGATCAGCACAAAAAACGTCAGTGGAGGCTTCCGCTCTTCGTTGCGTGACACCAACAAAAACCCAAGTCTTCGACCGAAAATCATGACGAGCCTTTCATTCCGGAAAACTAATCAACTGCAAACACACAAATGAAAGTCAAAGCCGAATGAGTGTGTGGGCTCTTTATGCAGAGTCGCTCACAATTGTGATGTTTCTATTCAGAATGTCACAAGGCAATTATCACTTGTGCTCTGTTCGCAATGGAGGTTGAGCCATTGATGGACCTGCGATGATAACACAATCTCCATTGCAGATTAAATTGGTCCCGATGGAAATCCTCAACAGGCGCACGATGAAGTGACTGGCCGTCAATCGTCCACTTTGTTCTTGCCAAACCGCACAAAAGAGGGCTTGAGTCTTATTCTTTCGTGTTGCATTGTGCACCAACGGCAAGCTTGCTGCATTTTGAGATGCCATAAATGAGACATTTTTCCTGTTTCGTTTTGCACTTCACGAAGCTGCTGGTAGATTTTTAAGGACACTGCTGATGTCTTGAAATTCCAAGGCAGTTTCCAACCTTGCTGTCCGCGTACTGTTGGCGTAAACTTCAAAAGCCTGTGACACCCAATAGTGTTGGAGGTGATTCCTTTTCACCCGCGCTGCACGGATTCATTCCGTTGTCAGTATCAACTGACCAATCCACTTTGATGGTCGTTCATGCAGTGTAGCAGGACGAGTGTCCGGATTTCAGCATATCCGACGACACAATGATCAGGGAGAGTCACACCCGCACCTTGATCTGTCATCAAATGCATTGTCATTCACTCGAATCAGAAATTTTCAGAACCTTCAGAAGAAAGGGAAAGAAATGGAATTAAAATGGGCACCAGAATTCCCAATGCTACGGAGTCCAAACTCCTTTTCCCCAACCAAACTCTTCCACTCTGACAAATGCAAAACCAAGACCAAGAAAGGAGCCTCACAGTCAAGAGCCTACTTGCCCCTGCACCGACGGGTCCCTCTGCGTGGAGTCTGTTCAGAGGGACCCGCCTCGTCACAGAACTCGATCGACAGCAGCGATTCCTACGGGAGTCGCTTCCTTCGCGATTGTTTTATTGCCCACTTTGAAAGCCGATGAGTTCAATTCAATGTTTCACAAAGGTTAATAGAACAAATCAAGCTGGACAGGCTGATCATGTTTCAAGTCCACTTCAGATGATTCACGATAAAAGGGACGACTGCAAAAATAGGCGGTGGCGAAACAGAACGCCACGAACATGGGTGGACAAATTAGATTCAGACAAATTGTGATTTACTTTGAGGGACTTTCTTTCCAGTCCATCACATCACTGCCGTCCATGAATTATGCGGAGAAAGCACTTCCAGTTTGCAGAAAAAGGCAGCCAAGGAAACCTCATCTAAAATTGAAAAACTGTTGCACTGCAAACCTTTCTTGTGACAGAAACATTGCTTCCCATAATTGCTGCTTTTCTTCTCCAAAGTGTTTCCTGTATCACTTCCACACACGAAATTCCCTGACTGATCCGTGCGCATCACCCATACGATTCCACAGCGGCCGTCGATTTGATGTATCGTTGGCTTAATGTTTGCCTGGAATCACTTAATGACTGCAATGACATCCAAGATATGATGGATTGCTGAAAATAAGACATTGTTTTCGGAGCAAAACTTCCCAGACGGAGAGATCTTATCTCATCGACCAGTGCTTTTCTTCGTATCTGGTTCGATAATTTACGGCAGCCTCAGGACGAACCAGTCCACCCCAAGTGGTGATGAAAATTGTAAAGGGACTCAATGAAACATGCAAATCTTACCAGCGCTGAGTCAAATTTTACAATTCGTTCGAATGTGCGGCGCTTCTCCTCCCACTTGTTTTCTGCGATCTCTCACTCGAAATTCCGGAACCTTTACGACGAGGGAAGAAGTGAAGAGATGCTGAGTTTGCGGGCTGATTCGACACGAGTCACGAAACTGCAGCCTCCAATGAGGGGGAAACGTCACAAGACGGATCAGTTTGATGCCCGGAAACCTGACCGAAGGGCTGGTGAAATAACCTGAACCGTGCTCGATCAACCAGAAGAGCAACAGGCACCAGCAGAGAACACTGAAGGAGGTGAGAGCAGCAAGCAGTAAGAATCCGTAGATAACTCGAATTTGAGTTGTCCAAGCGACAGGCTTTTTCAACGACTTCACTGCATCAATCTGACGCCAAAGCCAACTGTGCCACGTTTGCCGTCTTGAGAACAACACGTGTAATCAGCGTGTGGTGCGTATCTGCAGGTCCATCGAGTCAAAAACTCTCCACGCCTCCGCCTGCACCACGCACCACCAAAGCGCAGAACGATGTCGGTGAGAACCGTTCATCCCTCCGCAACTGAGCGTGTTTGGTGAAGCCTGAAAGGATTTCTGCCCCATGACTCTGCCCCAATCTGCTGCAACTCCACCAAAACAACCACAAAATGCTTCTTTACGATCGGCGGTTGGCCTTCTCATGAGGCTTGCGAGAAAGAAAAGGAGCAAGATCACCTCTCGTCGTGAAACTTTTGGCCCAGCGCCCACTAAACAAGGTTCTCCACTCGATCCGCTCGGCTTTATGGTGAGCAATCGCAGATACTCGATGACATTTCCTGAACGAGTTCTCAGGCAAGCAGCAAAAGCCAAATGGAACGAGATCGGTGGAAAGCAAAAAAGCGGGGAATGCAGGGAGATGCTGGGGCAGAACCAACCATCAATTTCTATCTGTTTGGGGGGGGGGGGACTTTCCAAAATTTGGATACCCCTGCCTTCTGAGACCTACACTTGTGGGGGTTAGGACACACCCATATTTTGAGATGGCCCTGCCCCAAGACCTGCCTTGGACAAGGTTGGAGACGTGTCCAAATTTTAGGTAGGCTCAACCCGCTGGTATTTCCCAAAAAAATCTATCCAGAGGGAGGGGGTGTGTCCTCCCCAACTTCAGTTCAGTGTCACCCTCCTGTGACATCAGTAGCTCCGAACCCCCCACCACACAACCAACCAACCCCTGGAACGTCAAACTCCCGAGTTATTGCCAGTGTATGACACAGCCTCGCTCCGAAAGGAAATTTTGGTGTCTTGCCCAGTCTTGACACTGCCCACAAAGTGTCATTCCAAGGCTGTATCGAGTGATGGCTTTCATGCAGACACGCACAGCAGTCTGTTTGGTTTGCACGTGCGAGTCGTATCTGAATGAACACTAAACGCACAGCCAGTGAAACATTCCTCGCCAAAAGCAAACAGAACGCCCCTGAGATCAGCGCACTGCAAACAGAGACGATTGACCTTTGTCGAAAAAGCTGCCAAATTTGATTTGGGGAACCCTGCCCGGGGAGAAGTTTGATGCAGACAGATTGTCAGACTTCCATCGCGCGCTCTCTTCTTTTGTACTTTTCTCGCTGAACCTGCAGGCACCGTGCACCGTGCCAGCAGAATGGCGTTGCGAGGTCAGATACTCTTGGCACATTCTGGTTGAAATATCACAATACAAACACACGAGCAAAGAACATTTGACACTCGAAAGCAAAAAAGCACGCTCCTACAATACCAGCTTCCTGAAACCTGGAGGTAAAGTTCTCCAACAACGAGGGTGAGGCAGAGCGGTCGATAAAACGTTAAAAGTGGACCCGGCTGACGTTCTCTAATGCACTTGCAGCCGTATGTCTGACAAAATTAGATTAAACAGCAACCTTGGGTCAAAAGAATCGGCCAGGTTCATCAGCGGTTCCAAAGTCCACCAAACATCTTGGTCTTCCAGCAAGTTTGATACTGTTTGTTGTGTGCAAATTTAGAAGAAACCAAACAATCAACAAGAATGCTACGCATAAAAAGCGTGTGGTCACATAAACGTTCGTTGTTCATGGAAAAATGATCAGTGCGCATCACTGATCAATTAAAAAAAAAAAAAATCCTAAGTCAAAGCGGGTCTAACCCAGGGGGGGGGTTGGACCCACTTTGGGAAAAATGG
>JAAUXT010047407.1_pt1 | contig 18167 bp, 22 predicted proteins | sample 7278171 | NCBI WGS metagenome assembly JAAUXT01 (sample SAMN14350112, study PRJNA611818) | marine sediment metagenome | isolation source: surface marine sediment (1.8m) | place: French Polynesia: Moorea | collected 2018-08
AAGTGGGCAGGGAGGGGGTAAGTGGGTGGGGAGGTGTGAGTGGGCAGGGAGGGTGTAAGTGGGTGGGGAGGGTGGGAGTTGGTGGGGATGGTGTAAGTGGGTGGGGAGGGTGTAAGTGGGTGGGGAGGGCGTAAGTGGGTGGGGAGGGTGTAAGTGGGTGCAGAGGGCATAAGTGGATGGACAGGGTGTAAGTGGGCAGGGAGGGCATCAGTGGGCGGGTGGGGAGGGCGTAAGTGGGCGGAGAGGGTGTAAGTGGGTGGGGAGGGTGTGAGTGGGTGGGGAGGGTGTAAGTGGGTGGGGAGGGTGTGAGTAGGTGGGGAGGGCGTAAGTGGGCGGGGAGGGCGGAAGTGGACGGGGACTCAGGGTGTGTAGCGAGGGCAGGGACGAGCACAGGGTCGCAGAGTACAATACACCCAGAGTGGCGCTGCGTTTCCTGTTGTGCTGTTGTGCTTTGGACACGCAAACAACCAGCCCAACTTTCGGTCAGAGGAAGTGTACATCAGCACGCGATCCTGATCACTAAAAATATCCTTATTCCAGACATCGCGGAGCTATTTGACGCGCTGCCCAAAGACGCGTACATGGCGGCGCGTATCAACACTTGTCAACGTTCTTGTTTTCAGGCAGATCGCGGAGCAGCCGGACGTGCTGTTTAAGGAGGTTTATCTGGAATTCGCGCTGCACCTACTGGCTCAGAACTATGTGGAGGAGGCGTCCAACAAGATGAAGGTCAGCAGCTCGCGAGAGTGAGATCGAACACACCCGCGAGAGGGAGATCGAACACACCCGCGAGAGGGAGATCGAACACACCCGCGAGAGGGAGATCGAACACACCCGCGAGAGGGAGATCGAACACACTCGTGAGAGGGGAGTCGAACACACCCGTGAGAGGGAAGTCGAACACACCCGTGAGAGTGAGATCATACATGGCCGCGACAGAGAGGTCGAACACACCCGCGAGGGGACATTAAACACATCCGCTGGGAAAATCGCCTCTGCTTGACCTTTGTGGTATTTCAAGAGTGTCAATTTGTGTGGGTATTCACGTTTCTGTTCTGAAATCTGGACGCAACAAACGTTGTTTTCGCACAGTTTGGGACAAAATCATTGAATCAGAAAAGAATCGAACAGGACCGATCGACGTCAAAGCACCACACGCACACTGCACGCACACATCATCACACTTGCACACTTCACGCACACATGATTACACACGCACACTGCACGCATACATCACCACACACATGCACTGCACCCACACAGGACCTCCCTCGAACACATACCTCACCACACCCACACCTGCCCACACCACACACGTTTGACCACACGCACGCACAATTCACGCATACCTGACCACCCACGCACACTGCACGCATACCTCTCTGTTACAGGCGGTACCCACGCGTTTCCCCCGAACGCGTCTGTACAAACACCCGCGCGTCGAGACGGTCAACGTGCAGTTCCAGGCGTTCCAGGGCCTCTGTTGCTACGCGACGTACTGCGCCGCCAAACACCGCCTCGAGACGCAGAGTGATGACGACAGCTCCAGCGACGGTGCGTCCCCTTCAACGCACACCTCTCCCACACACGCACACCTGCCCCACACACGCACAGCCCCTTCCATAGACGCACACCTTCCTCCCACACACGCACACCTCCCCACACGTGCACACATGTCCTCCCTCACACACACGCACCCTGCGGAAGAGGCAACCGTTCCTATCAGAACACACACCTCACTTCCACACAATGACACCTCCCCACACACCTGCATGCACACCTGCCCTGCACGCACACCTGCCTTTCACACATGCACACCTCCTTCCTCCCACACACACCTCCCCACACGCACACCCGCATCCCACACACGCACATCTCCCTCCCACACATGCACACCTCCTTCCTCCCACACACACCTCCCCCACACGCACACCCGCCTCCCACACACGCACATTCTCCCTCCCACACATGCACACATCTCTCCCACACACACACCCGCCCCCCACACACGCACGCCTCCTTCCCACACACGCACAGTGTTAAATTTTTCCTCAAGGAGAAAAATCAAGCAGAATGTTTGGAAACGGACGCTGTTTGTTGACTTTCGTCGCGTCTCTCCCTCCCGCAGTGCTGGGCGTCTCCCTGGCGACGGAGGAGGAGCGGCGGCGCATGCGCCACTCAGCGGAGACGGCGCTGCACCACTGGAGGGCGCTGCCGTCTACTCCGGGCAACTGGGACAACTTCATCCCGAAACACGTGGAGGTGCGTAATGTCAGCAGCGACTTCCGATTGTGAATTTTTTGTTAAATTTGGGCGAAATTTTCACGCTTGAAAAGTGGTTTTTTTAGTCAGTTCAATAAAAAAAGTGGACAAGCAAAAAAACACCTGTGGCAAACATTTATTCATTCTGAAACAAAAGGAAACACAAGGCATGACCCAAACTTTTGAAAAAAAAAACAACTCACAAGAATGACCCAGTTTTCAATTTTCTTCTGACAATGGGAAGCACAAAGAATATCATTGGATTCAAAACTGCATTCAGTGGATTCACCAGTGTTGCATTCCAAACCAAAAGACTGGTGGGGAACTGCTCAGCTGCAACAGAGAAAATATAGATGATGCTGGATGGAATCCAACAGAGGGCATTGGTCACAGTTATCAGCACTGCTTGTTGTGCAATGTGCTTCTCCCTTTTCCTGGAAGCAATTTTCTGACTGGAAATTATGTTCTGCCTTTTCTTCAGTTCTCTCCAAATTTCAAAATAAAAGATGCCAGTCAGAAATAACAGTCCAATTTGTGAGGTCACAACAAGTAATGTTGCAGTTTTGATTGTTGTTGAGCCAGTTGTTTCTCCCAACAGTGTGCAGGCAGGGGATGGCATTTGTCTGTTTCCTTCCAGTTTTCTGTAGCTGATTGAAAAACTGACAGCAATCAGTGTTGTAAGAGAAAAGCCAGTAATTAAGGATCTCCTAGTCTTTTTCACACTCTTAATTTGTGTGTTCAAAGGATATTTAACTGCAACAAATCTGGACAAAGAAATGGTGAACAGGATGAAAAAGGAATGAAGCAACACACAAGTTGACAGGATCCCAAGAAAATTGCAAAACATGCCAGCCAACCACTGGTCAGTGTACACAACATAGTCATCACCAAAGTGTGCATCTGCTGAAAATATGCTCAACAAGTAAACTCCAAACAAGTAGTCATTCAAGCAGAGTCCTACCAGAAGCACTGTGAAAGGGGAAAGAGTTTCCCTCTTTTCCTTGTTTTTGGAAGTCTCACTGCAGAAAACATGTGTGACAACAACATTCAAAATGCATGACATGTTCAAGCTCAAAATCATCAATGTCTCAAGAACAACAAGAATCTTTGAAGACAGAGAGTTCAGAATAATGCTGCAACTTTGGGGCCATGTTGCTTTGGCAGTGCATGTAATGTCATCAGATTGGACAAGACAGCAAATTCTGTAATCATCAGTGAATACTGCCTCGACTTCAATTGTGCTCTGGTACACAATTGTCACCAACTTGTTGTTGCTGATGTTCAACACATTTGTTTCCAAAGTTGCAAATACATCGAAGTTCAGATGAAGTATCTCATTTACTGAAATATCCAGTTTGACCAGGCTGCCCAGTGTGGCAAAAGCTGATGGGTGAATCAAATAAATTTGATTTTTACTCAGTTGAAGAACTCTCAACCTCTGATAATTTTGAAAGCAAAAGTCTTCAATTTCTGTGAGTAAGTTGTGTGAATAATCCAAATGTTGTAAAAGGTTGGAGAGTGACACATGTTCTGCACAAATGTCTTCCAAATTTGATTGTCTCCAAATAAATACAACAGCACAGTTTCTTCTCATAAGAGTTGCTTTTGTTTCAAATGAGACTCCAGTGAACTGAACAAAAATGAAATTGAAAAGGGGTACATCTTGAATTCTTTCCAGTTCCACATTAGCACAGGAAACAGCATACAAGAGGCATTGACAGAAATGAGAACAGGTCTGTGGCAGATCACAGAGGTTTTCATCCTCTCGAGACAAACAGTCCACCACCCCATCACAAATGGATGACTGGTGCAGACACATCACTGAATCTGAATGAGAACATTTGAACAGGCCATTGCAGCTGTGATTGTAACATGATACTTCATCTTCTCCTTCAGGGCAGTGAAAGAGTCTGTCACACACATGTCTGCAATGCAAAAACAAAAAAGTCAAAGTTGTGCCATTTGGGGAAAGCCTTTCAATAAAAGTACATCTTTGCCAAAACCTTTTACCTGTAAGGGACACAATAAACTGTTGGACATTTAAACATATTGTTGCAGTCCATGGCCTGGCAGTTTTTCAAATGTGCTCCACTTGGGCAGTGCATAACTTTTCCATCATGATCTGTTTCGTACACACAGAGTTTATGAAAGGGAAAACATCTTGAACATCCATAAGTGCATGGGATTTGATTCATTTCTTTGCAAGGTTGGGCAGAGTGGTTTTGTCTGTGTTGAAAAAGCAGAAATTCTCTTTGGGAACAATCAGAATGAAGGCTTTCAAACTTTGTTGTTTCAAAATGATCAAAATAATTATTCTCCATGGAACCTGTCTTGATGTTGTTATTGTTTGCTGTGTTTGTAGCTTTACTTTGGTCTGCAAAATTTTTGAATAGAATTTTGTCCAAAACAAAGTGAGTCCTATTTTTGGCCAAAGGCCTACATCCACCCTTGATAGTCTGGAAATGAAGATGGGCACAATAACACACTGGAGCAACACAACCTTGTTTGCAAAATGTTGAATTGATTTGCTTTTGATTTTTATACCATGACCAATTCTTCTCATCACTCCCACTTCCACTGTGTGGAATTCCATCATGCAACAAATGAGCAGATACATATTCTCCAGAGCTGCACAAATGCTTTTGATTGGCAGAAACATGACTGTTTGTGCTGTTTTGGCTTGATTTGGACACAAAAAATGTGTTTTGGAAAGGAAGGGCCACAACCTTTTCTGTTGAAAAGAAAAGGACACGGACATCTGGACTTTTGTGGTGAAAACCTTTGTGATCTGAATAACAGACACAAAGTTTATTTCTTTTCAACAGAATTCTTGCCTCACAATCAGTGTACCTCTTTGCTTTATTGTTTGCAAAACACATTAAAACAGAACTTATGTTTTTGCACAAACTGTTCCTCAAATCATAAAACCTGTCATTTGCTACACTGCATTTTTTCCATTTTGGTTTTCCGTTTTCCTGTCAGTAAAAACCACTTTCCTCTCCTCCAAATGTATTCTTGTTTGTTTTTAATTTTCTGAAATGTGGAGCAGTGATTGTAGTCCTCACTTGGTGGAAACCAGAATGCAAGATAATGGAAACTAATTTTGAACAAGTTATGAAGAATAATGTGAAAATCATGAAATATGTGTTGAACTGAATGCCCATAATGCACTGTTTTTACAAATTGACCACTTGTTAGCAAAGTGCTGTTTCTGTTTTTGTTTCTGTTCAGGAGGTAACATTCCCCTCTGAACAAAATGTGATCAGCTGAACACTGAACTTCAGAAACAAGTTGTTTCTTTGGTTTGGTGCCACTGCTTGATTTATTGAAACACAAAATATCAACCATCAAACTCTCATTGCAGGCCACTGTAATCCACTCTGGGTAACTCCCAAGTGAAAGGGTCATCACTCCACACAATTTCACAGGTTCTGATACTTTTTTGTAAAATTTTGTCAAAGGCAGGGTTTTTCTGTCCCGTGGTTTGCAGCTTCTTCTACCTGCAAAAAATGTGTTTGTTGTTAAATTCTGTACTCTGAGCTCACAATAGTGAGACATGCTGCATTTTTGCCACTGTACAAACTATAAAAGGCCACCATCCTCAGCTGGAAGCAGGACCATCCCTCTGGGCGCAATCCAGGCCTTTCCAAAACCATGCAACTTGGCTTTCACACCCAAGGACTTGTTAGAGACTCCTCAATTTCAAGACAGCATTGACCACAGGCTGCTCAGCTTCTTGAAATTTGTACTCAGTGACTGAAGGAAGACAGTTATGTTATGGTTTCCACCTCGTCTGTCAGAGCAAATGGGAAAAAAATCATCAACTGACTATCAAACTGATCAACAGCAGTCGTGGATGTGTGCTCAGAAAGGCAAAACTCTTCCTTTGGTTTGGGGAAGTTGTGTGGAGGTCCCCACAGGTGCAGAGTGACCGGGCTGCCATCTGTCCATTTGAAGTCTCCCCTCCACTTGAAGGTCAAAGATATGTAAAGACACAAAAGAAGTAAGCACATCAAAAGCAGGCTGTTTGAGGTCCATGCCTTTCTGTATTTTGTTTCGGTACTTACATTTCTGTATATTCCAATGAAAATACTTTGAACCAATGGGAACTCAGACATACATTGCAAGAACACAATAAGGTTGTCCATGCTTGTCTCTGAAGTGAACTTTGGAAGAAACAATCCAGCTTCTTGGCACATTTTTATTGCCTGATACCATGTTCTACCCACTGGCTGGAAGAATTGTTTCCCTGTATTTCTTGACACCAACAAATACATTTTGCTCCAGCTCTTTTGTACAAAATGTGGGCATGCTTTCTCCCATAATACTCTCATTGAAGCATTGACAGAGCAGGAACTGTCACCTGAATTCTTTGCATGGAACTTTGCACCAACTACTTTTCCAGGCAATCTCATTTCCACTTTTCTATTCAGGGTTTGTACAATGTCTGTGGTGATGTTCAGAGTGATGAGCAAAAGATCTTCTCCCAGATTTTTGTGTTGCCTTGGGCATTTTGGTGCTGTCTCAGGGGAATAATACCAAGTGGAATTGAACACACCAGATAGCAAAGAAGAAGATTTCAGCTTAAAATACTGATCACTCAAACACAACCAAACAAACACTTTTAGCTTGCCAAGAAAACACTTTGGTTTGGTTAAATTTCCAGAAAATCTCAGGACAAGCCACAAGTTGTTAATCTGGGATTCTTTGACCTTGATTATGGGACAAGTATTGTCCTCAGAGAAGGCAGCCAGGGGGGAATATAGATACCAATCCTCAAGGTGTTCAGACCCTTTAGGAAACATGTATTCCAAAGTGAGAATGCTGACTGATTCAGAAAAAGGAGGAACTTTTCTCATTAGATGGTCAGACAGAAACTGGTAGGATTCAATTCTGGGAGGCATTTTGTTCAGATCTAGAATAACTTCCAAGTTGAAGATTGTGTCTCCTTGATCTGAACTGTTGGTAAGAAATTGATGGAACAATGTTGCTGGGGGAGCATTGATGCTGCATGACAACTGGGAAACTGGCTTGAGGCTCACTGAACTTTCTGTCACAATGTGTGAAAACAGAACCAAGTCTCCTTCTTGGACAGATTTACTGATTGGAAAGTAATGGTTGAAAAAGGATTGCCTGACAATATTCATGTAGGAGAATTTGACATGCTTTTCAATGGTTCTTAGTGACCTACCAAGATGCATGTTGTGAAAGCACCCATAAACACTTGCATAGTTCCCTGCTGTAAAGTAAGCAAGACCCATGTGGAAAGTGAAGCAGGTGATACTTGTCCAAAAAAGAGTATAATCAATGTTATCTATTTTGTACTCAAGTGGAAAAACATTTTTCTGGCATGGATTCAAAAAGATGCCTTTGCAATGAGAATTTGAAAAGCTGAAAGTCAGAGATAGTGAACAAGGCAAAGTGTAGTATACAACAAGCCTTATGGCTCTGGTGGCAGAATTATAAGGTCCAAATGCATTTCTTTGTTGTGGTGTAGATTTGTTGGCTGAGTTTTCACAACAACTTATCATTTCTTTTAGTATTTGGTATTTTGGTTGTTTGTTATAAAAAGTCATTCCTCCATAAAAACAACCAGGAACTTTCCACCCTGTATAAATCATCTTGGTCTGGTTGATCAAAACAAAAGAGAACACATTTTTGGCTTCAATGTCAAAAACTTTCTGACAGGTTCTCCTTCCAGAACATGTAACACTGAAGTTTTTGACTTTCTGTTCAACTTGCAAGACCTCAGGAGATGCCATCTTTTCAACAAAGTATGAAATTTTGAGATTTTTTGGATATGATGAGCTCAAGGGTAATGAAGGGAGGAACCTCTGGCCGTCAAATAACAGCCTGATACTGCAGTAAAAATAGTTGCATTTAAAATCTGAATTTTTGGAAACTAGTTCTGCGATGTGGTTTTCATTTATCAAAATATGAGGGACAATTATCATTTTCCACAAATTTAAAGTCCATCACAGAACCTCTCACAATGATTTTGTGATACTTTTTCACTTTAATGAACAAGGTCCATAATCTTGCAGAGTGTTTTGAGCAGGGATAAACACACACAAGACTGTCAACATTTCTTGGTTCTTCTTCATAAAATATTTCTCTGAAGTTATCTCGAACTGTCAAAAATGTCAAGTTATCCATCACTTGGTACAGAAAAGAAAGGCTTGATTTCAACTTTCTGCAGTGTTTGCAAAGTGAGTATTCAACTTGTGCTATGTTGAGGATGTAAACTGACCACCTGGGTCTCCTCAGCCCATAAAACAGAGGAAGAAGATTATTCTTCTGATAAATCAACAGATGTTCCATTCCCCAATGGGCACGATATGAAATTAAATCTGGGTGCATCACAAGAAACATACTTGACAACAAAAATTCTGTAAAAGTAAGATTTATACTGAACAAATTGATAGCAACAAACTTGTATTTTACCCTGTCAGGTAAATCAAAACCTTGAAATGGCTTATTTTGAAGTTCCAAGGATACTGAACTGTTTTTGTAAATGGTGTTTATGCATGTGTGGCCAGATGGCCTTGTTTCTTCAAAGGATATTGTGACAGTGGTTTCACTTCTTGACAGATTCATTGTGGATGACTCAGAAAGACATTGAAAGCCTGGGCTGCCTCCATGCTGAGCACAATCATTGATGCCTCTGAATGATGTTTCATGATATTGTTTTGAAATTTCAGTTGAATAATTTCTTTGTTTGTTTTGATTGCACTGTTTACTGACCCACAAGATATTTCTCAGGTGCAAGAAAATATCTTTCCATGCATTTCTCAGATTTGCCTGAGTTAAACTCTTTGTGTGCAAAAATATTTCTGGCCCATGCAAGACGTACGCATTCCATAATTTGGAGGTGGTTGAGAACCTCTCCTTCAGTAACAACACTTTCTGTTCAGGGGTGAAATTTTGACAAGTTATTCCAGGCAAAGTGAACAAAAGACACAAAGGGCAAAATATCCTGAAAATGTGTTCTTTCATGTTTGTGCACAACCTCAGAGTATTTTGCATCATTGCTGTGCTTTTCTTTGTCAAAAGACAATGACCTCAGAATGAATTTGTGTTGCACCTGCCATTCCTTTGTTTGATTTTCTGTGGTTGAACATGTGCCACAGGGTGCCATATCTTCTTTCACAAATCAAGACAAAAACCTCTCAAAGCTTTCGTCATTTTGTGTCTTGTTTTTGTGCCACAAAATCAATCATTTTGGAGAAACAAATGCTTGGGAATCAAGAGTCCTAAAAAACGGGGAGTTCTTTGTTTTTTGGAGAGTAACTTCAAATGGTTTCACAGCTGAACCCTGAGAAAAATACAGTAAAATTTGGCAAGACATGTCTGTCGACAGAAGAAAGAATCTGCACAGCACAAAGGAGATTTCAGTTCCCTTCGTTTCCAGTGCAGCCTCTCACTTTTTAAGCGTGTGGTCGCCCGAAGGGCCGTGTACCACACGCTTAATGTAATCACCATCAGTCTGTATGTGTGTCCGTCTGTGTGTGTAAAGTGGGTCTAACGGGGGGTTGGACCCACTTTGGGAAAAATGGTCAGTGAGCATCACTGATCATTGTACTGATCATTTAAAAAAAAAAAAATTCCCAAAGTGGGTCCACCCCCCCCGTTAGGGCCACTTTGGCCAAAGCGGGTCTAGGGTAAGACCCGCTTTCGAAATTTTTTTTTTTTTAAATGATCAGTGATGAACTGTGAACATTTGTATAGACCACACGCTTTTTATGCGTAGCATTCTTGTTCCTTCAAACAGTGTATGTTCACACACGATGAGCATTCGCCGAAAGCAAAGTCACACACATACACACACGTACACACACACACACACACACACACACACACAATTTTTAGATTTTGGCAAAGTATCCAAGCTGCCTGTCAGGCCCAGTTGTGCGCCAAATGTATTGCCGGGTGGGCTCGTGATTTGGGCGACAACAGGGGATTCGGCGCGTGTTCACACTGCCAAGTGTTCTTGTTGCAAAACAGAAACACTCCAAACAAGAAACACTTGAAACAAAGACCATCTCATTGCCACCATTCTGACCACGAATTGAGGTGTGTGTGTGTGTGTGTGTGTGTGTGTGTGTGTGTGTGTGTGTGTGTGGGCAACTCCAACCCGCTGAACGTGTGTTGCAAAGTTGAAGTCTCTGCACCTTGTCGGGAAAGGTCAATTTGGAAGGAACAGGCCCCCAAGGCCCTGGAATCTCTTGGAGTTACTCAATTTAATAGTTTTCAACATTGCAGCTGTTGGAGTTTCTCGAACTGCCCGACGAGTGTTCGGAGGTGGTCGAGAAGTTCGCGAGCACGAATCCGGACAGCCCGAGCGCGCTGCGCGTCCTCTACGAGTTCCGAAAACGAACGCGCGCAGACGCCGACGTGCTGATCGAGACGCTCGAGGTGAGAAAACGAATGCGCACGCACAGGCCTGCTCGGAGAGGGGAAAAGAACCTGGCTGTTGCAAGCGTCTCTGTTGACCTTTCTCAACAGTGGTGATGTATTTTTCCCACTCGGCTTTCAAACGCGCATCCGTTTCCATGACTTCCGGTACAAATTATGGCGTCGTGCGCAAAACCGGAAGTTTCGGACACGTGCCAACCACGTGATAGGAGCGTGGATTCAGACTCACTGATTGGCTACGTGTTTGCAGAAATTCTGCGCAGCGGTGCCGTCTGACGTGCAGTGTCTGAAGCTGTGCGACCTGTACAAGCGACATCGGACGGGTGAGAATGTGAACACGCGCGTCACGTGTTTGCTGTAACGGTTTCCACGGGGCGGGGGCCGTGCACTGCGCGTCGTTCAATGCTGGTTTGACCCTCAATGACGTGCCATCAGGATTGTAGTTAAAAACATTGGTCAAACTTTCAGGTTTTCATTACTAAACAAAGGAAACTTCAGAAAAATAATGTTCGAAAATTTAACACGACTGTCATCAATTTTTCTGAATGTCAGTGTGAAAATTCTTCAGGCTCCCTCAATGTGAAACGAAATTGACACCAGCATCAAGAAAAATGGACGCGATGTTGAAAAAAAATTTGAAGTTGGGTGGCGTCCGGTTTGTTCCACAATTGTTGAAGTTTGCTGTTGGAAAATTTCCATGTCTGAAAAAATTTTGCTTTTTCGCTGCAATTGCAATTGTTTTGTATGAAGAGAGTGAAACAGGTGTGAATGAATGAAGGGCGGTTCGTTTTGCAGCATCGTACGCGTCGGCGGCACCGCGGGTGTTGTTCGATTTGCTCGACTTCAGCGCCGCGGCGCGAGAGACGCGCGCCTGGAGGACGCTGGCGTCCTGCCTGCATCACGTCGCGTCCAGGTACGTCACGTCACGTGCGTCCAGGTACGTTGCGTCGTGTTTTGAGACGTGACGTCGCGTCCAGATGCGTAACGTCACGTCGCCTCCAGGTACTTGACGTCGTACTCTGCAACGTCACGTCGCGTCCAGGTGTGCGACGTCGCGTCTTGTGCTGTCACGTCGCGTCCAGGTTGGACACGTCGCTTTCTGCTTGCGTCACGTTGCGTCCACTTGCGCGGATATGACGTAGTTTTCGTGACGTGACGTGAAGACACGTGGGCGTCGCGTCCTTCCTCCGTCACGTGACGTGTGACGTGGAAGCCGATCTGAATTGCTCCAAACTGCCTGACATTTTCGTGTGGCAGGCTCCCCTTTCTTCCGGAGTGGTTCACAAATTAGAGGGAGTGCCCCTGCGGTAATCACGGTCCTCCTGCACGCACACACACACACATCACACACACGCACCAAGACATCCTGCCGCATGCACGCACACCTCACACACACACGCACTTCACACACACACGCACCTGCAGCCCCAGCCCGACATACGCACATACGCACACTTTACACACACGCACCTAGACAGCCGCACCTGGACATGCCGCACGCAAACATGCCGCACGCACGCATACCTCACACACACTCACACTTCACACACACACACGCACCTGCATCCCCAGCCCAACGTACGCACGCACGCACACCTCACACACTTTACACGCACGTACATGGATGACCCACCCCTCCCCACACCTCTCACAGGCTTCCCCTCCCTCCCACAGGGACTCAGTAAACGGTGCAGCGAAAACGATCTTTGTCCCACAAGCTCAAGGGACTCACATCCCTCACTGCTGTGACGCAAGTTTCCCTTTCTCTCTCCCGCAGTGATTCAGCTGAGGGACGCAGCGCCGTCGCCGAGTGTTGGCGCATGCGCAGCGATTGGTGGCCGTCCTACCACTTCCGGTCGGCGTCGCTGCGTTGTCACGTGGGCGACGCGGCGCTTCTCACGGCCAAGGCGTGCGTCGCGGGGGCGCTGCTCGGCGCAGGTGCGTTTCTTGTGTTTCACGTTGGGTACTTTTTTGCTACATCCCTGCACAAAGTCAACGTTTTTACGGCACGAATCAAACTGATCTGTTCGACGACGCAGGCGGAGCACGTTTTTACGACGGCCCCGGTCGTTTGCAATCAAATGTCACCGAACCACGCTATTCTCACAACACAGTGCGCGAACATTCACTCGCACGCATTCTGAGTTGTCGCACTACTTTTCTCCAGAGAACGAGTACTCGGCGTCCGTGATGAGCGACGCGGCTGACCACGTGACCAAGAAGGACCGCGCCTTCTACGCGTCCTTCATCCGCGACTGTGACGACATTGCGAATCGGACTGTTTCCTAGCGACCAGACGGGTCGTAGCGACCGGACGTGACCCTGGAGACGGGTAACGCGACGTTGACACGGCGAAACCACGCGTACGTACGTGAGTGCGCCGGAAGGAGCCAAGGAGTTTGCTGGGATTGGGTGCCTGACGCACCCAGTACAGGTTGGAGTGAAGACATCTGTGCAATGTCGCATGTGAGCGAACTTTGCACGCACGAACTGCCACATTGGTGTGCTGGTACACATTGAGTGCTGCCACACACGGTGTGAACAGGCGAAGACAAACCAATTGCCAGTGGTGAAAATACAGGAAGAGATCAACTGAGCCAACGACACAGCCTTTACTTCTCCAATGACACAAACTTGCAAGTAGCTCGGCTTTCACTCAAGTGTGAAAAGAACTTGCAGCACGGGTGGACTCTCTCAGCACTGAAAACTTTGATGGCTCCCGGGGGGGGGGGGGCTCGCCCCCCCACTCAAAACCGAGTCGCCCCCTTCTCCAGCCCTGGATCCGCTGCAGACATGAACTGTCCGCTCCATGGACCTGCAACTTCCTAGATCTTCCCAATGTTCATTTCCGGTCAAATGTCACGGTCAGGCGACCGGAACCACGTGGGTGGCGACACAAAATCACGTGTCCGCTGTGTGGCCCCCTGGTGGTGCGGATTCTAGTCAAAACTACGACGCCATCTTGGTTGTCATGACTCCCAATAATTTATTCAATAAATAAAAAGCGGAAGTGCAAAAGCGTGTTGAGATTTTCAGACTGCAAAGCATCCAAGCGAATCAAGCCGTTTCTACGTTACGTCACGTTTTCTCAACCTACGTTTCTTTTCTTCAAGTGCACGTTTTTCTTTCTTCCAACAAATCAAAACTAAAGATCTCAAAACGTCTGCAGTACCCAAATCTCAGTCTCCACAACAAAGAAACCCGACTTTCAACAGTGTTACGTCTCAGCTGTTGTTGCGTGCGCGTCTATGCCTCGCCTTGCAGTGCAAATTTGGTGTCTGTCCCTGTGAATGTAGATCTGGAATCCTTTGTGGCCAAGTTCCCGCTGGATCTGCGTCCCTGTGCAAGTCACGTGGCAACGCAGCGTCTGTTGACCTGAACGGGGACGTGACGCGACGCATCCAGCATCCCCCCTCGAATGAACGCTTCCCTCTCGTTTGCGGACACCCCGACCTGGACACGTCCGCTCCAGAGAGATGTCCGCAGGAGGCAACATCGAACGGCCTGATGTCCTTGTACGCCCTCCCTCCCCTCCCCCGTCGGAAAGAGCTGTACCCCCGGAAGAGGCGTTTTCTTGGAAGAGGTGCCCTCTGGAGAGAGGTGGCCGCATCCGAGGCGTCCGGAAACGAGAGGCTTGAAATGTTCGTTCTTCACAGCAGAGGGCAGCAATCGAGTTGTCTTCCCGAATGCAGCCCAGTGCGCAAAATTCAGCGAAAAGCGATTTGGGGCGAACACGTTCAAATGCGTTGACGTGAACGTGCACGTCGTGTCGAAACGTGAGCGTCAACGCTGTGGCGTGGATAGGTCACACCTGTCAAACCACGCGTGAAAAATCTACGTGAACGAGCACGTCAAAATTTCGTGATTGCCCAAAGTCGCTGTTTTGATGTCGAGGCTGGTTGGCGTTCCAGTGGATCCTTCCACGGGAGGCGCCACCGGCGACGCAGCGTCGCTCTAGTAGCTGCGTCCGAAAAGCGTGAAGTTCTTGGGTTTGTTGGTGCATCCGGGGCGGATGCACTTCATATCGTCCGTGACGTCACGAGGCTGGGTGAACGGAATGCAGAGGCCCTTGGCTCCCATGGCTGGAGCGCCCTCCTCCACAACGGCGTCCCTGTGAAGAGAAAGAGTCGTGAGGTATGCGTGTCGTGTGTGTGTGCAGAGCCCCTTGGCTCCCATGGCGGGGGCGCCCTCCTCCACAACGGCGTCCATGTGAAACAAGAACGGAGCCATGAGGTGTGAGTGCGTGTGTGTGTGCGTGTGTGCGTGCGTGTGTGTGGTGTGTGTGAGCAGAGCCTCGTCGCTCCCATCGCTACGGAAATGATGACAAACATCCGCGCGGTATGCGTGGTGTGCGTGTGTGAAATGTTGCCACAGCTCCACTGAAGAGGAGCTGCTTCTGCGTCCCATGTTTCGTCTTTGATGCAGAACTTTCTACACATTGCCCCCCCTCCCGAGGATTTCCTCACAGTGATCCCCCCCCCCCCCATGGTGCCCCCCGCGCCCTGCAGTGCCGCCCTCTTGTCCCCCCGCGCCCTGCGGTGCCACTCCCTGACGCCCCCTCCCGCATGATAGCGCCACCCCCTACCCCCCTGGCGCATGGTGATGCCGCCCCCTATGCACTTTCGCACCCAGCAGTGACGCCCCCTGGCATCCAGAGGTGACGCCCCCTGGCACCCACAGGTGACGCCCCCTGGCGCCCGGTGGTGGCGCCCCCTACCTGGCGCTGATCTTCTTGATCTCGTCCTCGCACGGGATCTCGCCGCAGAAGGGCGCGAGAATCATGTGCTTCTTGTCGAGCTGCGCGCAGAACGCGTCCATCGTGTACGCCTCCGACAGGTGCGTGTCGATGTCGTGCTTCGCCCTGTAACCATAGCAACAGGAGTTAGGGTACACAAACACATGCGCGTGTGAGTGTGCGTGTGGTGGACGCCTCCGACAGGTGAGCTCTGTAACCATGGCAACCAGAGGTCAGGTCAGCGCGCGCACACAAACGCTTGCGCGTGCGTGTGTGGTTGTGCGCAAGCGTGTGTGGTTGCTTCGGTGCGTATGTGCGAGCGTTTGTACGTGTGCCCTTGCCAATCACATGGGCGTATGATGTGCCATGCGTTGCGTCACAGCAAAAGGTCAATGTTCAAACAAGGAGAGTAAGGTTTGCCCGTACAACGCAATAGTGTTTGCAAGTCGCGCGCGGGTGTAGCTTGTGACAACTTGTACTCACACATGTGTCTGAAACACACACACAGACACACACACAGAGACTCACTTCTTGAACATGGCGTGGTGGACCTTCTCGAGCAGCCTGACACAGCCCCGGCCACGCCGTCCCACTTCAACACACACACATACACACACACACAAACACACGCAAGCGTGCACATACACGTACACACACACGCACTCACTTCTTGAACATGGCGTGGTGGATCTGCTCCAGCAGCCCCGACACGGCCCCCGCGACGCCGTCGCGCTTGAGCACGGCCTTCTCCCCGGTGTCGCGCCGCACCGCCACCGCCTGCCCCGCGGCCAGGTCCTTCGGGCCGAGCTCGATCCGCAGCGGAACGCCCTGCGGAAGAGACAACCGTCCACATCAGAACACACACCTGTCTCCCACACACGCACACCTAGCACACACACATGCGCCCTGGGGAAGAGACAACCGTTCCTATCAGAACACACAGCTCCCTCCCACACACGCACCTCCCTCTCCCACACACACACCTCCCTCTCCCACACACACACCTCCCTCTCCCACACACACACACCTCCCTCTCCCGCACACACAAACTTGCCCTCTCACAAACGACTCTTCCCTGCATCAAAACACCCTCACACAAACACACACTTCCTACACACCTCCCTACTCCACACAATAACCTCTCACACATGTACACCTCCCTCCCACATATGCACATCTCATGCACGCACACCTCCCCTGCACATGCACACCTCCCCACACGCATACCTCACTCCCACACACGCACACCTCCTTTCCACAAGCACACCTGCCACACACATCTTTCCCTCCCACACACGCACACCAACTCACACATGCACACCAACTTACACACACACGCCTCCCCTCCCCCATCTCCCTCCCTCACGCACACCTCGGTCCCACACACGCACCTTGAGCTCCCAATGGTTGAACTTCCACCCTGGGGAGTAGTTGTCCCTCAGGTCCACCTCTCCCTCCCACACACGCATCTCCCTCCCACACACGCACACCTCTCTCCCACACACGCACACCTCGCTCCCACACACGCACCTTGAGCTCCCAGTGGTTGAACTTCCAGCCTGGGGAGTAGTTGTCCCTGAGGTCCACCTTGCTGCGGATGCCGCTCCCCTTGAGACTCCGACTCAGCTCCTCGCACGAGTCGTACAGCTTCTGCTTCTCAGCGTCCGCCAGGTTCGCTGTGATTCCGCAGGGGACGATCACCGCCTGGCGGAGACAAGAGGAATTAAGACGAGCACCACCCAGCGGAGACAAGAAAAGTCAAAACAGGCTGTTGGAGGAGGGACAGAACACCTTGCTTGTGTGTGTGCGTCTGTGTGTGTGTGTGTGTGTGTGCGCGCGTGTATGTGTGCTGACCACAAGGCCAATATGCCAAATTGACCAGGTCACAGGTCACGAGTCACGAGGTCAGTCTGGAAAAATAACTCCTGCGAGCGTGATTCAGCTCGCACAACGTGTGCGCACGCGTCACGTGACCTCTCTCTCCCAGAGGGCGTGAATAACACGCAACCTGCGCTAGAGGGCAGGCAGCACTGACCTGCAGCGTGAGTGCGTGCGTCACACGCGGGAGGGCAGCACTGACACTGACCTGGAGCTGCGCGATGCGCGGGGGCAGCACGAGTCCCTTATTATCGCCATGCACCATGACGATGATGCCGATAGAGCGCGTCGTGATCGCCCACGAGTTCTGGTGCGCGTAGCGTCGCTCCTTCGTCTCGGGGTCCTCGAACGAGATGTCGAACATCTTGGAGAAGTTCTGGCCGAGATGGTGCGACGTCGCTGCCTGCGGCGAGAAGAGAAAATACGGTCAAGGATACGCGCAGAATGGTCACAGCTCGATCACAGGCAGGGCGCGAAATGGGTCCGTCAACACACACACACACACACACACACACACACACACACACACACAACCTCCACATCTTTCTGCGCGAATGTAAGACCATCCTCTGCAGTTATCATGATCTCCATGCACACTTCACACACGCACACTTCACACAAACTTAGACAACCCGCCCTGTCACACGCACACCCCTCACACATACCTCTCACACACACCTCTCACACATACACCTCACACATGCACACCTCTCACGCACACCTCTCACACGCACACCTCACACACGCACACCTCACACATGCACACCTCTCACACACACCTCTCACACGCACACCTCTCACACGCACACCTCACACACGCACACCTCACACATGCACACCTCTCACACACACCTCTCACACGCACACCTCACACATG
>JAAUXT010113174.1_pt1 | contig 18167 bp, 9 predicted proteins | sample 7278171 | NCBI WGS metagenome assembly JAAUXT01 (sample SAMN14350112, study PRJNA611818) | marine sediment metagenome | isolation source: surface marine sediment (1.8m) | place: French Polynesia: Moorea | collected 2018-08
AAGTAAAGAACCCTTTTAAGTGTCATACTCGGAAAGGCCCATCTTCAGCAGGCCCGTTCCAGGAGGAGTCCTTGGACGAGCCAGGCGGATCGAAGGTTTAGTGCGTGATTGCGAACGGTTGGATTAGCCGTCCGAACGTGACAATTCCAATAGTTACTCCACATGACACTGAAAAGGGCAAGAACTAGGTCTCAGGATTTTGGTAACCATCCTAAACTTCTCTGAAAAATGCTTTTTCTTGCCATTTTGAGACCACATGGCCACCCGGAAACAACTCAAAAGTGTTCCCAAACTTCATAACAGTTTGACGGGAGGGTTTGAATATAAATGTGAAAAGAAGGTCATCCAAGATTGCTGCCATCTCCGCAAAGTTTACTGTCTTGTCAAGTTCCTTTTTACACCCTGGAATGCACAGAAATGATGTGTGTGATAAATGTACCTCTTTTCCCAAAGCTTGCAACACAAATGTGCTTGTAAGACTCCAAATCGGCCAATATTTCGTTTCCTGCAACGTTTCGTTTTGTTCATTGTTTTCTGTTCCACCGCAAACCAGTTCGGTTCGGAATTGGACTGATTTGGAACTTCTCTGCATGTCATATAGACTTGAGCCCGTGTATGTGTGTACTGCGCACTCGTGACTGGTGTTTTGTGTGCGAGAGATTTCATTGTCGTGTTTATCCTTGACTGGCTCAACATAAATGTGAGAAATACATGTGAGTACAGCATTTTCTCCTCATATTCACCTGCAACGCTTGAGCAATGCACAAAAGAAGCTTCCTGCAGGTTTTGTCTCTTGAGGCAGACAACATCTGCGTTAATTAATCGATTGGGCAAATACTTCTGAAATTATAACACAAAAACGTCGTCGATCAGATCAGTGATCGCGAGTTTCAATAGGTGTGCAGGTTTCCATATGAATCGATAATGATTTCTTTACAGGCCTAATGGCAGAAGAACATGCAGCAGGACAAGCTTGTAACGGGATGCAGAGAGACTCACAGCAGATCATTCTCGGAGGTGGCGAACTTTGCATCACACCAACATTCAAAACGGGCTTTTGTTCAATATTTGAGCGCAGTTCAACTGACGCAGCAAAATGCAAAAAGAACACCGACATGGGCTCGGTGGTCCGACACGTCCACGCAACTCAGAAAAAAAAATGCTTCGCAGTTTTTTGAATTGAAAATTGTGTTCAGCTTTGCGTTTTGTCAACAACGAAGCCACACGCACGGACGGCGCATCATGAAGCACGCGGAGTTGTGGGATTTCCAGAGGAAAGATGAAGATGGAGAAACATCGACAAATCAGTGATCATTGGTTTTTCTTCCAGTCTTCTCACCTGTCAAGAGAGACTGTCCGCATACGCCGATACACGCAAAAGAAGGCACACTTCGAGATCGACAGGAATTAACCGGCAGACAACCTTACGGCCGCACAACACCTGATGTGCAAACATCGGTTGCAATCACGCAGGATAAAAATGAAATTCAAGTATTGATTTTGGCCACATCTGCTTTTGTTTCCCTGAGAATACGTCATCAACGTGTTCAAACACCTACGGACTGTCAGGGAATTTCGCCTTGAAAATGCACTTTTTCCAAAGAAAGATCGTGATTCAAGCCAAAGACGAGATTCGCGAGGATCTTGTAGAGAGTCGGCACATCCAGATGTCTGTGCGCCATGTCCTCACGCCAAAACCTGTAAGTACGACTCTTGGTGTGCAAATGTTTCACGTTTGTTGGCATGAAAACGGCCAGCAGCTGAGTTTCACGCAAAGAAGACTGGTCGTGCAGGTTCTGGAAGCTGAGAAGCAGGCTTGAATCTCTGCGGTCCGTTTTGTGTTGAGTCTTTGGAGACTAAACATGTAGCGTCCGTGCACTGATCCACCTTGTGCTCAATGAATGATCCATTGGATACTTTGGTCTTACCCGTACTGGTGTGGGCAGTTTCGAGACGATTGGGAGAAAGAAAATGATGGACAGGGGCACTTCACTTCCAGTTCTTGTTTCCTCAGTCTTTGATTGGAACCGACTGGCCCAGACATGGTTCTTTGAGAAGTGCGCTTTTTTCACACCACAAATGGGAAAACTGCTAACATAGCCTTTTTTGCTGGTCTCGTCACAGATATATCTTACAACCTGTTAACATCGCAAGTTTTGAAAAATTCCATGTATTGATTTTTCATCTTTTTCACCTGTTGCATGTGCAAATATTCAGTACCGCACCGAGGAGAAGGAAACTCTGTCGTCGTTTCAGCAACACTCATCCTCCATTACAGAGAAGATGATTTTCATCCAAGATGGACACAAAACACTTGTTCTGCAAGAAACAAGATTTTTTTTGCCAAAAGAAGCAGATCCTGATTTCACCCTTTGTCGTTCTTGTCACTCGAGTCCAAGGCCCACCTGGTTCACGAAGGTCCTCCCTGAGTTCAGAGGACAGGGTTTCATTGGGCTTTCGCACCCAGGCCACTCCAGGATTCCGTTAGGCCAGACCCTTGACCTTGAGGGGTTTTGCAGACAATGCTATTTGACTGTTGTATCTCTGATGTTGTTTGCGCACAAAGCACAAATTTTGTTTCAATTTTTCAGGGCATCATAAATCTGAATCGGGGCCAATCAGGATGATTCTTCTGAAAAGCACCCTGCTGGTGTGGACCTGCGCGTGTCTGCTCCTCGCGACTCGCCTGGGACACGCGCAATCCCCGACGTCCGTGGGAACCAATCAAACAAAATCATCTCCAGAACGTTCAGCTTCAAACGCTGCTGAAGACAAACAGTTGGGAAATACTGGTTCTTTGTCTGAATCGACGAGCCCAACAACAATGGCGAATGTGAATTCCACAGACCAAAATAAGATTGTACCATCCGTGAATTCAACTTCCGACAGCACTTTGAATGTTGTCCAAACGACCACGATGGAACCATTAGTTACCCAAGCACAATCACCAACGAACAAAACCGAGTCAGAGAACGGTGATTCAAGTCAAGCTTCACTTCCGGTGGAAGGAGGCCAATCAGCATCCGCCGCGCCGGAGAGCAGGACTCAACCGGACTTCGGCGACAAAACATCTGCAAATGACCTCTATGGAGTCACAGCTTCGAATTTTAGCGAAGACGGCGAGTCAAACGAGGCAACCACACAATCACTTTCTTCGACAACAGACTTAGACGCAACAACGCGCCCTCCAGATGTGTCCCGGACATCTCCCCAGCTGACTGTGGTCTCGCAGAGCCAAACTACATCAGCGCCTGAAGACATTCCTGGTGTTACAACGAGGACACCTTTGAACACCTCCGAGTCCACAGCAGGCCAAGATGTCACAGAACCTGCCAATGGGAATTCTTCCCAAATTGTGACTCCAGGAGATCCCGCAGCTGAAGCAGTCACAAGTGTTGGCCCACAGGACGTGACCACACAGACCCAGACGGAATCTGACAACACTTCGGCTGTGACCACAGCAACCACTCAAACTATAGAAAATGTCACACCCGCTGTGGTGGAACGTGATGGCACACTGGGTGCTCAACCCATTGAGAACGTGACCACAACAGTCAGTCCATCTCAGGCTGTGGTTGGCAACTCCACTGACAGCTCAATGGCCGGTCAAGCTACAACCCCTCCACTTGCGGTGGGTGACGGCAACTCAACAACTGGAATTATTTCCACAACAGAAGTTGCACAGAACGTGACAATTGGCGCCAGTGTCTCAACCGAGCAAAATGTGACTGATCAAAGTGCGCAAGAGGCGACAACGAGGGAAGCAGCGACTGGTTCTCAGGTGGTCACCACTGCCAATCCTAACAACCTGACCACGGAAGTTCCTTCCAATCTCACTGATGTTCCATCGAACCTCAACACGGAAGAAACGTCCAACGTGACAACACAAATTCCATCTGGTATCACTGAAGGTCCTCTCGATGTAGCCACAGAAGTTCCAAGCATTGTGACCACAGAAGCTCCAACCACCAACACGACCGCTGGGGTTCCTGTCAATGTCACGACTGATGCTTCAGGCAATGTGACGACAACAGCTCAATCCAACGTGACAGCTGAGGTTTCAACCAACAGGACAGCTGAAGTTTCAACCAATTCACCCTCAGGAAATCCATTCAATATGACAACTGAAGTTCCTACCAGTGTAACTGCGCAAATTCCTTCCACTGTAACAGAAGAACCGTCTGACGAGACAACTGAAATTTCAACCAATTCAACAAAGGAAATTCCATCCAGTGTAACTGAAGTTCCATCCAATGAAATTTCAACCAGGTCAACCTCAGAAATTCCATCCAATGTGACAACAAAATTCTCAACCAATTCAACGTCAGAAAAACCATCCAGTACAACAGAAGTTCGATCCAACATGACAACTGACATTTCAAGCAATTCAACTGGCGAAGTGATATCCAACGGCACGAGTGAGGTTCCCATCAACATGACCACTGACGCTCCGACCAACAGGACAGTGGATGTTTCACCCAATTCAGGGACAGAAGTTGTGTTCAACACTACCACTGAGGTTCCAACCAATGTGACAGCTGAAATCTCAACCAACTTGACAACGGAAAATCCAACCCTTGTGACCACTGAAATTCAAACAAATGTAACAACTAAAGTTCCAACCAATACAACAACTGAAGTTACGACCAACACGACAGCTGCAACTTCCACTTTTGTATCAACCACTGAAGTTCCAATGAACGGTTCAATTGTCGCTGCAACCAGTGTGGCTCCTGAGGAGTCAGCCAATGCGACAGCTGAAAATCGATCAAATATGACGACAGAAGCTCCAACAGAAGGGACAACTGGAGTTCCAACCAATGTGACAACTGGTGTTTCAACCGACTCGACCAGCGAGTTTCCATTGAATGGGACCACTGCAGTTTCAACCAATTCAACTGCAGAGGTTCCACCCAATGTTGCCACGGAGATTCCTGCCAATGTCACAACTGAAGCTTCGACCAACAGGACAGCGGATGTTTCAACCAATGCAACCACAGAAGTTCCAACCACTGTGGCTCCTGAGCTATCAATCAATTCAACCTCACAAGCTCCATCGAATGTGACCATTGAAACCTCAGTGAATGTCACAGGCAAGACTTTGGGATCAGATCAAGGAACGACCACGGAGGTTTCCCCCAATGTCACCACCGGAAACACCACGGTGACGTCCACAGTCCCCACCCTGAATGCAACGTCAGCACCAACCAGTCTTGCAATGACCAATTTCTCAACAGGATCCTCAATTACCAATGTCACATTGCAGCCTGTTGGCACCGTGACACAGCAGCCCAATGAGAGCAGTACTCAAAGGATTCAGTTGGAGAACAGCACTCTCTCATCAGTGCCAGTGACGAGTCCAACATCTGCTGGTGAGACTTTTGATCAGATGACAACTCCAACAGATTTCAATACAACTGACCGAATTCCAACAACAGCGAGCCCGATTGACAGTCAAACTGAGGCAAACAACGCTTCCACACAAGGTTTCAATGGGACAACCGAGGCCACGTCAATAGAAACAAGTCAATCCTCCACACCTCGCTCTGAAACAAAAGACAATTCAACAGAGACTCCTGACATCGGCCTTTCGACTGAACGGGATCAAAGTGTCAACACCAGCACAATCGGGGCCACCACAACAAATGTTCCAACTGACACAGAAACGGAGAACAGAACATCAGAATTGCAGGTGACATCAAAACCTGACGGAACCACAACGGAAGAGATGGGAAATGCTGAGAATGTGACAGTCCAGCAGACCTCAACTCTAGCTGAGGGTGTCTCGAATGCAACAGACGCCTTGACACCCATAACAACGAGCAACACCACTCAACAACCATCCGAACAGACACAGGAACAACCAACATCTACTGAAGCGAGTGAGGACATGCACAGTGTACAGAGAATGAGATGTTGAAAAGACCAAACAAACAGAGTAGAAAGACAACAAACTTGTCAATTTGATTCACAAAGATTTGCCATCAGTTGAAAGACAAATATGCTCTCTCCCATCAGATACCAATAATCTGTGATTCAATTCAATTTTGCTTTTTCTTGAAAACACTTCTTCTCAATTTCTATCTGCCTCGTCGCGCAATCAAATACGAACTTTCATGCAGGTACATCCTCCAGCACCACTCCAATGGAACCAGACACGTCCGAGATCATTGAGAACCTACTGAAAATGACAATAAAGCCGCGATGGGGAGACAACATCTCATCCCCCGCAACAAGAAACAACTTTGAACAGGGTAAAAAAGTTTCCACAGAAACCACTTCAGGAGTTATTCGCCGCAAAGGCTTCTTTTATCGAACTGCATGTACTCCTTTACTTTTGAGGTTTGTTGCACGGTTACCTCGCTGCACGTACCGGTGCAAATCTAGCACGGAAGAAGAGAGAGCTGCCACCAAACCCAGATGGTCTGAGCGCCAAGGTGAGACTTTCGTGTGCAGACAACAATGTGAATCAGTTCAGATGCGAGGTGAACTGGTTTCAGAAAAAGCTGAGTTCTCTGTACTTTTGCAGGTTACCAGTATAGACAGCAACAAGGACGGCACGGCTGATGTGAAGTTCTACATGATGTCGGCGGACGGGTCTGTGGTCCCCGCCGACACCGTGGCTGCCGTCTTTGGCCGGCTACACCCGTCCGATGTGTCCGCCTACCTGGGCGCGCAGGTGCAGAAACAAAGGAGCGTGTTTGCGCGCCTGCGTTTCCCGTGTCTTGAGAAGAGCTGCAGCAGTTTCGTTCGGACAGTGCCCATGCACAATCAATTGTTCAATTCGCTGAGCCTCCATCGCCCTGTCCCTTGGTGACGATTCGTTCAGGACCACGCTCGTTTTTGCAGGTGACATCTCTTCCCGAGCCTGTGATGACCAGGGCTTCAGGCAGCGACGACTCCGGAGGCTTCTTCTCAATTCCACTCATCCTCGCCATTGTTCTGGGAGCGGTTCTGCTCTTGTGCGTCATCGTCATCATTATTTTGTGCTGGAAACAGAGGAAGAGGAAGCAGATGCCTCAGCACATCGACTTGTACAACCACAATGATGTGGTGAGCACAACCACTTTTTTGCGGTTGATTTGTGGTGGTGATCGGTTGATACACAGGAAACAAAATCTTTGTTTTTCTTTGGGTGGGATGGAGTGTTCACACGGACGAATGATCTGAAATGAAACGGAATTACGATTTCATTGCGCGATAGTTGCACTTTTTCTCAGAAGCTGGTCATTTTGAATTGAAAAAGGTTGTTCCAAAGCAAATTTGGCCGGTTCAAATTTTCAGCGCAAAGCCTGTGTTCCCGCAGAAAGGTGTAGAATAAAAACGCTCAATTTTGTTTGTGACACAGTTAGCGAAGCTGCACCACGTGAGTGAAAGAGACTAATTAATTCTGCTCAACTTTGATTACAGTCCACAAAATTAGAAGCCTTTGTCGTGTATTTAGTGTCTGCCCGGTGAAGTAGAAGACCCTCGGGGAACCTTTTCAGCATGCATGCGTGCTTGTCCCCTGAAGTCCAGGTTGCATGCTTTGCATACAGCTTTTTTCTACGTTCACAAAAATATTCACAACATTCTGTGTGATGCATGCACGGTGGTGCACGCAAGACCGCCAGCGAGTTGTGTCCAGGTGCAAGTATTTTAAAAGGAAAAACAATGCAACGGTCGCTAGAGAAAGTCACCAGGTGTTTCTCGTTGCTCGTTGTTCTCGAGCAGATTAATTATCAAGTGTAAAATTCAAGAACATGAGCTTGCATTCGTAAATTATTTTTTTTTGTAGCGCAAGGATGTTTTGCCGCCGTACACGGGTCCAGGCTCGCTGGAGGCGGGGCAACTGCAGTCTCCCCCGCACTCCGTCATTGTCAACGGGCTGCCTGTCGAGGTTACCAAGGAAACGAGCATCGCTCCGGCCAATCGCGTCGACAGTCATCGCGCCAAGAAGCTGGCCAAAAAGCTGTCTAAGTACGACGAGCTGCCAGACGCGTCGGAGCCCCGGATCGTCGCGTACAGGAACCGCGCCTTCGACGCCGAGGAGGAGCCGGGCCTCCTGGTCTCCAGGTAAGAAATGCATTTTGTTTTCGTGCTTTGGTTTCTTTGTTTCCCTTCTCCTTGCTGCAGCATGCAGGCAGCGGAAGTTTTTGTTTGTCCATTCATTGGAAGCAACAATTTGAAAAAAAAAAAAAAACGACATTTAACACCAAGCAGACCAGTGATCAGGTTGATTGATCCAAACAGGAGGCAAAATTAATCGGATGTGTTGAAAATTCACGATGCGTGCGCGAAAAATTTGTTCATCGCGAAGATGAGCACCACCAACGAAACAAAACTCACTGCAGGTGCACTGTCCACACATCAGTGAAAAGATCTCAAATCGCAAAACTTACACATTCCTGTGTGTCCTTCGGCCTAAAATTGTGCTTTTGTTTGTCTCTTGACGGCACAAAACCTCTTTGTTGGCTGAATCGAGCTTATTCTACTCAGCAAAGCAATTAAAGTGCGCGTGCACGTGAGTATTCAATGTGCAACAAACCCAATCACGCCAGCTTTGTAATTGAACGCCAGCCAGACTTCTAATTGCCATGGCGAATCACCAATTTGAAATCAAAGCTGTGCTTTGTGATCTAAAGTTCACAGCTGCAGGTTAATGTACGCATTGCTGTAGTTGCCTGCGGTCATGCAGGATCAGAAACATTTCAACCTGGATCCTATTTGAATCTGCACGGAGAAAAATTGGTGAAAACCACTTGTTGAACATGGATACGTATTGCACGAACCACAATTTGTGAGCTTTTTGTCCCAATGAATTTCGGATAACTGTGCGGCAAGTTGTGGTTGCGACAGCGCGTGAATGGATCATAGATGTCCCTCGCAACAGTGATGATCAATACTAGAGCGAACTTTGAACTCCCCGATGATAAGCAAGCACGGCAGGTTTCCTTCGATCGATAAGAGTCTCGCTGCGATTCACTCGAGCTGTTTACCTTGGTTACCGGCTTGCCAACGCCTGTTACTTCCACGGCGTATCAGTGGTTCTGTGGATTCACGTGTGTTCAGTAAAAGAAACGACAACAGAAAGGTGGAATGTGGAATTGACAACGTACGATTGTTGTGATCCAGGTGATCGAAGCTCCGTGCAGGTAAACGCACTTCCGTCAGGTGTCACGTCATCCGCTGCACATCTTGTTCAGCTTCTTTTGCTTTCTTGGTCCCATTTCTCTTGCTCGCACGAGTGAAGAGTGTTGACATGCAACGCATCAATCCCGCAATTCCCTTGACAGTGCAACTACATCAGGGCAGAAACCCACACAGGCGTCGTATAATGAAGACTCGCTGAGCCTGAGGGAGAGGAGCTTGGACGTTCAGCCCCAAAACCGTATCCCAAAATCCAAGCGGAAAACCAGAGGCCATGTTCGCATCAGGAAGAGTGGTCAGTCGCGGACGGACGAAGCAGACTCCAGTTTAATTTCAGCTGAGGACGACTCTCTGTCTCAGTCCAGCATGGAGGTCAGTTTATAGCAATTTACACTGCCATGTCTGTCAATTTTGTTTCCGGAAATTGCTTGGGGAACAACAAACACAGCACAAAGCCAGGAAAATGAAAAAGGAAGTGGCTGGATATGGTCTGGAACATGTGTCACACACGTGTGTGCACAAGCCATGCAAGCTGAATCTTCACACCGTTTTCACATGTCTCTGTCTTTCAGCTGAAAAAGCAAAGGTACTTACCCCTGTCCCGTTTGTTCGGCATGCATAAGTACACCAAGCACGTCACACCTGTCCAAATGTTTTTGCGCTTCCAACGTGTCTCCTCAGTCGGTGTGTTGGGTGTAAACCGCGCTCGTACGTCCTGTTTCAGTCGACGCACAGCGCCGGGACGTTTGAACACGTCGCAAAAATGAGTCGCCTCGCGGAGCCGAGGTCTGCAGATCCAGGGCTGCCTCCCGTCAGGTTCAGGCCTTCTGTGCAGGTGAGTTCTCTGTTTTATCCACGTTCATACAGGTGAAATATTTCCTGTTTCAAATTTTTATACTGTCAAAGAACAAGTGCCGTGATGTTTCCCTGCAGCCCCAAGCAAACTTGTCGTCGCTGCCGCCGATGCAGAGCACGGTGATCCCCAACGACACGGAGACGGCGACCAACAGCGATTCCGAGCGTGGAGGGACAAAACACACCTCGCACCCGCCTGTCAAAATTCGCTCTGTGAGTAACAGGCACATCGCATCAAAATTGCTGCCACCTGAAAACATTCCAGCTTCTCACCAAACGGACTCGACAAACCTGGTCGCGTAAAAATTTGTGTCCGCAGCACTGAAATCGTCAAAGGAAACGCTTGTCACAAACTTTCACAGGAAAAAAAATACACATGACAATGTTCCAAATTTCAGAACGTCACAAGGTCCAGATCGAGAAAAGACAGCTTTACGTCGTCTGAGAGTCTTGGCGATCAGTCCGACGTGGACACAGCTGGAAGTAAGCAGAGGCAAAGGGACTCAGAAAAGAAGCTGGTAAGAATGACACAAACACAAACACACACCTTCCAGAATTAGGGAGCAAACCGCAACACCTGCTCATCTCGCCAAAATCATCTTTTCTTTTTTTCCAGAAACAACATCAAACAAGGTCAAAAAATCCGGATGACAGACCGCACAGGAAAACAGATAAGCACAAGACAGACAACAGAGAGCGCAAGGAACATCAAGAAAATACCCATAAAACCAAAGACAAGAAGCGTTCACACAAAGAGCAGAGTCCCGTCAGGTTTGTGGAAACCCCTCAGTTTTTTGCAGCAGCAACGGAAAGACTTTGCCTGCGTGACAAATTTGTGTTGAAATCTCTGTTCAGGAAGTCCTCAGCTGACTCGGGACAGAGACCGCGCAGGAAACCATCGAAAGCCGCGTCCGACTCCGGATCATCCTACGTGAGTTCAGACCTCCAGAATTTGAGTGTGTCTGATCGAAGACATTGTCTCATCTTGTAAAGACCAATTTGCAAATTGGTGCGAATGTGCTCTTGCAACCCTTCTCTGTTGTGCAAACTCGTGGTGATGTCACCTGTTTCAATTTCGCTACAAGTTCCACGAGGAAACCGACAAACCGTGGACGTTCTTGTTTTCCACATCCTGGCTGCTGACATCTGCATACATTGCACACATGAAAGTTGCAAATTCCACTGCCGCTGTGTGAAATCTTGGTGCAACCACGCATTGTCAGGTGACGAGGCCGGGGCGGAACATGCGGGCGGCGCCGCGGCGCAGCTCGAGCTCCAGGTCCGCAGACACGCCCGACACCGTGCGCAGCGCCAGGCAACAGGTGACGCCCTCAACAACTTTTAAAACATCTGCAATGTTGTTTTGACACGCACAACTGTTAGCCTGCAGGTGCACGCACCTCCATAGAGAAGATTGGTAGGGTGACGGCATTTCTCACTGAGTGCGGAAAACTTGTGTTACTGTTCTCAGAGGCCTCAGAAGCCAGACACATGAGGTCTCTGAGAACTGGACACACAAGCAGTTTTCGGAGACCTCAGGTGTCTTGACTGCTGTGTTGGCAGTTAACAGACACTGAGGTTTCTGGGAACCAGTTTTCAGACAAAACATGGGTCTGGACCATGTTCGTGGGCCTGGTTCTTCAACACCCGGAGAACTTTTCTACCGGATTCCTGATGCTTGTGTTCATTGAGCGTTTTGATTGCCAAAGAGGAAATGAGAAAACGTGCTCACACCTGCCATCTCCAGTGGGAAATGACCCGAGCAATGCAAGAGAACACACAAACATAAACTTGTTGAACCTCTCTTTATTTCTGGAACAGATTCTGCAGCCAGCAAGTTATGAGGTAAGATTCAAAGATTACAGCCTTCACTGACTTATACTTGCATTTTAACTGACAAGCTTTGGCAAATTAAACCAGCTCGCCAAAGCAGTGTGATCACAATTGTTTGTTAACTTGCGTGCATGTGTTTTCGCCCTCACAAAGCGAATACCTCGCAAAGTGGAACCACTGAAGCCAAAGCGCGTCAAAAAGCAAACCTTCAATTACATCCCAACCCGCCCTTCAAACCTCCTCGCCTCCAACTCCAGTTTGTCGTTTGAGTCTTCTCTACAACAAACCGAGGAGGAACTATCGCTGGGCCAGATCACTCCAGACCCAATGTCTGAAACTGACATCAAGTATTCTTTCGACAACCCCGGACGAACAGCTGTCCCCAGAGACTGGGTGCTTCCTGCTCGAGCTTCTCGGCCACTGGGCTCTGGTGTGGGTCCCAGGAGCGCACGGTCGAGGGTGCCCTACAAGCCAGGACATGCAATACTCGCTGCAGCAGATGTAAATCCAGGAATTGGACCGATTTTGGTTGGTTCCAATGGGAAATATTATCAACAAGTCCGGGCGCCCGGGGGCCTTGGTAGCTCCTCAGGGAAAAGCAACAATTACGAAAAAGTAACAGCGTCATTGGGTACTTCTCGTCAGCCAGTTCCCACAGTCATTTCAACCAGGCAGAGCAACAACCAAACCACACATTTCATGGTTCCACAAAACGCCAACCTGAATCCAGGCTTTCAGAACGCTGGGCAAAATTACCAGCCTCTGTTCAATCAGTACCCAGACCTAACGCCAATAGTTTACTCTGCAGCCCCAAATGCTAATGGAAGAGAATTGCTTGTGCCCAACGCCAATCCGACGATAGGTTTTGTTGGTTATCAGGCGCCGACAAACTTGCCACAGACAACTGTCTTCAGCAGAACAGCAGAAGGGAATGGGTTGGGTCCACAAGTTCAAGGAAAAGTGCCTGCAGCGTCTGCTGAACGAAACCAATACTCAGCACCAATAGAGTCCCACTCTCGCAATCCTCCAGATATCATCAATGTCTTGGCAGACCCCCAAGTCGCCCAAACGCCAATACCTTTGTTGCTTGGCATGAACAAGCACTATGGTCAACAACCAAAAGGTCCTGGTTTCAAGCCGAGCGTTGATGGAGCTTTCAGACCTCCACCACCAAGGGTCGAAGTGAATATTGAGGAAAAGGCGTTCCGGTCTCCAACTCCAACAGTAAAAAAGTCATTTTCAGGCTCCCACTCTGGTCTGGCCAGAACTGGTTCTCATCTGCACGCGCACAACAACCAAACCCAAACCGGAATTTCTGGAACTGGTCCAGGGGACAGTGACTCATCTCTTGAAAACTTTGCACATGACTTGGGTAGCTATTCTCCAGAAATTTCTCAAACACCTCAATTGGCTGCTGGAGATTCCTCTGAGCCGCCACCCCTTCCTCCCAGAAACAAAAGTCGCGCCAAACCAAAAAGGGCTTCAGTGGTCAAACGACAAAAAATGGATCAAACGAAACAGGTACCATAGAAGTAGGTAGAACGTTTCCAGCAATTTTCTCGGTGTCTGGTGAATGAGGGGCCATTGCAGGGCTATGTCTGGATGAATTGAAACTTTTGTTTGCCAGTTTGAACTGTGGTTCTGGTTGAATATTTCACTGTTTTGCATTTGATATCAGACGACGAAACCATAAACCGAACCTTTTCGTGGCGTCAGTGTTTTAGTGGTGTCTCATAATTGAAACCCAGTCAGTCACGTTCTTTTGAACCAGGGGGCGCGCGGGTATAAGGAATCCTGGTTCTGGTTCTTGTTCGCAAAGTTTGATCTGCGTTGATTTCTCTGGTTTACGGTGTACGATACGAGTGCACGTACTTCACCAAGACGCTTGTTAATTGCGGTCACAGGAGGCAACAATCTCACTATCGTTGCTGGAGTCAGACAACGGACATTTCCTTGCGCAGAAAAGAGTGTGCAAAGTCAACCTGATTCTCATTGCTGCTTGTTGCGCACAGGAGCTGATGGCGCAGCTGGCGCAGCAGCAGGCGGCGCACCATCAGCAGACGCAGCTGCGCCACACGGCGCAGCAGCTCATCAACGAGGCGTATCAGCAACAGCGCGACAACGCGCGTGTCAAACGCCGCCTCGACGCCCACCAGGCCCAGGTGTTACTCGATGACGCCTTTCCATTGACGGGAAAGCGGCATCAGGAGCAGCAGCCCGAGTACTCTGCGGCCGCATCGCCTCCCAGCGTCAGCAACAGCTCGGCGCCAAGTGCAGACTTTCAGCGAGTCCGCATTTCAAGCAGCGACGGAAAAAAGTACAAACAGCCAAAGACAGCTTTGGAAAAGCTGTTAGCCAACGGTTCATTGACTGGTCTTCCTCCAACTTATTATCGCAACACATCTTCCTCCAGTCTCCCAGGTACCTCGTCACGAGATCACGAGGGCGGCTCAACTCCTCGACCCTCAGTTGGGTCGCAGGACTCGCACGACGTGCGGTCGACTGCAGCAGTGATCAGCCGAGGAATAGAGAATCTATCGCCGAGAGATAAAAACATTTTGCTTCAAGCAATCAGAAGTGAACTGCATGCTATGCAACCGCCTTCCGCTGGAGATTAGTTTTTGATGCACAATACCTGCGGTTTGTCTTCCGTTCGTGTTACCTGTCTTGACACAAAAGAAGTAAACACATCGCAAGGTTGGGTTTTTGTTTTGCTTGGTAAGGCGGCCATGAAACACGATTAAAACGGTCAATGACAATCTCTGAGCCTCTAAACTTGTTTTTGTTGTGTCGCGCCCCGGCGAGCCTCTCGCGTTGCTTCTTGAAACAAAAGCTTTCGTAAAAATGTTCTTTTTTTCCGTTTGTTGTATCTGGTGACTTCCCAGTCTCATCATTTGAAAGAAAGGAACAACATGTGATTGTTGCGTCAAGATCCACTGCAGGTCAATTTCTTTTCATTGCATGCCTATACGTGCCAAATGTATGAACAAATTCTCCTTTGTGGGACTACATGCGAAATCAACATTCCAAAACTTGTATCATAAAAGTAGGACTTAGTTGTAGCGCCTTTTTTTCAAGCACAGTAAATCTCAGATCTCCACCTGGATTCTACAGTTTGTAGTTTCAGTGAAAGAGAACGCAACCGGATTTTGCCTGTACGTTGTAAATTGAGATTCTGGAGATAAATGTGAAGAAACTGAATAAAACAACAGAATGGCATATCACTGAGTGCTCGAGGCGATTTTCCGTTTGGTGGTGGCAGAGAATATTTGTTTTGCTGTTCAGCCGAAACTGTTCGCATTTTGTCACAGGGCTTAAGTGACGCCACGCACCTCCTTTTGAACAAGAACGCCGCATCACACGTGCCAAGAGCGCAGTGGCGCCCTCCAACCGGAAGTGGCGATCAAGGGTGATCACTGCTGCTTCAGTAATTGCCCGAGTACCACAGGCCCGCTTATTCCAATGCCAGGGAAACTGACTTGCAAGTAGAAATCAGCCGCACGCCGAAAAAAGCGTATTGGAGAAGAACCCCCCCCCCCCGGGTCGGTCAGACCCAGGGTTCAGGACAAAGTCGGATACGCGGGCAAAACAATATCAAGGCTTGCGGCTGATAAAGTCGCAGCTCTGCCGACCGATCAGCTGCGCGTCTTGAACGCCAATGCACTGTCCATTTTCTTCAGCGGAATTGAAGAAACACGCGAACACTGGTTGATTATAAGCATTCAAAAGTCAAGTTTATTCCAAATTGATCCCCAAGAAAGGTGAAAAATCTATTGGATCTGTGGGAAAGCCATCTACACTTAGCAGAGTACACACGTTTACATTTTGATATACTCTATGAGGTTAAGTAAAATAGTTATTCCCATTTATGTCACAAAATATTGCACACAATTATTAAAATATGTCTTGTTGTTTGATACATAATGTGGCTAACCATTTGTAATCCCAACAATTAAGTTTTTTTTTCAATCTATGCTGTTGAAAATACTGACCAACGCTACGTACCGTTTACAGTTTCCTATTCTGTAAATGCTTGAAAATTTGAGTTTACAATGTAAATCCAGTGGTTTCTTTATGATCTACATCACACTGAATATTAAATCTTAGGTCCTAAGACACAGATACAGAGTTTTTAATGTAGTCACAATGTATACTGATATGCAAAGTTTTCATATGTACACACGTATTGGCATACATCGCTTGATTGGAAGGGCTGAGTACAAACAAGCTGTGAGATGATGATGATGATACCCGAACTATTGCCTGTATACACTTCACACATGACTGCGTGTGTGATTAGAATCAGGAATGAGCGGTGATTGCAGCACATCAGCTTTTGTGTCAGGTTGGGCAGCGGTGCAAAATTTGGAGAAATGTCAATATTTGCTTCAGATAGAGAACTGTAAACGCCAGGCGTTTACAGTTCGCGTACGTTCAAGTTTGAAGAGACTGTGATATGTTTTGGCATTATGTGTGCTCACAAAGCCACCTCAGAATTTTGGAACATTTCCCGTCGTGCAAACCTCAGGCTGATACGAAACCAGTTTGTTTCGATGGCAGTGTTAAAAATTTGTTGTTGTTTAGAACTCAATTTCGGCAAATGATCACAAAAAGAATAAACAAAAAACAAACAGTGTTGCTTTGCGTGACACTAATGCCAGGGAGGCGTGCAATTTTTTGCAACCATCTTTGGCAGTACACGTAAAGATTGGCACGTCTAGATTCTGAACAGGTTGGGCAAGCATGGTGTTCAATGAATTTGAAGGAAACTTCACAGGCAATATTCGTTCGCTCTTTTGCTTGTTGAACAGGAGGCAACCTTTCGAAAGGTTTTCTAAATTTGTGCGTGGTCGTACGAGTACGCTTGTCTACTGAATTCCTCCAACCGGCTAAAGCTGACAAAATCATCGATCACACAAGTCTCACAGGCTTCTTTCTTCACACTCAGCAAACAAAAAACCTTGCGTACAATGAATTTTTCCCTCCACAACGATTTTGCCACTCCTGAAGAAAAGCTAAGGCATCAAGAATTTCGTATGATTTGGAAGCATGGACCAAAAGGCTTTCTTTCGGCTTCATGAAACGTGCATATTTGTGTCAGACAGCGAACACAATCGCCAAATAGATCTACCGAATGACATCACTTCCACACCAAGCACGCGCACATAAATCAAGAGGTTATCAATGCAAAGGGACAGGGACTTGGAAATGTTAAGAAAGATGTCTTTGGAAGAGGAAAACCACTGGATAAGAAGCTGATAAATGCTACATACCAAGAATACCACGCTTACAAAGTCACGAGTTTGTGGTGAAATCACTCCACTTCAAATGTACACTTTGTGTTGCACAACAGTAATATCACCTGATAACAGTGAAGATTGAGTGGATTCTGTCTTGAAAGAATTAATCTTTCGAATTTGACAAAAGTGCAGAATTACTTTCGTAAGAAACCCCACTTCTTTCAAAACAAAATGCCAACTCGTACTTGGGTTTAAGTATTCCTCCATTATAAAGCCATATATCCCCAGTGAAATACAGCTACAATACCTTGCTGTCAAAGGAACAAACCTGCAGCACATGCAACGGCTCACTAAGCTTGAGGTCAGAAGGCAAGCACAACTGAAGACGGAAGGAGCAAAACTAACCATTCAGTGCATTCACTACACACTTCTAATGGCCGTACACTGACTAGATACATTTACTGATCAAGAAGCTAACACAGGGAAACACCAAAGATCCCAAATTAGTTGATTATCTGTGCGAAAGAATAAAACCACAGGACTAATTCAAGCACCTAGGAAACACGCACACCTGTGACAAGCGAATGTGCACAAATAGATATTATCTGGCAGCTAAAATCACTCTGCTTCTACCAATCTTCAGGTCTGAGATGAGATCACAACTATGCAATTTGGCTATCAAAAACTCGGCTACCTCATAAACCTGGTTAACAAATGTAATTCCCCTGTGAACTCTTCAAATTTCAACCCCTTTTCAGATTAAAGCACATTCTTTTTAAGCACAAGATTCACAGATAAAATACAAAACAGCTGCACTTTTCACTGCTTTTCGTCAGCGTGTTAGAAGATTGAAACCAATCTAAGTACGCTTCTGGGCGAAAAGGCAAAGCACAAGTTACAGAGATAATAAATGCAATCATCTACAAATTACCCGCACGTGGTTAGAAACGCTCGTACAAAACCCGGCAAAAGGTTATAAAAGCTATACTAAACAAGTACCAGGGTTCCCACTGCGGCTGACCAACAAAATTCCATGATTTTTCCATGATTTTTCCAGGTTTTCAAAGTTTTTTCCAGGTATTGTGTTGGCTTTTTTTGTAGACTTTGTGT
>JAAUXT010049805.1_pt1 | contig 18165 bp, 20 predicted proteins | sample 7278171 | NCBI WGS metagenome assembly JAAUXT01 (sample SAMN14350112, study PRJNA611818) | marine sediment metagenome | isolation source: surface marine sediment (1.8m) | place: French Polynesia: Moorea | collected 2018-08
GGGAAGGTCTTGGTTCCATGTCCGGCAGCGCATTGTATGACATGTTCCATAAGGTTGGGGGTAAAACTGTCAAGAGCGTACATTTTGAGGTCGAATATCACGACGAACAGGCCACTGAGTAATGTTGGCAAGATGACATGTTTCATGTTGGTTTCTAATTGATGTTTGTCGCTCATGTTCTGTTGTGTTTGACTACCTTGTTGACATGTTGAATACATTCAAGCAATTGTACTCAGTGACTGGCTCCTTGTCGATAGCGCCAGCAAAGGTGTGGTGCGACTGAAAAATTGCACCACGCTGCGAACAAAAGAAACGCGAAGGTCACAGCGTCCGCCGTTGTCGACGCACACGTAACACCTGCGCTTTCTGCGTGAGCACCAACCGCAAAGTGCGGAAAAGCGATCGGCAAAACCGGAGAAATATTGAGTGCGCTCGTATGAGAAGAAATTTGATTTTCACCTGCATTAAATGTCCTCAGTTCACGTGCAATTGAGCCTGTTGACTCGTTTGAAAACCTTTCATGCGTGGTTGCCTTGTGCGCTTTTTGGCTGTGGCCCTACACTGTTGAATGCGGCATTCTTATCGTGTCAGCATTTGTAGCTGTTTTGGAGGCGTTGTCGTTGCGGTTGAACCTTTGAGTCAATTAAGTTTGACCGAGTCCTGCCTGTTCAATTGAGACAATTCGGAAAGGCTCAAAGGTTGGAATGCCACGCGCGAATGAACATGGTCAATTGAAAACACGTTTCCTTCAGTGTGAAAGTAAAGGTGCATGAACGGACGGACATCGCAACTTGGTGTTTTACATTTGACTGCACACAGAGACTTCAAATCAGAGTCGCAGCACATTTTTGGTGATCATCACATTGGATCTGCAACACGATGGCGAACCAGACGGAGTTGATACTGAACCTGACGGATAGACTGGAGAAGTATGAGCAGAGTCTGAAGGACATCACTACCAACAATGACGCGTTTTTCCTCATCGTCATGGGCATCGTTATCTACTGTGAGTATTTTGGGTCGGTTAAGAATAACTTTCACTTCGTGGCTGATCCGAAAGAACTCAAAGGGAGATTCCAAGCCCAAGCACCTGGCTGTCTGGTCGAGTCCAGTCCATTCCTGTTTTTTTTCCAAATTCTTACGTTTTGAAGTGTCACAAAAGTGTTTGTATTTGGCTTCGTCGTATCCCAGTGAGAACAAGAGGCTGCTGCAGACAACGCACTTCAATTTGAATTTCAGTTATGCAATGTGGCTTCGCGTTTTTGGAATGCGGGGCTGTGCAAAGCAAGAATGCAACAAACATTCTGATCAAGAACATCCTGGATTCTTGTGAGTACCAAACCATGTTCTCTGACTTTCAAAAAATCTGGCATTGTTGATATCCTCTTCAAAACACACTGGTTGGTATGGAAACTGGTTCGAAAGATTGTTTTGGGAAATGATCTCGGACCTTTCGTAATCAACATTCTTCAACGAAAAATATTTGTTCAAACATTTTACTTTGTTCAACACTCAGGCAGTGGAATATAAGCAGTGAGGCTGTTACGAAGGGATCCGATCAAATTCGAGATTTTGAGAAACTGCTGAAGCGTTACTTTAGCGCGGAAGGGAATCTCAAGTTTTGTTCGATTGCAGTCTTCGGCGCGCTGGCCTACTGGATCGTGGGGTACCCGCTGGCACACGGCGCCGGCAACGCCTTTGCCGGCGACGCCTTCTGGGCATCGCACGGCATGGCGCCGGAATCATTTCCGCACTGGTTTTTTCACTTCGTTTTCGCGGCGACGGCGGCAACGATCGTATCAGGCGCAATGGCGGAGAGATGCGAGTTCGTCTCCTACATCTGCTACAGCTTCTCAATCACAGGTGCGTTTCGGATCAGGTGCTGCAGAGTTCTCTACAGCTCGGAGCAAAGCTGGGAGACAAAAAAAAGTCACACATTTGCAATCAATGTCTTTCACACTTCTGCTTTACAAGAGCAAATGAGGACTCAAGTTTCCTTGTTCTTTCCAGGGATCGTGTACCCAGTGGTCACCCACTGGGCGTGGGCACCTGAAGGTTGGCTGTACCAAGGAATCAACATTGATCACGACGGAGAATCCGTACCAATCGCCTACAGGGTTCGTCTCACAGCGCATTTCGCTGGTGCACACATGGAAAAATGCCAGTGCAACAGTCTGAATAAAATTCTCTTTTGTCACGCACCAAAAGCCACGGCTTTCACCTGGGGGCACTTGACCGAGAACTCAACCCCAGGATTGTACAAATTCGTCTGAATTGAACACTGACAAATGTTTCATTGTGTGTCAAGATCTGAGGAGGTCAGGGCCGGGGTCAGCAGTTCCGATAGTAAACACCGTTTGCATCTCTCAGTTTGCACTCCTCAGCGTGTGTGTCACAAGTCTCTCAAGGCCCCTTCCGTCTCGAGCAGGACTTCGCGGGCAGCGGCGTCGTGCATCTGCTCGGTGGCACGGCGGCTTTTGTCGGCGCCACCTTCCTCGGTCCACGACTCGGTCGCTTTCACAAGGAGGACCGAGCCAAGCTCGATCTGCGCGGACACTCCGTCCCGGTGAGATTTTATTTGGTTCGATCTTCACGGAACCTTGGTGACCCCTCCGCATACAAAGTACGCGGACACGCAACGATCGAAAACTGTCTTGGAGTGTTGAGAGAACATTCAGAACATCAGTTTTGGCAAGTTTCGTTACACTTACACAAGTCACTTGTGTAAGTCATTTGCGTAAGTTCCTTCCGTGTTCGTCAGATCTTGCTCCATACACGGGACATGTGACCAACCTCAACCAACGCGCATGTTCGGGGTGCGAAATGCCTTGATCCATACATGGACCACGTGAACATGGAATGCGTGAAGACTCACCCACGCGTGGCTTGCCAAATTGGAGGACTCTGAAAACGTTCCAACTGAGTCAATTCAAACGAAAAGATGGATGTGTTCGCTTTTCCTTGCAAAACAGGACTATTTTTGTTGGGACTGTGTTTTTCCTACACATTCATGACTTCCCATATTTGGGGCTTTTCTCGAAGAACTGGGTGAAAATTGCCTGAAAACACGTTGTTGTCTGCGAAATACGAGTAGAAGATCCATGATTCAAAAGGCTTGCGTTTCTGGTTTGTCACATTGCGAAAGAGCGAAAACTTTGAGGTCGTAACTGTGCCTGGGGCCCTCAATGTTTGGGGTGGACGGGTCTTCAGGAGACAATTGTAACCATGGAAATGAAAAGCCGAAAGCAGCAAGTTCATCCAGAAAAAAAAGTCAACACTAAAACATGGAAAAGACCCCTGAATTCATTTTCCTCACTCACAGCTGGCAGCGTTGGGCGGCTTTATCCTCTTCTTTGGATTCTTCGCCTTCAACGCCGGTTCTCAGGCGAGCATCTCCAAGGAAGGTGACGCAGGCGTCATCGGTCTCGCCTGCATCAACACCATTCTGTCCGGAGCCTGCGCCGCCATCGTTGCCATGGTCTCAAAGCACGTGACTGACTCTGCGCGCAAGCGTGCCGCCTACTGGAGTTTGCTCGCCACCATCAACGGAGGCCTTACAGGAATGGTAATCAGCAACGAGACCACAAAATAAGCAACTGTCAAAAACATATGGGTGTGAAGGATTTACGTTCTTTTTTCGTTGTGTAACGTGAATTTCCTTCCTCGTAAGGGCAAATATTGGGGCAGCGGAAAGTTCCATAAATGTTCTTCCCATGCAGGAAGCTTTCTGTCTGCGCTTGTACATGCAGTTAACACGTGAATCTCACGAAGCGTTGGCATGACACTGGTGCATTCGGGTGCTTTCATGCGTATCAACGTTTTCGTCTGCGTTAATTTTTTTCACAGGTCAGGTTCAGATATGTGTGTCTTTCCATCACAAATGGTGTGGATGGAATTTTCGAAGAATTTTGAGCGAAAAACTCATTGTGGCAGGACCATGTGCACGCGTGGTGCGTTTTCGAAAGAGGAATTGGCGGCGATCCCAGAGCTGCAGTAAGAATTGTGTCTGGCGTTGCAGGTGGCGATCTGTGCGGGTTGCAACGAGCTGCGTCCGTGGGCGGCGTGCGTCGTGGGCGTGTTCGCTGGGTTCGCCTTCCTCGCCTGGAGCGCGCTGCTGCAGCGGCTCCGCATCGACGACCCGCTCGACGCTGTCGCAGGTGAGGAACACACCGAGCCTGCGGTGAGGGCTTTCCCGGTCGTGCAGCGCCTTTTGTGTTGCACGAACGTAGAAACAAAGGTACCAAAGATCAATCGGTGAATCGGAATTCCATTGTAGTGCACGCAGGAGGCGGACTGTGGGGCGTCATCTCCGTGCCGCTGCTCTCCAACGACAACAGTGTCGTCCTGAACTTCGACAAGCCTGCCTTTTTTGTGAGAATTCCCTGTTGCAGTGTGATGCAGTTTGCAGTTTGCATTTTCGGGAGAAGGGACTTGGCTGGAGCTCAAACTTGTGACTTAATAGGCAATAATTTCACTTCCACGCGAAGAAACCACTTGCAACTGCGCCTCTTTTATTTGCGGAACAAGGACAATATCAAAAACTGCCAACAGCTGTAACGTTTTGTCAACCTTTGCAGTCGCTGGCCTGGAATCTGGCTGGGGCGGTCAGTATCATTGCATGGACTGCGGTGCTGTCGGTTGTCATCTTTGGTTTGCTGAAGGCGTTCAAAGTGCTGCGAGCCTCTGAGGATGTTGAAGTGAAAGGTTGGTGCTGGTTTTCAAGAAGAAAATCTGTTGATCAGGAAAAACCGTGTCACTTTGCGACAAAGAATTCAATTTGCTTGCCTTGGCCGACGATCTCAACTTCTTATATTCATTGCGGAAACATTTCATGCTTGCTTGCGCAGGTTTGGATCTGCCAAAGCACGGCGAGCCCGCCTACCCAGTGGCTTCGTGGGGCGACGCGTGGGGCGAGGCCTGGAGCACCGACGGTCACGTCCCCAATGGAAAGTCCCTCACTCCAGGTGCGTGAACATGAGCAGTGTGCAGTGGAATGACGGTCCGACGCTGTTGTGTCTCCATTTCAGGGGTTCACAGGACATGGCCTGAAGCGTTTCGAGCCAAGCGATTCATCAAATCTTTGCCTTTTGTCGTGAGATATCCATGGCCTGCCTGTCTGCCCTCACAAGAAACCAAACCTCGGACTCACTTGTTGTTGTTTTCATGTCCATCAGATTCTCGGATTTGCAGGGCTATCTTAACTGGGTGGTCAAATGATGTCTTTTTGTGGAATGGTTGTATTCGTGCGGCAGTCGGCACAGCAAAGTGTTCAGTTACGAGCTACAAACAGTACAATTTGTACAAAGGGTTTTCGTTCGCTTGTGTCAGTGGTTCTGCATTGAAACCTCCAGCAAACTCAGATTCAGAGCTTGAGTGTACCCGACTGAAATATTTGCTCACTACTTTGGAAAAAAATCGGCCTCTTGCAAAAATGGGGAGGGGGCTTTTTGGTGGGAATCATGGTCTCTGTCCTCGGAATGGAAACAGCAGACGTTGGAGGAGTTCGCCCCGAACAGTCGAAAGAGACTTTGTGCTCCTCACGAGTTTCTTGTTCTTTTATCCTCCTTTTTGCACATCCAGATCCTGAAGAAACGAAAGATCCCCACTCAGGTATCAGAACTGCGGAGTGTGTTTTGTGTCCTGTAGATCTATATGTTCTGGTGAAGTGGCACCTCTTTTTTTCTGGCAGAGTCGGCGGCAAATTAAAGAGTCTGTGCCCCTTTGATTCACAATACTGCGTGCATGTGGGCAGGTCGGCTCTTGCCTCGTTGCCCATTTGATGCGTGCAGTGTTCAGGTCCTGGACACGTGTTTCACAGCTCTGGTGATTTTGGGACATTTAGTTGTCGCATTTTCATGCTGAGCACAAAAGTCGTGTACTACAGTGATGAGGGAAGACAAAATCACTTCTTTACTTCTTTCCGGAAAAAGTGTTCATGCGGGACTGTCTCTTCTAGATTCCTCGTTTGGCTTTTGGGTGACTTTTCCCTTCCAAATCCTCTGACCTTGACTGGATGGAGACAAGTGTGCTCTTTCTCTTTCCGAAGGTGCTCCTCTCATTAGTTTTCATCTTTGTTGGGAAATGCGCTCCACGAAGCATCGTGCTGAATTGTTTTCCTTTCTGTCACCTCCTTGCAATTGCTAAATTGCGTGTGCAAAACATCGACCAATGTGTGGAGGTAAACACCATTTGAACACAACTTGGGAAACGGGCTCTTCCACCCGAAAGATGCGTGTTGGCCAACCAGACATCAACACCACTGAATTTTCTGAAAATATCGGTATTCAAACTTACCGTAAAATATACACGATCCACCAGTCCGTTTCTTTAAGATTTTTTTTGTCCCACGCGAAGTCGCGATCACTGTCACCATTTGCAAAAGTTCGTTTGTTCAACAAGCGCGTAGATCTGCAAGGATGTCGGAAGCATCTTCAGAATTTTTGCCCTTGCTCAAGAGTGAGAATTGGAACATTTTCGTGTGAACGAGTGAAAGGTCACCAACTTTGTCGGGGACCGGAAAAATGAGAGATGAAACGCATTTTTCACTTTTCTTGCAGATCCTCGCAAGCAGCACCATCACTTCGTCCGGGAGCGCCAGGCGTACAACAACACCGGTTACGAAATGGAGCCCGACACGCGCATGTAGCTCTTGTCGGTGTCGCCGCTCCCCTGCAGCATGAAGGTGCCTCCCAGCGAACTAGCATGAGGAACACGGAGTGGTCCCGGCTTTTCTGGCACCAGAAACCGCCCGAAAACAAACGAATATCCGCGTTCTGTCTGGTCAGGACTTGACTCGGGTGACAGTGCGTCCAATCAAAGGCACGAACACTTTTGGGGTGCAGTATGTCTGGCTCTGGAAATCAAAACGAGCGTTGATACTGGTGGAGGAAACGGTTTCGATGGAGTGCCGCTCTCATACAGTGTGTTTTTATTTTCCGAGAAAACTTGATGCTTTGATATTCATTCAAAATTGACAACTGTAATTTCAAAATTGTCATCGAAATGCCTCACGTTTCAGCAATGGAAGGACATTTTTGGCGTCTGCAGACATGCAAGCTCGCTTTGCCCAGAGAAGCTGTCTTGGATTGATCTTTTTGTTTGCGAAAAGGAAACGTCTTGCGCCTGACGGCGCGTGCCAGTTGGGGTGCTTGGTAATAAATTCAAGGCGGGGAGAGGCTGCTTGTGTTCACCCATGACTGCCTGTGCGCAGAAAGAAACACATTCTTTTGTCCAAAAAGCCAGGCTTGTTCTGTTTCAAAGGAATTTGTTCATATCTGCGCACCGGGTGTTGTCAAATTTTGTATTTTTTTCGTGCGCGCTGAAATGTAGGGACAACAACGTGTAGAACTAACCACAGCAGACTTTTGCAAGTGAAAGGGTCACGACAGGTCAATAAAGATGCAATTTGTTGCAAGAAATGAAGCCCTTTTGACGCACCGTTATGTGAACAGACTCTCTAACAAACGGACCTGCTTGCACCTGGACAGGCAAGCTCAGATGTGCGAGTCATCGCAAAGCAACAAGGCGAACCATGACATTTCAACAAGAGACATTCAAAATTTTTACTTTTGGGCACTTGACAATTCGGGGCATCGACGAAGTAATCAAAATATTTTGCCATCATCACACGCCGTACGAGCATGAGTGCAACAACCTTTCCCTTCCAGTAAGAAAAGCTATTGACCAAACAACATTGTAAAAAGGAGTGTATCAAGCACCCAATGACAACTCATAAAGTCCGACTTTTTTCCGAAAAATTTCTCTCGCTTCACTTGTCGTTGCGCTCGGATCAACTCGGGACCTCTTCTGGTGGATATGGTTGTGTGTGAAGTTCGCTTGCAATAAAAGCTTGGACTTCTCACAGTCCAACTGCCCACAGTGTATGTTTAGGTCAGGAAGTGAACACGAGTCAATCTTACACGACTGGTAGACGCACGTACATGTACGATTGACAGACCCTGCGTTCTGAGAGGCAAGGGGCTGCCCCCCAAGGTTGCTGCTGGTCGAAGTGCATCACCCTTAGCAGACCTCCTCCACCCTCCCTTGCCTCTCTTACAGACGTTATTTTTGGTAGACGCACAAACAGCTCTGCATTTGCCTGTGAGATGCCAGTAAGTTTTTCCTGGTGAAAGTTGTTTCAGTTCTGGTAGCCCAAACAGAGAAAGACTGCAAGTGAAATATGGCTTGCTTTTTGGGCACATATCTTCTTGCATAAACATGCCATTTTTTGTTAATAGAAAAAGAAAATACATCGAAACAGTCAGCAAATGTCAAGGATAAATAGGAGATTCACCGAATGTCAGTGCAATATTCCCAGCTGTCTACTCTTTTGCATGTTGGTTATCACAGCTCAAACAAACGCTCGAAGTTTCCTGTGTGTACCTTGTACCTGGACTCAGAACCTATTCCATGGGATTTTGCACACGACACCCATCAGAGCTGAACAAACGGCTGTGACAGGAGGGTCTGATTCTCACCCATTGGACGATATGATGAGATAATATCCCAAACAGCGGGCAAAAAGGGCCCCAACGAGTATTCTTGCCAATTTTAAGTTGCCAGGATAATTGGGGCTGCATGGCAGTCTTGCAAAATCGGAATTTTCGGGCCTTTCCCTGCCTGGGCAAGACTCAGACTGGTAAGGTCAACACCCTGGGGGGTCCACATATCCACATAACATTATAGGACACCCTGTGTGGGACTTTGGCTCTCAGGTATCAGCTGGGGAATCCATGAGGCCGAAGACACACAGCGCGTCGCGTGGCCAACTGAACGGAACATCACTCCTTTCAGTCCTGCAATAGCAGGACCAAATTTCAGTGGAACACACACGCCATGTCACAAAGTTGTTGATCTGTTTACTCAGCCAGATGACCAATGAAGAGAACTGAACTGTCAGTGGGAGCTGCATCACACAGAGGAAGAAACAAATGAATTGGTCTGTTCAGCAAATGCTGCATCACACAGAGAAAGAAACTTATGAACTGATCTGACCTGATTCTGTTCAGCAAGAGCAGCTTCATGCAGAGAAAGAAACAAATGAACTTATCTGTTCAGCAAGTGCATTCACTTTTGAATTTCATCTGCTCAATTCAGAAGAAAAACATTTGGTAAATCCTGAGGAAGACCCTGAAGTGAAGGAATCACCAAAATGCAGTCAGACCCACTGTTCATTTAGCCCTGCTGACCCACGCAAAGTGTCAAAGGTTTGTTTATCCATTTTCTCAAAAGAGGGAACAAAATCGAGGAACAACCAAGGTGTGCATCTCACAAACTCCTTCGGGTCTTGTGAGTTTGTCTTTTGAGAGCAATCGAACTCACCGACTTTTCATTTCTTCCAGTGAGGCACCAAAGTTTTCAGGCGGACCGCGTCCCTTTTTACTCCGCAGAGGGTCGGAAGCAATTGTCAGTCGAATTGCTCCACACATTAAATCATGGCCCAACGAAAATCAGTGTGCCTTAAAATTGGGTTCTTTTCAGATTTCAGTTGATTTAGTTCGTCTCACAAGGGCCAGCCCCCGCGAAGGGAAGACGCATGAGAAATGTGTTCTGCAAAGCACCAACTGGAACCAAAGCTAAAGAACAAACAACTGCATGGACAGCTGCAAGCAAGCAGAACAACTGGTGGCGATGCCGTATCTAGGGGGGGGGGGCAGATACCGTGAGAAAAACGTTACAGTGAAATGATACACCCAGGAAACGGTTTGCAACACAGTCCAAGAGGAATGTATCATCAGAATCCAGTGAAACAGGCATGCATGGCAATCCACAGGAGAGCCAAGGCTGGCAGAAGAACCTGTGCAGAATCTCAATCTTATGCACATCAACACCATTCCTGCACTGTGCTTTCCCTCTTTCGCTTTACCACACCCTTTTGGGAGGCTGACTTCAAATGTGAAAGTGAGTTCCTTTGCCTTTGCAATTTGGGGCTTTTGTTTTCTGGGAATCACGGAGGTCCAAACCCCTGAGCCGCCGGGCCTCCCCTGGATTCGCCCCTGACTTCATTTTGCGTCCAAATTGTTCAGCAGGAACGTTTCGACTCAGTGCCTCAAATCGCACGAATCTTTGCCAAAAAGAGGTGAACAATTTTCGTTTGCAAACTTCTCACCCCAAAAAACATATTCTGCACCAAGAGAGTCTGCCCTTTGGCAAGTTTTGTTTCCAACAGATGCCACTGAAACTTTCTGGAAATTGTTCAAAATTCGCATCTAAAAATTGCAGTGTTTGCAGATTGTCTTCTGCGTCACTCTTTTGTTCCAACCAGAAAACGATCCACTGTTTGTTCTTCTGTTCAGGAGAAAAGGAACAACTTTTGGCTTTGATTCATTGCCTTGGCAATACGCGCGACAAAACGGAAACAAGTGAGAACCAGGCTTCGGCTGCCCACCAGTTTTCTTTGAGGGGTGGGCAGGACAGGCAGTGGGGGAGTTGTGACTGCTCTTGTGTTTGGTGTTTGTGCCAAGACTAGAACGCACTCCTCCTTGTTATTCACCACATCAATGCTAACTGAGACAAAGTTTTGATAAATTGACGGTTTGATTTGATTTTGTTTTTGAGGAGACAAACCAAAGAGGTTTGTTTCAAATGCTATCTCAACTGGGGTGAGAGGCAATGGGATCCGCTGGAATTTCATGTAAATTTTGTCCTGATGACGACTTGGCTGAGATCGAATGAACCGTGCAGGACTGTACATCAAGGAGACTAAAGTTTTGATTTGATTTGACTGTCTGTGGTGGAGAAAGAAGTTTCGAGAATTTTCTGTTGCGCTCTTTTGACAAATTACCACCAAAAATATTCCACACCTGCCACAGAAAAATATGTGCGTGTCATGACGTTTGTAGAATTAAACCGGTGACTTGGTGCCTGGTTACCGGCAGCACAACGGGGAGACTCCACGTGAAAGGCACACACGTCCATAAATTTCGTCGATGACACCGGAGACGAAGAACAACGTTTGTCAGAGAAAAGCAGTTGATTTCACGCAAGAGAGGACGAAACAGAGTAGGCAAGGGTACGAGCGATGAGTCCGGCTCGCTTCACGGATTCATCAGGGTTTGTTCTCTGTGTCTATGCGTCCAAAAGCCGACCCCCAATGAAAAATTTTGCAGTTTGTTTTGTTTTGAAGTCCTTTTGACGTTAACGTACGTCTGATTACCCACTCATCCAAGACATCGCTGAATCAGTTGATTCGCGCTCAACGTTTCGCAAATCGGTTCGCAAATCGGTCGGTTTCATAGATTTCGAACCCCTCAAACTGTCCCCAGCCAAAGAGAACTCGGGACCCAGCCTGACCAATTTCAATTGACTGGATTGGGGTGTTCTTCAAATCAAACACGAAAACTAAAGGTCTGTCATGAAGTTTCAGACAGAATCTGTTTTGCTTTTCAGCAAGGCACTCGGTGTTTCTGAAAATTTTACTGCACCCTTCGTTGTGCGTTAGTTTCTTGTCCTTGATGAACATTTTTGCTGTTGTTTTTGACTGATACAGACCAAAATTCTGAAAATTGGGACGCTGTCTTTTGCAAGTTTGATGTGACATAAAACTGGACTCTCTCACAGAACAAAACAGATGAAATGCATCCAGATTTCGAGCACGAGCGATTGAATGGGAACGACGAAATGGACAAATTTGACAACAGAACCCAAAATACAACTTTCCTTGCGTTCTAAACACAGCAACACTCAGTTTTCTCAGTTAATTGGCCGTGATAGACGAAAGATAAGCTTTTGAGATGTGCTTGGTTTTGGACACCAAGGGACCAACGGGCGAAGAATCAGAGTGTGGAAAACAACCTTGCGTGACCGATTCCCATGCACCTGGCGGTATTCTGAAGCGATGGGGCGATAACAGTCAACCTTCATCAGCGAACACAGAACGACTGACTGGCTTGAGTTACGGAAGTCACAAAATTGTCTTCAGAGATCGTGCAAGCTTTCCACGACAACTGTATGCATTGGTGACAGATCTGCTAGTGCAGCAAGAACATACTCTGTCAGACTTGCTTGTTGACGTTGAATCTGAATTTTGTCCAGCTGGAGCCGTCATTGAGGAGCAGCTTGGTTGGACAAGAATAACAAGTGAGTAGAAGTCTTTATGTTTTTTGTCCGTCGATCTGTTGGCTGCTGAACGTGTCCACGGAATACTCAGAAACAACATTTGAAATAAAGCTTCATTTGGGGACCCAACTGAGTGAAGAAAGAAAGGTGACAAAGTTGCTGTGAACTGAGTGTGCAAGGACGAGTGCGAAAAAAGTGTTCACCTTTCTCTCCTCAAGACTTTGGTGTTTCAGATGTTTGTTGTGTGTTTATTGAGGTCGTCCATTCAAGTGCAAAACTTACCTTCAGTTGACAAACAAAATATTTTTGAACCGAGAAAACATTATTTGTCTCTTGGACACCCCGACATCACTCAGTTCAACATTAAAATTGTTGAAACCTTTGGGGTTTCTTTTGACTCAGTGATTAGTGATTTGCAACGTGATCTGTTTCTTGTCCTTTTCCGAGTTGAAGTGATCAAATCACAAAAAGCTAAGTATAATTCCATAAAACACAAATGAAATCGTTCCAAGCAAAATTGGATTCAACTCAGGGAGCTATGTTTCCCAAACTTGTGCTTTATGCTTCAGAGCCAGGCATACATTTCGTACTCATTGACTTCATGACGTGTGGGAGTCATGGCTCTTTTTGTGCACAGCATATAATTTCAGGCAATTGAGAATGTCTTGCCGTTCCCATCTGATGTCCAGCTCACATTTTGACCACCCCAATTTGATGCCCCATTTAACCCCATGCAGGAGCAGACAGCCGAGCAGACAGGCAGCCACGGCAGTCAAATAGTTGACATATTTGGGGACCGATTCTTTTTCGTTCGTGTCAACGGAAAATCCTTTCTGGTTTCATTTTGAAGATGCCAAAGCCATCGTGGTTTTCAGGTGATTTGAAGGGGCGCGTGTTTGGGTTGCTTAAAAGGTAATTTTGAGCTACCCGAGCAAACAATCACCTTCAGACATTGTGTTAAAAAATCTGGTACGTGGTTTGTGGATCGTTGGTACAAGTTTCGGGTTCAAGTGTTTCGTTGTGTTTCTGTCCAAAATAATGCATGAGGCCTCAAAGAACAAAATAGAATATTTCAGATTCTTCGTTCTTGAAGTTCCCTATGGCAGACACATAAGTTTTGGGCATGTAGGGGTTGTATTTTGTGCTGTCTTTCAAATATGAACAGTATTTGGTGAAGAAATATTTATATAAATATAATAGATACAAGCACAACAGAAGGGCTTTCAGGTGAAGTTGGTATTATTTACGTGCTGGTATTTAGGCAGCTGAAATTGGAAGTTTGATTTGTGTGTGTGTTTGGGGGGGGGGGTGAAAATAGTGGCCTTGCCCTGGTTTCTACACATAGTTGGTTCTTGGTGGCAAACAATGCCTGCCTGTGTCATTGAAACATTTTCTGTGTTGCTTCTTTGGGATAGGTTCAGATTCAAAGCAAAATTTGTTTGAAAAATGGGTTTTGTAAGGTACCTTTCTGCACTTGTATGGAATACATAACAGTCTATTCTGCACCAAAATGATACTGTAAACATGTGGAGTGATCATTTGGTGTTCAGATGAAGTAATTTGTTGGCAAGATGAAGCTGTGGTTATTTGTGTGAGGATTTTGGTTTGGGGACAAAAAGTGTCAATGGCCCAAGTCAGTGCGAAAGACATAGTCTACCAAATATGTTTCCCTTGTTACCAATGCGAGAAGGTTGTGGTGGACTTGATGGGTCAAAAGAGTTTCAGAACTTTGTCAACTTTGTTTCATCAGTGGTGGAGAGACAATTTTATGTTTTGTTCAAAACAACCCAAATGAGCATCCCAAGTGGGTGACCCAAATGTTCAAATCACGCCAAGTCCCAGGAGTCTTTTTTAGTTGTTTTCTTTTCTTCATGCAGGAAGTACCAAACATTTTGTTCAGAAGAAATTTGGTTGCTGATGGCCAGCAAACAAACCTTGCTCCTTTTTGTTCAAAACACACAGGGAATTGGTTCCAGAGAAACAGGCTCAACATCCTGTGAACAATTCAAGGCCCTTCTGGGCAAATGCACACACTCAGGTGGACTTCTTCTTGTCTAAAATTTGGGTCGCCTTGGCACGGCTCTGGCAGGTCAGGCTGGGGCCCTCAACAACAGCCATGTTGTTTGTGAAAGTCTTGAATCGAAAAATGCAGTTCTATCGGGAAAGATTTGTGGTCAAGACTTTCCCTTTCATAACCAGATGAAGCGAACTGGCTGAATTGGTTCTGAATCGAAGGAAACACAAGCATTCTCTCTGTCTCTGTCTCTCTGTCTGTTTGTCTCTGTCTCTCTCTGCCTGCAAGGATGATCACTGACCAAATAAAGGTGGTGAAAAGGTGAGAGAGAAGCTCCCGTACCCTTTTTTAATGCAAAGAAGTACATGTGGTCAGTTAGTTTGGACGTCACAAACTGAAAAGCAAAATTGAGTTGGGCGCGCACGCAGATGCGATCGTATTGTTCATGCCAGATGCACAAGACTGTTTTCAAATGTTTTTCAAAATAGCAGTGCTCGATGAAAAGAGGTGGGTGCTGTTTTGAATTTGAGTAAGGATTTTAAGACCTGCTGAATCTCCCCATTCCGCTGGAGGTCCACATAGTCTCAGGCCGAGGACACACTGAACGTGGACACGACCCGATAAACGCCAACGTCCACCTCTGTTTCGCGTGACGACAAAGAAGAGCTAAATGTGCATCGGCGTTGCTGTCTGCGCAGCTTTTTCTCAACCAAGTCCAATGAGTATTCGACTCCCACGAAAGTGCCATCTCGAGTACACACGAACTCGAACTCCCCCTTCCTAACAAAGTGCAGGCCCACGAGAAGATCAGTCCCCTCATCTTATGAACGCATCCCACATGAACAGCTGAGCTGCAGGATTTGAATTGAGAACCAGAGATGCAAATTAAACGGGTTGCTTTCCTGCACGGGCCCATTTGGAAAGATGGCGCACACTCAGGATGTGTTCGTGCACAACACGGATCCACCCAATATGAGGACACTTGCACACGCCCAGGTATACACGCGAAGCAGGTCTTTGGCCACCTGTGAAGAAATTTTCTGTTGTTTTCCTTTTTCAGCCCAGAAATATGAGCACGGTCGAGGAGAGGCTTGCAGCCTTGGAGGCGAGGGAGGAGGTGTTGGCTCACAACAATGACAACTTCTTCATCATGTTCGTGTCCATCATCATTTACTGTGAGTGCTTCAGGTGTTTCTTGCCACAACAGCTTCAAAAAGTGCGTCTGGATAAAACACGTTTACGAGGGCAACAATACGCAACAAAAATATATGTTTTTCCTTTCGTTCTTGTCTTGCATTTGGCATAGTGTCAGTAACTGGCATCTCATTTTATCATGCCTTGTGACCAGATTTTTTTTGCCTTTTTCAGTTATGCAGGCTGGCTTTGCTTTCATGGAATGTGGCTGCGTGCGGAGCAAAAACGCAACAAATATTCTGATGAAGAACCTGCTGGATTCTTGTGAGCAGATCAGTGTTGATTTTCGTTATTCAACTCAGGCACACTCAAACTGGTCGTAGAAAACTAAACATCGCTTTTTCGTACAATTCGAGATTCGGACCAAATGGCTTTGAAGCTTCTTTGAACGGAGTTGTGGTCCAATAACCGCTTCGCTCGAATCAGACGACATTCGAATGAAGCCAGGGCGAATCGACCAAGGATAATCGTTGGAATAATTTCTCAGAAATGCACTTCCTTGCATCCATTGCTGTGAAAGTTGGATTACCTTGATCCTTTTCCTGTCCCTACACCCGAGAAACAAAGCATCTGCAGTTTAAGTAGTGACAAAGTTGTGGTGGATGAAGGATGTGGCTTTGAGAGAAAAACACAGGAAGAAAGAAAAGGTCGATGTCGTCGCAAATTTACCCGATACACTTTCTGGCTTGCACCAAAAGAGCATGCTGGAAGCCAGTAAAGCGAGAGAATTTGGCGCAGAAAAGTGCCAAAGATAACACACAAAAAGTACCAAAGGCAAAATTTGTGGCAATTTTTCTGGTGGCCGATAGAAACAGCAAGTTCGCACGCAAGTTTACAATCCTCATTTGTCTTTTTTACCGACTTTGTAAACAAATTTGTCATCTTTGTTTTGTTCAGTCATAGGTTGCTTGGCCTATTGGCTGATTGGATACCCCTTGGCGTTCGGAAAAGGAGACAACCCTTTTGTCGGGAGTACATACTGGGCATCGGACGGTTTGTCAGAGGCGAAGTACATCTCCTTCTTTTTCCACTTCGTCTTTGCGGCGACGGCTGCCACTCTTGTGTCTGGAGCGATGGCCGAGAGGTGCGAGTTCTACGCTTATGTGGCGTACAGCACCATACTGACAGGCAAGTCCATTCCTGCAACGTCTGAGAAAGTGAAATCAAACCCTTGACTTCCATTGCCTTTTCTCGGTATTCCATGCGGTCTGTCACGGACCGATCGCAAATTCAGCATCCTGTCGTTCCTTTCTCAGCGTCAGCTTGCAAACCTCCTTTTGGCATATCAAGAATTTTTGTACTTTGAAAGGCAGTCTTTTGTGAACCCAGCAGAATGTATCTTTGACGCTCATGTGTTCTGTCCTTAACTGTGTGATACCGGCAAATAGATACGTCGTAATTCGCGTACGAATTGTCCTTATCTCGAATAGTCTGGCTGTCACACATCTGTGACAGTCTACCGAGTCTTGGTGCAGCGGTCCGATAACCAATGCAGACGTTTTTGTGCTGTGCTGTTAGGTCCACCACTCTGCGCCTTGAGTACTCACTATGCGCTTGCTGCTGCTTCCTTTAATCTGGGCATTTGCACTTCACTACCGCATGATGCATATGCATTAACTGAGCTATTATTACACCGAATAGTCTTTTTCTGTCATGCACATTCGACACACAGATGCTCAACGCTAATCAATTGCGCCTTTAAATCATACCCGACAATGCAACTTCCAAGTACAAGTTGATCCTGCAATATATCACAGTCAACGCTATGGGATATGTTTTGTTGCTTTTGGCAGAACAGACTCTCATTACGCACTGCTCAGTCAATTACCACGTCTACCGTTCTTGCACATGGGATCCCACGCGCTCAAGAAAAGGTCTCCAACTTGAGACCCATAAATCGCGGTGGCCTTGATCACACGGTTGAGGTGAAACACACCTGTGAGCACAGACCAAACCAGCGTCTTTCAGTAAAAATTGTTCTTCAAATTTTTCTTCGTGCAAACCTGTCGCTGAATAATTTGAAAAATCGCGTAGCGCACAAAAAGAAAACCAACCATTCTGCGAGCTGAGAATCACAGATTGTGCCTTCACTGTTTGTTCTTTCACTTGATCTTCAACCTTGGTTGTCTTGCAGACCTGAAGTGCCAAATCAGAATTAAATTATAATTCAAGGTTCTTTGTCGAACAACCATATATTGTCCACAGATTGTTTTTGAGACAGGAATTTCTTCCAGTCCCACCTTCGGCAGCTCGCAGGGGAAAGGTGATGAGTGAGATGTGAAAGAGGGTCCGTCTTCAGTTTGGAACTAAAGCTGACAGTGTGGGTGGAATGACGTGGCCACAGAAAAGAAACTGCCAGCATTACCAAAAGGAACAAAGTTTGGTCAAATGTGACAAATTTCACCTGCACTCACATGAGAAATATGGTCATTTCTGGTAACATCCTCACTTTGAGGTGAATTAGTTCACGGCTGAATGTTTAAAACACCTGCAAATTTCACCCAAAAGTGAACACCTTCCTTAGAACAAAATTAATTCTGAGAAGAAAAAAGCAAGAAAAGATCCTAAAATTCACGTGGGAACACAATTGGTGCCCTCGATTTGTGTTCACAAGCATAGAGACAATCACCCAATACCAGACCACCCCACTTTTTCTGACAAGTTTCAACCAAATGAAAAAAAATCTTCTTTTTATTTGATTCCAAAAATATTTTCAGACATTTTTCTTTCATGTTTGAACATTATTTTGACACAACAAGCAAAGCTATGAGGGAATTTGTCTTTGACTGACATTGGTGGACCACCCAAGCAGACCACCCAAGCGGACCACTTTTCCCAAATCACCCAATACCGGACCATGACCGGACCACTACTGGACCACCTCCAACCTGAGACATGTA
>JAAUXT010042239.1_pt1 | contig 18164 bp, 20 predicted proteins | sample 7278171 | NCBI WGS metagenome assembly JAAUXT01 (sample SAMN14350112, study PRJNA611818) | marine sediment metagenome | isolation source: surface marine sediment (1.8m) | place: French Polynesia: Moorea | collected 2018-08
CTGGATACCATCCAGTCGTGTTGTCAGTGTGTCTTCCCGCCCGACGCTCATACAGTCGCACCCAGACAGTCGGGCCCATCCAGTCGCAGTCGCCTGGTGTGCTCCGAGCCTTAGAGATGCAAAATTCCGCAAAGTGTGTGAGGACACTTCGTTCAGCAGGTCCTTGTTCCTATGGCAGCAGATCCCTCAGAAACCACACGTTCCCTTCTTTGACAGAACATATCGCATTCTGTGGAACCTTGACGCCGGAAAGAGGCTTCACGAGAAGCTTCAAGAGCCAGAAGCGAAGGTCCAATTTTGCATGAAGACATCGTGCAAACTTCAGGCCAGGAACACACTGCCACTTGTTTTGCATTGTATGACATCAAATGTCTGGCATCAAAGATGCGAAAGACGTGTGCACCAACTTCCGGCGTCCGACAGTTTTGCAAAATGCAGTTTTGAGCATCCCAACGGTCGCTGGTGAGTGGAAATTTCAAAGCAAATTTTGGGCACGGACTTTCTTGAAAGCTAATTTCATTCCAGTCGTTTTGCAGAAGCTCAAAAGAATCGTTAAATGATCCTTCGAAAACATCTTTGATCGAATTTCTTGCCTTGCACTTCAGGAAGGCCTGAAGAGAAAAGTAGTTTTCAACTTCAGTTGTGGCGTGTGGGCAGCGCCATCCTGGCAGCGTCCGGTCCCCCAGAGAAAAAGATGCAACAGAATGTTGTGGCTGCGGACATCAGGCTGAAAGTGCAATGAATCCACAGCGTGTTCGCAAGTTTGCCGCTGCAGCTACTCCAGTGTAAAACTTCCTTTGCAATTCTTTCTGCACTTTTTTCACTTCAAATCTCCATTTGCCTAACGAAGCAGAATTGCAAACAGATTCCTGCGCCCGGCAAATCACATTTGTCTGCACGGAGAACCGCACTAAGTGGTCTCGGGGAGAAACTGCGAGTCGAACTGATTCGATTGTCCGACAATCCACAGGAAAACTTGCAGATTCAATAAGGAAAAACTACAGTGGGTGGGAAAACAGAAGCAGGGTGTTGAGCCGCACTCTGCGCACAGGATTGCCTCAGCAGATCCAGGGACAAAACTTCTCATTTTGACACGTCAAGGACTGAAGAACCATGGCTCTTGTTCAGCCCGTTTCATGCCAAGTACTGAAAGAGGCAGGACCAGAAGCGGACGCTTTTGGTCTCCAAACTGTGGACTGACAGAACAACATTCATTGCCTTCACAATGGCAGATTTCTGGAAGATCTCTTATGGTTCCTGCTGTTTCGAAAGGGATTTCTGGTTCCCAAGTGCTCTGTCTCAAAATGAACCAGTCACACATGCAAATGCTATTTTCTTGTTCCTGGCTCGATGCATAATTCTCCACTTACGTTGTGGCAATTGTGTCAAAAAACCACTTGTTTGGATAAAACGTGAAGAACAGGAACAGACAGTTGTTTTCCCTCGGGACAAGGAGCGTGAGAATACATGCAGAAATGTGTTCGCATCTCATCCTACAAACACGTTCTTGCAAGCAGACGAAATACGCGTGTCGAGGATGGACGAAGTCTCCAGTATCAGAAAACCCAACTTTGCAATGGAAAGTCGTCGCAAACTTCCCTCCGACTGGATCCGACGCGAACAAATCCTTCTCTGGTCGTAATCCACTCACAGCGACAACCGGACCGCACATCTCCATATTCGCAGCACTTCGGATGAAAAGAAAGACTTTGCGCAGCTGGATTCGACAATCTCATTTCCATTGACCCGGTGAGTCCGGGTGAGGTAATGCGAAAAGGGAGCCAGGCGGGATTCGAGTTGGGTATGGTGTGGTGTTGGGCTTTCTCTCCTTCTCCTAACTGGACCAGAACTGGCTTCTTCCAACCAATGCGTCACTGCTATCCCCATGTTCTCACAATGGAAGTGGAGCTGGTAAATCCTTGGAAAAGGGGAGCAGTGGCACGTTTGGGAAGAAAGGTTCACTCTTCAGGTACAAAACCTCTTGTCCACCCGCGTGATTGATCAACCCATAAAAGTGACCACGGCACTCTGTGCGGAGTTGTGGTGGACCTTTGGATCCGAATGCGGGGCGTCCGGCTCTGCATTTAATTCGATTTGTTGCGGCATCTCCAGTTTTAGCCCGAGGTGTCCAGATCCACTTGGCACAGATTTCTTACCTGCTGCGGCTCCCGAAAGACTGAGACTGGGAATTAACTTCGTAACATTGCCTGGATCAACTTTTTTCTCTCTCATCATCACTTGCAGGACCAGCTTCGGTTTTCTGAAGAGTCTCTGCCTCTATTTCTTTCTGTCTCTTCTCTCTTTCTCTTTATTCTCAGGCTTGGTATTTCGATTGTCTGGAAAGAACAAGATTGCACTGGCATTTCGTGCTCTCCAACCCACACGAAACATGTCGATATTGCTGCGAATTGACGTATCTTCAACCTGCAACACATATCACAGGTGAAACTTCTGGTGCAGATCCGGATCGTGAAGGCCAGCTCGTACATTGACGACAACAGTGATGTACTCTCCATCCAAAAACGCTATTTTTTGTCAGTGGTGATCGAACGACGTCACAGCTCAACCCAAGAACCCAAGAACCAAACACGATCTTGACTGAAGAAACGGGGACTAAGTATCTGCGTCTGTTTTGTCGCACTTGTGTGGATTGTGCTCTTTTTTGTGAAGCGACCCCCCACTGAGAAGGGAAGCTTTATTCTTTGGATCCACCCGATGGATCCTTCTCAATCTTTCTCAGTTTGCCCATCAGTCAAAGTCACACAGTCCCTCTGGCATCTAATAAGCGTTGCACTGCGCCGAATGCCGACTATGCTTTGTATGTGAGACGAGCTGATAACTGACTGGGGCTGCACCCCGGTTGTGAGGGAGAAACCCGATCCCTGGACCTGTCTCCATCTGTATGGTGCGCGGATTTATCGATCTCACATGGTGCGTTTGTGGCTCAGAGCAGAGAAATATGACGGGGCTTGCTGGAAAGAAAAGGATTTGCTTCCCTGACAGGTGAACATGCTGACAGAAAACATTCATGCAGGATGAGTGCAAATTTCTTGGCATTCATTGGCTGGATACAAACAGATGCTCTTGATTCAAAAGAACACCCAAGATTTGGAATGTGAATCTCAAACAGCGCAAACTTTTCTGAATCCCCACCACCCCACCGTGCTCTTTTCAAACAACACAGATTTTCACGGTGGAAGCTTCCAAGCCCAAAGCTTGAACAAATTTCCCAAGCTCATTTCCGAATTGATCCATTTGGTAGAAATAATTCAACTCAAATTGGCGCATCCCGAGCAAACGGAATGAACTCATTTGCTCCACATTGAATTCCTTTTCCGCCCATTCAAAGCCTCGGCGCGGCTCGAGATCAATCCACTCTGGAGCAGAAAGGAAAGTGTCGCACCAGATACTGGATCGAGCGGGAAAAGGCTTGTTCTGCCCAGGAACCAGGGTGCAATCTGTGCAGCGCAGAACAAAGCAAAGGAAGAATCGCTTTCTGAGGCTTGAACCCAATCTCACAATGAAGAAGCGTGAGTTGCTCGTACTCGTACAGGCCAGATGATACCACTTCTTGTGAGCTCCATGCACCAGGCATAGACTCTAATGGGTTGTCCTGCGCCATCCAAGTAAAAGCATCTTTCCTTTGCAGGGTGTCCAGAAGTTGGCGACTCAGTTCAGTTGATCGCATTGAGAGGGACTGAAGCTTGGGAGAACAGATCTGTTTCTGAGGCGCGGAGGCGGGACAAGGAGCTCGATCAGGCTGAACGGAGAATCCGGTGATCCTGCTAATCCTCGTTTCCGTTCGGCTGATCCGTTTCGAGCTCGTTGCTCTCAATTCTTCCACAGAAAGATTTACGTGTTTGGTAAAAAGTAAGTTTTTTTTGCTCAAGTGCGTTGAAATTATGTTCGGAGAGGAGCAAGAGTTTGATTGTCAGACAGAATTTTGTCCCCGTTGGCCCTGTGCGACAAGTTGCAACAAACAATGGACTATCTGAGGAGGTCATCTCTATTGCTGCGTGTTGATTGTTTTCAGGTACCAGGTTCTCTGCCAAAATCACTGTTGCAAGCAACAAAACACACGCACACTTACCCATTCCCAGGTTACTTGTCCCCATCCAACCGCACAAATGACCCAAGGCATCCAGTCAAGGAAAATTTAAAAGACTGCAGAACGCTCCTCTCACAGACTTTTTTCAGCCTGTTTGCCCGACATGAACCACAGCGCGGAGGTTGTATGAAGTGTTGCCTCGGTCAACAGTCCACAGTGGACAGTACAAAGGGGAGCTGGTCCTTACTCCGGGATGTTGAGGCCCAGGTACGGGAGGCACCAGCATCGAGTTTCTCCCTTTCTAATCACCCAAGGCCCCTTGTGCGTCTCAGATGTGGCCCTGTTGGGGTCATACTGTGGGAGCTGTCCCGTCTGGCTCCGCCCCTGTCCCGGGGAGGCACCGGCCCGCTGCGCGGACAGCAGCGACGTGAAAAGTGGCTTCGTTTACCGACTGCAGCGTTGAAGTGTCCTCGTCCGCGTGGAGAAGTGGGCAGCCGCGCCGCGTCGGGGCCCCGCCGTCTGAGGGCTGTCTCTGTGGGGAGAAAATGTGGATCTCTCCGGGGCTCCGTGGACCTGAGCTTTGTCAAGTTTGTTTGTGCAATCAGCACACGAAAAGGACACACACACCAATTCATGAGTTGGCCCAGTTAATTTTTGAGTTGCAAAGAACACACACGTAGATTGATGGATGGTTCTCTTGTCAAATTATGAGCTCAACGCTGGAATTTACGGGACTGGAATGATCTCGGGATTTCCACGTAGATATCACGGGGGTTTTGGACATCCGACACAAGGATCGTCGCGGAAAGAGAACCATCCTGAAGGATTGGTTCTGAAACGACCAGAGTGCTTCCAGGTCCTTCACTGACAGGAAGGACCTGACCCGTCAACACTGAAAGCATTGAGTGCGATGATAAGGTTAGTGGAACACGACTTTCGAGAACGGTTCACCTTTCCTGTGTTGTTTCGTCAAGGTGTGCCAAACTACGGCTGAAATGTTTTGTGACTCAAATGTTTCGGCGAGTCTGTCCTGCTCCGTGTGCTTCCTTCTCCCCACAAAAGATTTTCTCTTTTTGTCTCAAGACTCTGGGCTTGAAAGTTAACATCAGAGCAACACGGGAACAACAATGGTGAACACTTTGGTAACAGAATCCTAATCTTGTCCATCTTGCCCAGTTTGGTACTGGCTGGCGGTGTGGATGCAGTATCAAACACGGCCCGTGGATCCATCTTGGTATGAGTGGACTGAGGGAGGCGAGAGGGCGGCGGCGGCGGTGCCTCCGACACGTGCGCGGCGGTTGATGGAGCGAGTCCCGCGGGCCGAGGCTCGATGTATCACGGTGACGCTCCCCTCGGGTCCGCGAGCGATCCGGAGATAGATGGAGCGGCCGTGAAGAGCCCAATCGTGCTTCTACTGATACTGAAAGTTTTGGCGTCAAGCTTCGGGGTCAATAGGAAACGTGCGGTTCGAGGTGTGCCGAGAACCTTGGGACAAAGACCCACGTTCTCTGACCAAAATGCTTGTATTTGGCACCACAATTTTGAAATTTGATTCGAATTGGAGGTCAAATCAGGAACAAGACACAGGTGTCAAACTCAAAACCAAGGGCAACAGACAACAACGTCGAAATCCACCAAGTGATGGTCCATGTACAGTATCCAGAGTGTTTTCCTGTCACTTCATGACTGCCTTTAAAATACACAAACGTTTGATACAGAATGGACTCGACACCTGCAGATTACAGCAGCCTAACCAGTCGCTTGTGTTCGGTGCACTCGAAGCAGATCCAGGGATCCGAAGTGCTGGACGATCTTGACAGCCCTCCACCTCTCACGTGAAGAAACAAAACCAACGTTGGTGGTTCGAGACCCACGTGAGGGTCGAACCTGGATCCACGGAGGGTTCAACCAGACGCAGCTGGGAGTCCGGGCGCCTCGGTTCGTGACCGTGAATTCCTCACTTTGTACGTGATACGAGCCCCGCTCAATCAGACGCACGTGTCGTCCGTCTCAACCTCAACAATTTGTTGTTTTCAACTGAAAGCGTTTGCACTGAAGCTGCATCACGGACGTTCCCGGTTCAGTGCGCGGCATCGACACGAACACACAGGCATGGCATGGCAGAAGCGGAGTTTGAATTCAGTCGAGGGAGCTTTTTGTGTTCATGTTGTATCCCTCAGCAAAGAGGTGATTGTCTTTCCAGCGGAGAGCTACCTAGAAGGGCTACGATACACTGAGCGTGGGGAACACATTCTGTCCCCTGTGTTTTGTGGCAGTGGCCCCACAATGTTTGAGTCCTGCTGTCAGTACCACTTATGGCTCACAGACACACACCATTCAGTTTGCATTGCAGGCCTGCAACTCAGTTCACATGCAGAGGGGCTAAAATTGCAGGTCCATCACCAACAACAGAAGGATTGTTTAGTTTGTCCCTCCAATGGCTTTTGGGCCTTTTCATCGGGCCAATGAAAAGAGGAACCAGCTTCTAGTTTGGCATTCCTTTCATTTCCAGGGGTTTCCCCAAATTTGGTGGATTTCAGAGATTGAATGCAAAGGGTGTAACACATGTGAACTGATGTATTTAGTGAGAGCACATTTGTCAAATTTCTGCTCATCACTCAAAGGATGTGATACATGAACTGGTCTGTTCAGCGATAGCATCGTGCAGTGCGTCACACCTGAATTTGGTCCCTGAACAGAGGAAGCAGGTGTTTGGTCCCTCTGTTCAGTTGGTACCGTGCGTTCAGCGTGTCTCAGGCCGAAGGGCTGATACTGAACTCGTGGGTCAAGGGAGCCTCGCTGTGTTGATTCACACCAAGGGTCTTTTCTGTTTACCCGTTCAAGGTTGAAAAGCACACTTCCTCACTGAGTCACACGACGGATCTTCAGTTCAATTCCCATCAACTCTCCTCGTGCACAACAGTTGTCTCAGCGCTCTGGTCTCATTCAAAGATTGTACTTCCATTGACTGCCAAGAGTGCAGAAATTTTTCATCTGAAAAGGAAATAGTCAGTGCGGACGGAAGGGAACTCGGTGAGAAGCAAATTATTTGTATCGATTCGCCTCGACTTCTCCGTGGCTCGCACCGATGTCTTATCTGTGAGCGAGCACGTTTCACTGTTTGGCACAACATCCATCTTGGCGGGAGTGCATCATCCGACAGCGGACTCGGGAGCGGATCCTGGAGCAGACTCTGCTGTTGTTCTTTGAGATGAAATGATGGACGGATGGATTCACTCTGGAGACAGGGAATGACAATGACAATATACTTCGTGCCTAGAATTCTCAGACGATGAATTTTTTTCCTTGAAAGTTCACTCCAAAGTCCAGAGGCGACGCAAGTGATTGGGTACTGGTGACTCCAACGTTCCAGCTGAGGTTGTTGTTGTTCCCCAAAGGGGACTCTTGTCGCCCAAGTTTCCACTCCGTTCAAGACTCTGCACCCGGCCTTGTCTCTTCCTCTCTGGATCAATGGCGGGCATCAGGCGGTAGACAGCCTCCCTCCCATTACGCTCTTAATGTCCTGATTGGTTTCAAGTAATTACGCAGCGCAGGGAAGTCGGGGCGCGAAGGCGCAGAAATCAAAGCTGCGTCTGGAGCAGTGCGTAGCGAAAGGAGACCAGAACCGTTTCCCCACAGCAGCCGAATGCAGACGAAACTCACACCCAAGGAAATGCTTTGTTCAGAAACCTGTTCAAATTTGAGACGAATATCGAGGGTGGAATTTTCTGTGTGCCAACTCGCCACTGACCAGTTTCTGCTGTTGTTCACAAAAAGACAATCACACACTGCCTTTGCCACAGAAATGGTTGCCATGCACACATCTATTTTTTCAGTGGAAATAGAGACACGGAAGGAAGAGGACTTCCACTTGTTGGTGGCGCCATTGCTGCTTTCCTGGCAGACAAACGACGACGGAAATCCTTGCGCCTGCGCAGACCTCGCACAACATCGCAGATTTATGTGCGAGAAACATGCAAGAAAAATTACGGGAAACAGGGAATGGTTTTCTTTTTCACAAAGAAATTCCTTCAACTGTATCCAACTGAAGGCGCAAACGAGGAACCAACCTGAATGATGACGCCAACCTTTATCTCTCTTCTCAAAATGACATATTGCGATAATTTGTTTGTAAGCTTTGAGTAGATCTGGAGAGTGAAAGTAGCAGACGCAGAGAACTCAATACCGTGTCATTTTGAGAGTCCACACCAGTTCTTCTTTTTGTCGTTGGCAGCACTTCTGAACCAGAGTTCCGAACTGGAATCTTGATGTCACCGCAACTAAGAATTGTGCGACAAAAATTTCCAACCTCTACAAGAACAACATGAGGATCCCAAGAAACACAAGCAGTAGGCGCGTAAGTCATGGCGGATTCCGGGTCGCTCTCACCATGGTGACGACGTCACGTCTCGGCGTGTGACGCGGGTCCCCAGAGCCTCATTCGCGGGAGATGAATCTCCCACGTGTGACGTGGGGCTCTCACTCTGCGGTGCCTCTTGTCTTTGATTCATTCTGTGCGACTCAGGCGCATTCAGGAAGGAAGGAACTTCGGGCCCACTGGCCCGAGAATTCCCGGAAAAGAATGTTTTTGGACCTGAATCTCAAAGGCGTTTTGGGGACTGTTTTGGTTGGAGAAGCGTACCGGGTGGAGTGGGTTGAAGCACCCCCGAGGCAAAAGGAGTTTGTTGAGAGGACATGCACCTTTGCAGCAGCTGTCTCAATGCCCCTTCACCTGGTGAAGGAATTCCGGGGTCCGCAGCTGCGTGCTGTGAATGATGCCCGACCGGGAGACTGATGACGGAACACCGATTTGTCATCAGCAGGTGGAGCAAAATCTCATAGCGCGTGATTCATTTCCTCGCATCAAACAGAGCACGTCTTCCGCTGGGTAACGAAGTCCTCACCTTCGATGCGTTGAGTCAGATACCTGCTCAATCTCACATCCCCTTCATCCCACCGAACGTGTCTGTCGTTCACCCGCAAATTGCATCGTCTCCATATGTGCAAGCAGAACAAACAAAGGATGTAAGAAAAGCAAGAGCTTGTCAGGCTGGCTCGCACTGTGTAAGAAAAGGCAAAAGACAAACCAGCGACGTTGGATCAACTTTCAAACAACCACACATGCAGGAAAAACAAGTGCAAAAAGCAACCTGCATCAGATTTTTATGGGCAAAAACGAGCAGGCTTCAGAAATGTGGTACCAACGTGTGATGAAATCTTTCACACATGCAAGCGAGGCGCCAGCCAAGCTGTTGGACAATTAATTGTTGTCGCAGTTTGCGCAGCTTCGTGTCGAGATGAAGAGCCTTGTGAGGAGCGCCTCATTTGTCGCGGAGTCGTCGGTAAACATGCCGCACTGCGCCGCGTCGCCGCCGCCGCTCTCTGATTCATGTCGCGACGACGCTGTGAAACGTCGCGGCTCCGAAAAGGACACGACGCCCCAGGGCTGTCAGGATTCCGTGTGGGTCAACAAGTCCAACCCTGAAGATGGTTCTGAGCCTGAAGAGGCTCGAAAATTGAAGACGTTTTTATGCAGGCGTGTTGTTTTCAGTCCTGTCCTCTGGGTCCTTCCACCGCTCCCAGTCTGGGACGTAATCCTGACCACGCGGGAAGTTTCTACCGACAGCAAAGGTGAAGGAGAACTGCTTCTCTGTGGGGTGTAACCAAAGCCTCTTTTCTCCAGAAAAGTTTTCTTTTGTCTTTTGCCACAATTTCTGGGTTGAGTTTATGAACTGCACTGCCATCGAGGAGAGCGCTCCCCAGTGCTCGAACTCTGGATCCACGTGAGCTCTGCACCGAGGAAGATAAAGAAGACGCAATCTTTAACAAAATGGTCGCGAATCAACATTGGTCACGAGTCGCGTGATGACAGCGCGGAACGAGGCTGACAAGAATGGAGGGAGTGATTGATGAAAGGCTTTCAAGAAAATAACCGGAAAACACTCGGTGAGGCTTTTAAGAAAAATCCATACCTGTGTTTTTGTGCGGATGTGTGAGAGAGAATGGCGCCTCGGAGGACCATTCGCTACGGAAGAGACGGGAGAGTAAAGTTGTGTTGCAAAGGTGGAGCAGGGCGGATCCCGAGCGAAAGGGAGGGTGACCTTGGTGGCACCAGCTGAAAGCTGCTTGCGACTTTTGGAGATGTGTCCTTTTGCAACGGGTCAAGATTTCTCGTCAAATCTTTTCTTGCAAGTTTCTTGTTCCTTTCCCCTCCCTGTGGAGGCTCTTCTCTGCGACCAGGTCCTTGGGGTTGGGGCAGTTCATCGTTGGCAGAGATGTAGAGCGTGCAGGTCAGCGGGTGCCCAGAAGCAATGTCAGGATTGACTCTGCCGCCGTGGAGAATTCCGTTGCGTGGCTACGTACAGTCCCGCTCAATAAAACCAGTGTTGTTTCTTGGCCCACTGCCGACCATCGTTGCATCATAAAACAGGTGATAAAACACGGATTGGTCAGCCAAATGGACCACTTCCAGCTCCCGCGAAATTGAGTGGGAATGATGGACACAGATTGGTGAGCAGAAACCAAGTCCCAGTGTGCTACTTGTTTCCAGCGAATAAAAAAATTGGAATGACAACGTGAACAATCAGAGGCTTCGCTTCACACAAATTGTCACCACATTGTGGAGAGGGTGTCTGCGTTCGCAGATAGAACCACGACGCAGGAGCAGTGCTTGCTCCCAGAACCCACCTTCATCTTCGAAGTCACAAAGCCATTTTCGTTCAGCGCACACCTCTCACCTTCGACATACAGTCCCCTTCACAAACGAGTCTGCAAAATTGTCCTTTCGTACCACGAACGACCTTGAGGTCGCGTTCAGCCTCGGTCTCCAAATTAACTCCCTGTTGCCTCCCTCGTTCGCACGGAGGTGGTGACGAGGCGGGTGTCGCCTCCGCCCCGCCGCCTCCTCCGCCCAATTAACCTCGGAAACTCCTCTCCACGTAATTACGCACAGTTCGCTCGCGCCAACAGACACCCGAGAGGGATGTGAAGGCGGCGGAGCCATAGCACCAGAAACTTCCTTTTTCGTGTGAGGCCGTTCCGAGTTGCAAAGGTCTGAATTTGTTTCTGCACCGGCCTGTGAAAGTTTTGCTTCGCGAAAGGGAGTTTCAAACAAACCCCGTCTGTCCCAAATACCGACCAACCAAATCTGTGAGTTGCGGGATCCAGATTGAGCCTGTGCCCCTTTTGGGGCGTTTGTTTCAAAGCCTCGAGCGCACACCCCATGGCAATGGTGATGTGCTGGACCACACACGTAGACATCAACTCTCTGGTTTGAGTGAGAAGATGGCAGCAAGGAAAGTTACACAGCTGGAAGGGGCCTTGTCTTTTACACTCCAATTTGACTCGACATCTAAATTGGAGATCTGGTCTGTCCACACTCAGTTTGACGTGCGACAAGCAGGATATCTGAAACAAATCCTCCTTTACAACCAGCCGTCTGTGTCTGAAAGAGTGAAGGTGGCCCGTTTTCTTTTTCAGCATCAGGCAAATCAATTCCCTTTTTTATCATGTTGAGTTTTGTCAAAGTTACGGGGTCAGTCTTCTGTGGGTTGAACCTCAATCGCCCCTTGGCCTGAATCCTGGATCCACCAGAGATTTAGTCCGAAGAACCTCAAAAGCCGCAGCTCCCGTCCCAGCGTTCAGACCCAAGACTCCTCCTGCAGCAGCGAAGACTGCTTCAAGACCTCGTGTCTGCGGTATCTTGGCAGGATGAAGAATGTTATCATCTGTGGGACCCCCGCATCCTGCAGGCCTCATTTCTCCAAGATTAATATTTGCGTAGGGAGCGGGAAGTTTAACCCTCAATTAATCTTTGCTGTCGCGCAGTAATTGCTTATTTCCTGCGGTAAATAGGTCGGGAGCGGCGCCCCCGAAGAGAATTAGGCGAGTGGGATGGGGAGTGGTGGGGGCGGCTGCAGGTGGCACTTTCGGGAAGGGCTGCTGAGTCAAGGCCCAGGTCTTTTGTTGGTGCGTGTTTGTTTCTGACTGGGACAAGACATCCAGATTTGTTGAATCTGTTCAAGGTTTCGTTTTTGGGAATTTCCGACTGTTCTCCAAGGGAAGGGGTTCGATTGATTCAACTGGACAAAAAGGTCTAAAAGTTACGGAAGCAATGCATTACGCCCCCACCCCCCAAACACTCCTACCTCTGAAGCCCCACCGAGAAGAAACACAGAAGCAGAGCAATACATTTACTTCAGCACCCTCGTGGCTGGAGGAAGTGTCCAGATGTCTGACGTATCGCTCTCGGGAACAACAGTACAGCGACATGACAGTACACTGGCAGGCAGCGATTTCAGAATTGAACCAAAGACAAGCCAATGTTCTTGAAAGACCAGCAGAAGAACTGAGTTCCTGCGCCCAAAAGAACCTCGAACTCAGATGATAGTGCAAAGGAATTTTCCTGTGTCCTGTCCTTTTGGGACTGAATTTCTTTGCTCAAAGACCTGGAGATGGGTACTACTGCATACAAAATCGAGTTGCCCCTTTGAGCTGCAATATCAAAAGGACAGGTCCCATACAACGATAATGCTGCTTTGAGAATACAGAATGAAAACCGTCGGTCCGGGCCTGACAAGATATTGAAAAGAATTCCTGCATATTCCGCTCGTTCGGGGGAATCCAGGCCATTTATATTCCTGTTAGAGAAATCCGGAGTGGAGCCCACGAAATCCCCTTATGTCAGCAAATAAGTGACGGGCGGATAGGGCGGCTTACGCATTCAGATGAGTCTTCATGTGGGTTCCACGCTGACAAGGACGTTTTTCACAACGGAAACTGGGAGGGAAAGCCGTCCTTGCAGCACGAGCTTGGGCTGCAACGTCTATCAAAAACTCCACCTTGAACTCAGAGGAGCTGAGGACCTACTCAATTGACAGTGACGTGTAACCTCATTTTGTTCAATCAGAGCAAATTAGTGCAATTAACAGGAGGTAAGGACCCGATCTCCGCTGCCTGGACGGCGTCGGAGCCTGAGACGTGACGACAGCTTGAAAGCCAAGGCTCGGCGCTGTCAACCTTCCTTCCCGTTCACAAACGTCAGTTTGCTTCCAAGTCCGCACAAGGACCTTCGACCTTTCTGCCAAGAAGGGGGAAACTTTTGCAAATGAGTGAAAAGAAAACCCGATCTTGACAAGTACTTGTCATCTTCGCACAAGACAACGAAACAACAAACCTTCAATCGCTCGTCAGAACATCCAGGCCCCATTTGACGGAAGTCTGTGTGACGACCCCGGTAAGACTGGTCCCAGATGCGCTCTCTCACAACACACAAGCACTTCCTTCCGTGCACGCACACAAACTTGTGGCTCAATACTCGTGGTGTCAAGTATCGGGTGGAACCTTTTCCCAATCGGTAGATGCGTCACCTTGATTGGTGCGACCAAATCCCGCAGCACCACGGCAAACAGGTGCTTCGGTGTGAGGACAGATGAACCATAAATCTCAACTTTGCTATTCCGGAGGTGTCTGCGACATTCAGCGGCGGAACTCAGAGTGAAACACTGGCCATGTTGGAACAAAGTGTTCGAAAAATTCTCAGTCCCTTCGCAGTCTCCATCACAACGACCTCAACCCGCCACAGCCAATAAAGTGCAACACGCGGCGATTCTCTTTTGAGAAGCTCATTTGATCAAACAAAACGAGCCTCTCACCTCCTAAAAGGAACATCAGCATCAGACAGGCGACACACGGCGTCACGGATCCAGGAGGGGGTCCCCAACCCTTGAGGGACAGGCGGTGCAAATCACAATTCTGAACACAGAACCAATGGTGCACAATGTGTGAATTGGTGAATTACTTGAGAGGCGTAATCTGTCCTGCAGACAAAAGTGACCCCGCCCTTCCTGTCTTGATGTGCCCCTGGACATGTAATCAGGGTCGGTTAGTATTCCTGTGGCGACGAACCCGGAGTACATGGGTCCATGAACGGCCCATAAAACTCTCCTCAATCCCGCCGCACGGCCTGACCTGACTGCTCACTCACTCGTTTAGTGGGGCGGGGGCTGCAGGATCAAACCGTCTCAGATCCAGGATGTGATGAACGGGTCGGACGCCTGTGTGGTCCTCTTCAAAACTGTCCTCACCAAGAGAGAAGGGCAGAAACATTCACCAATCCTCTGCTCTTTATGTGTGGAACGACACCCAGAACCAAAGACAAATGTCTTTCAGCACAACAAACAGCTCATGAATTGGTGTGTTCTGTTTGCCTCTCAATGGTCCCCAGATCATTCGGCGTCTTGCTTCTGAAACTGACAGCTGATCAGAACCCACGACCATATTTGTCCATTTTCGCAGGGCAACATGACCCCGAAACCCTCAGTGCCGAACCGGAGGCAAAAAAATCTTCGAGCGCAGATGCGGAAGTGAACTCCTCTTCACCTTGTGTGCTTTTGGTAAAGTGGAGGACGTGGGTGTGAAAAGGCCATCAGCTGACAGAGGACCGGGTCGTATGAATGGGAGCTGCTCTCCAGGCGCGCCGCTGTGGGGTGGTCGACTTTTCCGTGGATCTGACTGGCCATTTTGCTCAATTGACTGACCTGCTGTGACAACTGGCCTGCAGTGACCCAGCCTGGTTTTGCTGGACACAGACGAAACTTTCAAACTCAGCCACGTATTTTTCTGGAGAGGGCAGGCACCTGTGTAATCGACTCGTATGTAGGTGAGTTCCTGAGCGCAACGCGATCGGCCCAGTTCGATTAAGTGTGTTTCACTCCGGGTGAGACTGATGGAGTTTGGTTCAGTGCACGTCTTTCCGGTTCGGCTGCACTTTGTTCAGGAATCGCACTCACATATCCCATTTAAAATGCTGTCAACCTCAAATTTCACCGAATCTGCACTCGTACCACACCGTGGATTTACCTGTCTTCTCTTGAGCCTGTACCAAACAACCAGTGTTGTTGATTTCGTGGACAAAGGCCCTGAGGTGACGGACGATCGGGTCATCTTTCAGCTGTGCAACTGGAGTCCGTGCAGAGAGCGATTCCGAATACTCACACAACTAACACAGAGAACAAAAAAACAAACATCCCAAGGCCACATCGTCCGGATGTCGTCGATGCATTCCCAGAGGAAGACTTCTGGGACAGGGAGAGTCGGGCCTTTCGGGCGAACAGCTTGTCCGCTCCGACCCGCTTCGGACATTCACGGAACGCCGAGCCTTTCACCTGCGAACCCCGACCTTTGCCTCCCGCGCAATTTGTCGCAAATTTGTTCGCCATCTGATCCCGGATTCCTGAGTCGTCAATGGAGTCCGGTGCCTAATCCGGTGTGAACTCCGGTTTCGCCTGATTACACATCGCAGCGAGGAATCCCAGCGCTGCTGGGATCGTGTTCACACAGAAAACGAAGGGAAGTAGAGATTTTTTACACCTTCCATGGGTCTTTTAGTTGTCGTTGGGGTGTACTGAGCTTCTTCGTTGGGTAAACAGGGCTGGAGCGCTGCTTGTTTTTCTGAAGCGGAGTGGGAGTTCCGTTTGGTTGAAATCCTCAGACGGACACCACCAGCCCTGCGGGAGGGTATCACTGGGACCAGACACCTGAAGTCTCAACAGTTCCAACAGAGTGAATGTGCAAATGTTCTCTTTGAATCCGCTGAAACGGAACCTGTGCGACACATCTCAAGTTTCGGCCTTTTCTCCCTTTTGTGAATCTGCGCCTGGTCCTCGCAAGGTGTGACTCGTAACCGGCAAATGGAAAGCTGTGGCACCGGCGGCGCCCCCGAGGTGCATCCATCAACATCTGGATGGGACAGCTCCGAGTCCAGGGATAAACTCTGTCTGAGGCCAATTTGGGAATCCGGAACAGATCAGAACGGATTGCGATGGATGAGGTTGTGTTCCCTGTGCACTGATCGAGCGGCCGAGGAAGTGTTTCCGTCACGTTCGGGAGTTCGAGGGCGAAGCCTCCAAGGGACGAGATGAGCCACGAACCGAGAGTGAGCACCAATTCCGAAGCAAAATCTTGGGAAGGAAACCGAACAGTTGAACTGAGAGTACCTTGTGCGAAGTTTCGTTCCTGGCTTCCAAGCGAGGCTCTTGGTTCGGATTTTTCCTCCCGTACATCCGCCTCCAACTTTCTCCACCCTGCTATCTGCGTCAGCTTGATCCGCTTCTGGCATATGCGTTTCCTTTGTCCATTTGTCGGTTGAGTGGCTGGTCAAGCCTTCGGGGGCCGTGCGCGCGCACACGTGGGGTCCAGATCGATGCGCGCAGCTGATGAGGCAGATTGATTATGGTAATGGGCTTCGTCCAGCGGGACGTGTTGTCTCAGTGAGGGCTGCAGGCGGGAGCCCCGGAAGCCCTCCATGCCTTTGTTCTTGTGCATCTTCAGCTTGAAACTTTTCGCGGCTCAGGAGGTTTACGTTCATTGAATCAACGAGCACATTTTGTAGTGCTACTCACGCACCTATGACACTGAGGCAGTGTGGCACCAATGCCACAACCGTATTCACCCGTGTAAAAGTCGCACCCGACACGGGTGAAAGTCGCACCCGACTTTGAGACGCACTCCAACATCTGCCTTGACTTTTGGGTTTTCGGTGGACCAAAATACGCGGCCTTTTCAAGGGTGGATACGGTGTGAGTTTCCAAGCTCTGGTCAGCACATCTCACATGCACCCCACGCGTGCGACATCCATTTGGTTCCTCAAAAGCCCAGGTTTTCTCAAGTGTATCGTGAGGACACTGATGGGAGCCGCGAACAGACGATTGAGATCGAGAGACTGAACACCACATCTCTGGGGAACGTTTGCTATTCCTTCTCCATTTGGTCTTCAGGTTAAATGCGAGTCACACCTGTTGAGGGTTGTGCTTCTGGCGGTGGTCAGTTTCATTTCGCAAAAACCACCAAGCCAACGACGTTGTGTCTTGTTTTTTTTTTTTTGCATCAGACATTCTGACGAAAGAATCTTGTCTTCGTCAGTGTCATGAACCTGAAAGCCATCTTTGCTTGTATGCCCGCTTGAGATCTTTGCTGTTGATCATGGCTTCAAAAAGTCCAGTTGCATCAATCGCACGTGTCAATGGAAATCTGCTTTTTCAGTTCAACTACAGATTGACTTGAAAGAGACTGGATCTTCAAACTTGTGCTCCCTTGGAGGAATTTGTACATTAAAAAGTCAAAATTACGCAACACGGGTGGTGATCAAGTCAATCATTTTTGGAAGGAAATGAAGAAAAAAGTTTTGAAATGGGCTGTTCGGCATCTTGTGAGCAGAACATGGACCGTCGGGTCGAGGAACCGAGCAGCCGTCGCAGAGTCTTTCACTCTCAGCAACCGAGGCAGGATCCCCGCGAACTTCTTCCGACCTGCCTCGGATATGAAGTTCGTGGATTCACGCAGCGATCGAAATTGGATCGGTTTTTAATCAGATTTACGAGCCGTGAGTGTTGCATTGTTCCGTCCTTCACCAACACGAGGCTTGTGTTGTTCTCAGACCTTGCTCAAAGATGCTCTTTGTTCCTATGGAATGGAAGACCACACAGGATAAATTGAAAGAAATAAAAATGTCACTGTCATGCACCCAAAGTCCGCCCATCCAAGCACACAAGATCCGCCCTGGTTGTATTCCGCAGAAGCATGGCGCTTCCAACGCGTTGATTAACATTTTATTGCCATATCTCTGCGTGTTGCTAAGAACAAGAAATCCTCCCGCGGACAACATTGGCCTGGGATTCTGGGGACGGGGCTTTGTTAGACAAAGCAGAACATCTAATGAGGCTATAAACTCGGGACTGGGGATGTGCTCGAGCTGTGCTCGCAAGATCGTGTGATTTACATTCTCTGTCGACTGACCCGAATGCAAATATGTTCTGAGTTTCAGCAGATTGCAAGCTCTGCGTTTAGTGAACAGGACCTGACAAAAACCATGGTGCATGCTTCGCTAGTCTCACCACATCGCGGGAGACGCAGCGCCGCGAACAAATCAAGATAATCACGGTGCATCCAGCAGGTCCAGTTTCTGGAGGAGCCTGGGTTGGCTTCAGACAGGACGAACGTATTGGTCTGAAGGGGTGGCCACACAGGCCACGCGTCAATTATTGACGCGCGTCAATTTTTGACGCGTCCGAACATCTAGCACTATTTCAAATGTAGGTGGCCACACAGGACGTGTTAA
>JAAUXT010051515.1_pt1 | contig 18164 bp, 15 predicted proteins | sample 7278171 | NCBI WGS metagenome assembly JAAUXT01 (sample SAMN14350112, study PRJNA611818) | marine sediment metagenome | isolation source: surface marine sediment (1.8m) | place: French Polynesia: Moorea | collected 2018-08
ATGGCACACATCGTTTTTATACGTTCTCATTTCACGCAAGGAAAGTTCAAAACCGACTGTGATGGATCGGTAAGACACGAAAAATGGCAGGAACCAGTGGGAACTCTTTCAATGGCTCTTACCGCGTACACAAGGCGTCGGCTCTTGCCCCTGGATTGCATCATTCTGGATCACTCAAGGTCATCTGATGCAATCCATGCCATAGTTTGTGTCACACCATTTGTTCGTATTGTCTACTTTTGGGTTACACGACAATATAGTACTTGATGATCTGCGCCGGGTACCGGTCAAGTGCAAAGCCCTGCAGGCATTGTCCACCAAAAGTATGTGTTGCAAATAGTACTCAATTGTTTTCATATTTAGTCTGCAGATTTGTTCTCAGTTGAGGATAAGGTGCTAGGAAGGAATTTGATCAGAATGCAGGACATTGAAATTGGCACTGTCCCAATTTACTCTGATGTTGTTGACTTCAAACGAAATGGGTGAGCATAAGGTGCAAATCATGAGAGCTCGCTGGAGCTATTTTTCTGGATTGAAAGGTTATTGTTGAGAACAAAAGGTGTGATGTCTGTGGTAAATACCATTCTATTCTGATGTTCTTGAGAGCCAAAAAAGTTCTGTCCAGTTGTTCTTGTTCCATTTTGTAGATGCTAGTGACTGCCATTGGTTTGGGCAGACTTGCCTGGAAACACCAAGTGGAGACAGCATCCTCTGATTTCAGGATGTGTGTTGGGTGTGGATATGGGACAAGGTTGTCTTGAACAATTTTACCAAAAGGGTATCACAAAAGTGACAAGCAAAGAGTAGAGTTTGAAAGGCACTTGATGTGATTCAAATTTCAAGACAACTGTGCCACTGAATGACAGGACAAATAGTCAGAAGCGAAACACACCTCATAGTGAAATTGTTTTTGTTTAGTTTGTATCATTGGGTGCAAAACAACAACTAGTCTGTCTACTGACTCAACACAGAGCAAAACAGGTGATGACAAAAATTGAGCAGAATGGAAAACCCAAGAATGCAGAGGAAGCCACATTCCACTCAGACTCATATGAGGGAAACATCTTGTCACAAAACAATATTCTGAACCCAAATAATGCTCAGATAAAATTTCCAGGTTATTTCCACTATATTCACAGAAAATACAGTGCTTCCAAATGCCCAGGAATGTTTGATATATCTGTGCCATTGTTTGACATTTCATGCCAGATTTATGCCACCAAAGGTACAGTGAGAATGGATTCCACCTGGAAACCAATCTTTATTCCAAGTAGGGGCAAAAGATCTGTACAGATGAAAAACCAGGGATTCTCACTCAGACATTGATCATCATTGCGCTTCAAACAACAAATGCTGTTGTTTTTCAGCACGGTTGATGAGATGTTCTTGAAAGTTCTCATTCCAATTTAGTGCTGCACAGAAAAAAGATCCATCAGAAACAACCACCCAACAAATCTGCAGCACATTTTGCAACTTTTTCTTCCTGGTGGATGAATAAAAAATACTCTCCTCAAAAACTGTTCCTTCCGGTTTGGGAGTTTGAACCAACAACATTTGTGGTGTATATAAGTCTCTTCAAACAAGATTGGGGCCAGGCAGTGCAGCTGAAATCTGTCCTTGTGTCTGCACCAGAAAAATGACACCAAACATCAGGTGTGTGATTTTCAACTGCCCCCAAGATTATGTTTTTCCCTCTTGTGGAGTTATTGCCATTTTATCCACCCCAAGCCTTGGTGTCCTCAAGAACAAAGAGTGTCCCTTTTCCCTTTTTGAATCAACCACTGTTTGAATGGAGGGCCTGTGTTGCTTCCTCAGCATGAATTTCTGTCAGATCTCACATTCATTTTTGTTGTGCTCTGCAGGTGCAAAGCTTGAAAAACAGAAGAGGGAACTTGTCTGTAGAGTTTGTTGTACCAAAGTAATTTGGAAACCAATACAACAAAGATCTATGCAGACACAAGATCTTAGTAGATGGAGGCAAAGTCACCCAGAAAAGCTGCTTGGCCAAACAGAAGAGGAGGGTTATGTTTGTATTTGATCCCCTTCTGGGAAATGTGAGCCCTGGCTTGATCATGCCAAAACAGGGTGTTATCTGATGAGTCACAGTTGGAGAGAGAAGAATTTCCTTTCAAGGAAATGTGTACTGAGGGATACAGGATAAAATGCTTGCTCACCCAAATTGTGTTTTGTGAAATGCCAAGGTTGTGAATGATGGAGTCCACAACAGGCATCTCACTGAACTGCACTTCCTGTGCACTGGAAACACACTTGACATCAATCCCTCAAGGAAAATGATGTCAGTATGCACATCCTACAAACTTAAAGAAAACAAATGAAAAGAAGATATTGCTATCAAGTTTTAGCTGCTCAGCAAATATAAATGGAGCAAGCAAAAACCAAATGTGGTTTTCACCCCAAATAAAAACGTTTACGACAACAGAGTCAGAGTAGTCAACAGCAGGAAAATAAGTTCCAGTAGGTTTTCCACACATGCATGACCAATATGCTCATTTCAAGTGCCAGGCTGTATTGTTATCACAACAATATGTAGCACCTTCGCACTGCCAACTTACATCCTACTATGACTGTGGAGAGATGACTGACTCAACTGTTGATAATCCCTTCTGGTATATTATGAAACAACACATCTGCACAGGCTGACACACAAGACGAGATGCACTGTGCTCACGCTGAGCAGCACCTTTTATACTGTCATGAGTCTTCCAAGGTCATGTGACCACATCACCCAATCAGAACATTCTGAACTGAGTACAAAGAGTACACTATATCATGACTACTGGAAGAACCGATGAACACAGAACCGAATCAATTGTCGCTAGAAAAGAAAAATATGCTGTGCCCACCCGTGTAACTTCAACCTGTTACAAATAGCCAGCATTCTACCCTGGGAATTGATGCCACACTGCTACCAGGTGCTCCTTCAGCAACGAAAGTAAACATGTCTGCATTTTTAGATGGGTTTTATGTGGGAGCAAAGTTTGGGGAAAAATTTGGAATTTGAGTTAAATGTTCTACATAGCCATTCAGCAACCACTGTGTTCAGCACGTGTGGAATTGTTGAGCTACTTCATTGTAAGGTGTGGATAATTTGGGTGTACTTGGGTGCAGTCACGACATAAACAGTTCAATATTTTTGGCAATGGATCCTTTGGCTCACTATTTGTGGTCACAATTTATTCCTAAAATGCATTGAGGTACGTTTCACTACTCATCTGGTTCAACATCAGTCATCCCCATTTGTGGGAGGGTCCCTCAGCATAACTCCTGGCTTTCTGGGTGAATGATGAAGTGGTATCTGCCTTTGGTTTGTTGTTACACCACACCTGGCAATGTTTTTTCTCAGTGTTATTGTGCCACCTGAATCTTTGTCAGCTTCAGCTTCTTCTCTTTGCAATTTGGCAATTTGACAATTGGAAAAGAACCAAATGAATCAGATGAGAGTTTTTTTTCCAACACAGAGAAATTGAGTCAGTGCTAATCAAGCCTTTTTTGTGGATTAATTCTGGAAATGTTTTGCAGAACACAAAGAGAAATGTCTCTCATAATATCAAATACTATTCAGAGTCCCATTTTATTTGCCTCTGACCAAATCAGTGATTCATAATAACTTGGGAATTGCAATTTTATTTGGCACTGTAACAAGTGGACATGAAAAATTATCTTCCAACTTTTCCTTTACACCACATGATAAAGAAATCTGAAGTGATCGCAGCCACCTCAAGCACTTCCTTCTGCAGAAGCTAAAGGAGTGAACATGATTGGCTTGTTTTCTTGACAAACACATGAGCAGAATTGATATGTTTGCTTTGTGTTTTGTATTGTTGGTAATGCCAATGTCTTCTGGACAACATTCTGTGAAACCCAAGAAGTGGATTGAGAACTTTGAGGAACCTCTGTTCAATACAACATTCATGAGAGAAAATGTGTTCAAACCAGAGAACAACCCCAAATATTGGGCTGCATATACAAACAAATCAGTCTTTTTGAGCATGGCCCACATGTTTTCTGTCAGTCAACATCATGGTGGAATTTTCACATTGCTTGAGGTAGAGTTGTTTCACAAAATCTTGTTGCAAAGCTGGTGGAGAATAACTGACTTTGTACACAGGATGGAAAGGAACAACACATTTTCCTCTGTGAAATTTCCTGTTGGACAAATCTTTGCTGGAGCTCATGGCTGCCAAATGTACAATCCAAGACCTGATGAGGCATATGATTGTCTACCTTTGAGAAATACTCATGAAAACCCCAAAGAGAAGATGGCTTTCTTTCTTGAATACAATTGGGTGTTTGAGCTTGATCAACATTTGAGACTCAACATGACACTTCAAAATCTCAAAATCATGGTGAATGATGTGTATGACTGCTTTATTGGTTGTCTGTCAGTTCAAACATTTGACAGAAATTATGTGATGGAAAAATATTGTGGAATTCTCTCAAACATGGTCCTTTATCCATCAGTTGCTCATTTCAGAATTATTTTGGGCATCAAATCTCTTGTAACATTTCAGATACAAATTGCATACAGTGTCATTGACAAGAAACAAATTATAAGTGTTTTACCCCAATCACAGCCACAGCCTGTATGGGCAGTGGTTCTCACACACACCAAAATACATTGTGCAAAGTATTACTTGCAGCAGGAGAAGACTCACAGGCTTCATATTTTTATTTCCCAGAGGAGTGAAAGTTTGGTGGAGATTTTTGATGGACCTGGCACTTTGTGTCAAAAACTGAATGACACTGCACATTCAGAGGAGAAGAAAAGCTTCAAGTATTTGACTTCCTTATTTCAATGTAATGTGTTTGTGTGCAACTCAGAAATATATTTGACCAAGAATGTGAACACAAGTTTCACATTTCAAGGAAAACACAAACCTGTTGACCTTCACTTGTTTCTGAAGAAAAGGACACAACTTTCTCAAAATCCATGCCTAACATGTTACTTACACATTACTGAAGTGAGAACACAAGGCCATCTTCACATCAATGCAACAGTTATCAGCCTGACAAGTAGCCACAAAAGAAATGAGCTATGTAGCTTTGGGGGACTTGCAGCTTATGAAGGAGACAACACAAACAAAAGCCACATCACTACATTTTGTTTTCAACATTCTTTTGCCTTCAAGCATAGAAATATTTACTCAACCAGCAGCACACTCCTGCTTGTAGTTTACTCTTACCCTGAGTACGGGTCCCTGAATATCTCCATAGATCTATCAACAACTGCTTGCCATAGAATACAAATTGAAGCCTGTATGAGGTCTGAGGCAAAAGTTCTCTTTTTGCCTTCAAATACTTGTGTGACTTTTCAGCTGAAAAATCAGGTGGCAGCAAAATTTTATTCAACAACACAAAAACATGGAAATGTTACATGCTACGAGCAGACAATCAAATTTCATGTAGATGGTCCAGGCTGGGCTGAAATTATTCTTCACATCACTGGATACTTGCAAGGTACATACACAAAGTGGAAAGTCTGTCTTTTTCCTTCATCCATTTGTACCAAGGAAAAAAACAAGAGTTTGTTATTTTTACAGGTGCTCATTCAGAACTCAGTTTCATAGGTTGGACCAGGAAATTCTTCTTACATCAAATCTACCATGCCTTCGCTTTTCAAACCCCACAGCAGGGTCAATTGTCTGAATTCCCCAATGAAAAGTTTCCCTACATACACGACATCCATCCTGCTCCCAACTATCCATGGCTGAGTCCTGCTTCGCTGGACCCAGTATCCACATACGTGAGGGACATGTGGCGCTTGTCAACATATTCAGGGAGCAACACAGATCTCCTCCAACATCTTCAGACCTTTTCTTCAGTTACTGTCGTGTCTAGTAAAGCTCTTTTTCACAGTCATCAAGCCTCATGTGTGAAGTTGATATATTCCCTCATCAATAGGAATGAATGGACAGACATTACTTTGGAGAACAAGGTGCCCACACTCATAGATCTTGACACAGAACTGCCAAAGGAGACAACATACATCTTTAGATCACAACAGCACACACTTTCTGAGGAACCAATCTGGAACGGTGAGGACCTCTTTCTCTCTGTTGCAAACAATAGTAATGCAGGGAAGCAGACAATTCAACTGGATGTAGCTCTCACTTTTAACATGCATGTGGTTGGTGGATTTTATTCTCTTCTCACACACTTGGGTAAGTTTCAGTCACAGAGGACGTGGAAACATTATTGGACAAATATTGTGACATTTGAGAGGAAGAAGCCAACTTTTCTTCTGTCATTGTCTGGAAAAATTAACAAGGTTATTTTGAAGAACTTGCTGGAGTGTGAAAATGTTTCACTAATTGTTGTTTGGATTCCAACATTCAACAGAAAATTCAAACAGCTGATTGATGCTCAACCACTACTGGAAGCATCCAGGGGTGACAAGTTTTTCACTGGACATGAATACACCCATCAGGGCTTTGTGTATGATTGGTCTTTTGAACCTGAATGGAAAAGATACAAAAAGAAATGCATTGCTCCCTATGCATTCATATCATACAAGCAAAAGGCTGCCTTTACCACTCTGAATGAGCGTGTTGATTATTCTCAGTTGAAGGGAACCTGGTTGGAGGCAATGCACTTGTGTTTGAAATTTAATGGCTCCTTGCCCATCCTAAGGAGCAGGGAAGAACTTGACCATCTCCTTAGTCTCTTCAAGTTGCCTTTCCAGACCCCACCCCCAATGCCTCTGATGTTCATAGGACTCATCAAGACTCAGGTAAAACTTTGACTCAGTTCTTCAGAGATGCACTTCATAATATTGTTACATGTACAACACTCTGGTGATGTTCTGGTTGTAATGAAGCAAAACAGCTTCAGCTTCACCACATGAAAGGCTTCAATTTGCCACCCAAAAGCAATTTCTGATATTTTTCCAACAGTTTTGCCTTTCTTGTTTTGGTTTGATTCTTGCCACCCACCAGAGATGGTTTTTATCCCACAGGAAAATAACTATTTGTGGCAAAACTTTGACCCAGTGGGCTTCCAGTTATGGGAGAATAGACATTGGAGAAATTCTCACACAGCTTCATACACTGTCAAACTCAAGCCTGAAAATGTGGTGACTTTACATGGGACAGGTTTACTTCTGTACAACTACACTTCACTTCTGAAGAAAACAAAAACAATTTCACACCCTGAATCAGGCAGCAAGCCACTATGTGGAGCAATGTTGCTGACCAACCTGGCATATCCAGAGTGGCTGACAATTGGCTGCAATGAGCCAGTAACAATTGATGTCATGTGCTTCTTTGATAAAATGGAAAACAACCTGACAGATTTTCTTTCCACAATTTCCACAAACATGCATGAAAAGTATTGTGTTCACAAAAATGGAAGCTGCCACATGTTCCTTTGGAATGAGTGTGCAAGTCCAAAGTTCAAACTCAAAAGAAAAATTGTGTGGAACATCAAAATTTTCCAGTTTTTGTTCAATGCTGTTGGTGTCTTGTTCCCTCAAATTGAGTTGTATCCTTCTTCTGTTGCAATGAAATATTCAAAACTTGGCAGCCTGTACAAGTATCAAACATTTTTGATTGGTGAACAGAGAAAAGACACCCCTCCTGGAAGGATTCAAGTGTTTCTTCAGGATTTATACAGCTTCCAACCAGGAGGAAACATCTTCATGTGCAACCTCACATTTTGGTCAATTCATTATCTACATGATTGTTTGCATGATCTCAAGCCAACAATGGCTAAGAGCACCTGTTTTGAAACATCACAAAATAACTTGATGGTTGCAGGCAAAAGAACAACCCACTGTTCTGACTTGTGTGTGAAACAGAGAAACAACAAATGTAGCCCAATTGATTGGAATGTAACTGATGGAGCACACAGGCTACCTTTTGCAGAAGGCAACCAGGTACAAAGTGTGCAGAACACAGCAGCAAGCGGTGATGATGGTTCAGACAAATCCCAGGCCAACCAGAACAGCAGGCTTGCACCTGAAACACAGGAAGAAATCTCAGTGGCCTCAGTTGTGCTAAGATATACACACATTTGTCCACAGAGTTCCCAGCTTCAGTGCAGAGAAGGATTTCTTGTCTGCTACAACATTTCCAACATTTGCAGTTATCAGTTCAGTGAATATAATAAGTTGCTGCATTGTGAGGGTGGAGAGCATCTGGAAAACTGCCAAGAATTTGAATGCAACATGATGTTCAAATGTCCAAACTTTTATTGCATTCCTTGGTCATATGTGTGTGACAGAAAGTGGGATTGTCCAAAAGGATTTGATGAAAAACATTGCAGATCCAGATCCATGTTGAAATGTGAAGGGATGTACACATGTCAGGAATCACACAGTTGTATTCATCTGAATGATGTTTGCAATGGCATAAATGATTGCCTCATGAATGAGGATGAATCTCTGTGTTCTCTCTTGGACATGAAATGTCCCAATCTGTGTGTTTGCTTGATATTTGCTATAAATTGTCACAATATGCAGAACCAAATTTTCTTGTACCACAGTCTACCTTTTCATGCAATTGTTGTTTATAAAAGCAACATTCAGGCATTGAGAACATTGCTGAAATCGCTCATGTCCTTCTCAGTTCTTAAAATTAGGAACAACAATCTGGAGAGTCTGTGTGATCTTATTCCATCAACAAAACATGCCATCATTGTGGATGCTGGATCAAATCAAATCTACAGTGTCAGTTCAGGTTGCTTTAAAAATTCACCCACACTTACCACTGTCAAACTTGATCACAACATATTGTCTCACATTGATCATTTAGCTTTCACTGGTTTGACGTCTTTGGCATTTTTAGATGTATCTTACAACAAAATGTCTTCACTGGTTGGCTGTTGGCATGGAACAGGAAACTTGCAGATTATGTTTCTTCAGGGTAACACCTTGGCTCTTTCTGAAGAAAATACCTGTGCTGTCAGAAAGGTGGAAAAATATTTGTATACTGATGATTACAGTTTGTGCTGCTTGTTGAGTGTTGATGTTCAATGTCTCACTGAGAAACCTTGGTTCTCATCCTGCACTGACCTGTTGCCTGGGTTGGGAATTAAGATTTGCTTCTTGCTTGTGTCTGGAGCTGTCATTGCCCTCAGTGCCACAAGTATGGTGATACGTGCTCAGCAGCTATCCAAAAACAAATTTCACTCCTGGGCATTTGGTTGTACAGTGTTTTCAGTAAACATTGTGGATACAACATGTGGACTTTACCTGACTATTCTCTGGATTCAAGACACTATGACTCACAAGATGTGTCCCTTGTATGACTCTAAGTGGAAATCTGGTCCAGTATGCTTTATGGAGTTTGGTGTTCTGTACAACTTCAACTTGTTGTCACCTGTTTTGCTCTGCTTTGTGTCAGTGGAGAGACTCATGGTTGTTGTGCACCCAATGGATACAAAGTTCAAGAAAGCCAAGTTTATACTCAAGTGCATCTGTCTTCTGAGCACCATGACATTCATCCTATCTCTGAGTATCACATTAGCATTGAGGCTTTGGTCACTCCAGGTGCCTTTCAAGCTCTGCTCTCCATTCATTGATCCAACAAACTCCATTGTTGTGTGCAAAGTTACAACATTGAGTGTAATTCTCCTTCAGTTGATGTCTGTTGTAATTATTGTTGTTGTTTACATCAAGTTGGTGAAAGCATTAAAAAAGTCCAAAGAGATTCTGGAGGGTCAAGTGTCCAAACAACATTCCAATCAGGCCATTTTTCTTCAGCTGGTGATAGCAACTATGTCCAATATGATGTGCTGGGTTCCTAGCAGTGCTATGTACCTTGTGTCTCTCCTGCTAGAAAGATACCCATTAGATATGGTTTTATGGACAACAGCAGTGGTGATGCCTTTCAATTCTGTTGTCAATCCAATCATTTTTACTGTCATATCTCAGAGATCTTAAAGTTCAAGAGTCATGTCAAAGCAACCTGTCAATGAAACCAAGAAAACACGCCTTGATATATTTCACTGCTCTTGTTAGGTTTTTGATTTGCCAAAGGAGAATTGTTGACACAAGTACATCTTGAATAAATTGGTTCTCATTTCAAACAATATGTCAACAGTTGTTTCATGACTTAGCAGGGTGATGGTCTGTGCTCAATGGAACAGGGGCTCTCAGGCAAACTCCACTTAGTGGTGAGCAGAACTGAGTGCGTTCCAGGACATTTGCTGCAGAAATTGTGGACACCATGCTGTTTAGTCCACAATAGCCCATTCTGTGCTGCTTAGTCCACAAGAATTTGGCGTAAAAAAGATGTGGCACCAATTGTACACACTGTGTTGCTTGGTCCCCACAAGAATTTGGTGCCAAATCTTTGCCTCAGCTAATCAGAATGCATGGAGAGAGATGTTGCCTCTTTGGTGTCCAGAATCAAAATGATACTCATGCTTTTCCCTGGGCCATTCATGTGTGTGCCCTGGCATGAGCACCAAAAATACTCACCTGTGGTGGAGGGTGTCCTGGGTCTAACAACTGCATCACACCATAAATGGCAGACACACTGATAATAGTCATGCTTCCATGTCAAAATATGGTGTGTTATGTATGGGTGTTCAGGCCAGCAATGTTCTGAGTGCCCACAGCTTGCTGAACCTTAGTGCATCATTCATCAAGAGAAAGGAGCCAATCCCTCCTGTCTCCATTGACCGGGTCTCATGAACAGGTCCACAGGTGTGTTGGTTTGAACTGCTTTGTTAAAGTACGAGGTTGATCTCACAAGTTCCCCATATCGTGCGATTTCTGCGACGTTTTTGGATTGATTTAGATTTTTGTTTGCACAGTGCTAGATTGGAATGAGGTCGATCTTTGACCGATCGGTGCATGTTGTCTGGACACCTGGGCCTGCTCAGGCAGTGCGCAAAATTCGGTGCGGTCATTCTCCGTGACGCTGCAAGTCATGTCAATGGTCGCAACTGTTTTTGGGAAGAAAGCATGAAGTGTTTGAGTTGGTTTTTGATCTTTTTGGATCTGTTCACATTGTTTTCCGAGGACTTGATCATGCAGATGAGACTGTCACAGAGGGAAAATCTCAAGTTCTTAGTGGCTCGAGGAGAAAATGCCACCCAAAGCTGGTTGCAGCTGCAATCTGTTTACGGTGAAGAGTGCATGTCTTGCACTCAGGTCCAGTTCTGGCACAAGAGATTTCGAGAAGGGGATGGCCACACACCAGTGACAGACCTCCTGCACTCCGGACGACCACACAATGTGCGCACCCCTGAAGCTGTGCAGAAGGTGAACACCATTGTGAGAGTTGACAGGAGGAAGTCTTGTGCACAAATGGGAGAGGAGGCGGGAGTCAGCAGGGCCACTGCACACAGGATTATGAACGATCTCGGCCTCAAGAAGAAAGCACCCAAATTTGTGCCACGCCTCCTCAGTGACGAACAAAAAAGGATGAGAATGAAGATCTGTGCATCAAATTTGAAGCTCCTAGCCGATGTTCCTGAACTGTTGGATTATGTTGTGACTGGTGATGAGTCGAGCATTCCCCTGTATGATCCTGAGACAAAACTGAGCTCTATGCACTGGCTGGCAAAGGAAGACCAACACCCACAAAAGGCTCTGTGCACCTGTGCCCATTCCTCCACCATGGTGATGACATTCTTCGACTCTTCAGGCCTGATCTTGATTGAGTTCCTTCCCAAAGGAGAGACAATCACTGCAGAGACGTGAAACTTTGAAGTGTCTGAAGGAGTGCATCCGCCACAAAAGACTGGATTTATGGGCCAAAAGCAGAGATGGAGAGCACAGGAATTTCTGGCTTCATCATGACAATGCGAGCTGTCACACTGCAGTTGACACCCTTGCTCTCATTGGATCTAGTGACATTCTCATGTTGGCACACCCCCCTACTCCCTGGACTTAGCACCAAATGATTTCTTCCTCTACCCCACCCTCAAAAAATTCCTGAGAGGGATCAAGCACCGCAATGTTGCGGAACTGCAGCAGTCTGTCCGGGAAAAGTTCAAACTCATCACCAAAGAACAATTCAGGAGTGCCATGTTGGAGATGCCCAAGAGGTGGACAAAGTGTCTGAATGCTCAGGGTGATTTCTTCGAGGGGAGACATTTGGATGGTGACACAATTCCCCCTGAGATCGCAGCTGCAATTCCAGAAACTTCAAGCTCAGAAGAAGAAGATGATTGATTGACTCATCAAATTTGTTTGCACTTTGTTCCATCACATGTTGCATGACAGACCATTTTCTGTCTCCGTTTTGGAGTTCTTATTGTTGGTTCTATGCATGGAAATCTGATTTTTATGAAGGAGAAATACCTCAAGAAACAGCATTGCAAAAAGCAGAAAAATTGTCCTCTTCTTTGCCGAGATATCTCACCATATGGGGAACTTGTGAGATCAACCTCGTACCTATCTGAGCTTCAGCCAAGGAAGCCCAGAGTATGAGTGAGGTAGCATTTATACACACCTGAAGCTGTGTGGACCCACAGCTTCAGAGGAAAGTGGGAAAGAATCATGGGTGATCGAACCATCAATCGAGGGTTCGATCAAAGATCGGTTCGATTATACAACAGGTGCTGGTGTCAACTGGTGGAAATTTCACTCACTGTGTGCAATCAGCCCAGAGCCTTATTCACATTGTGACATTGCAAGGTCATCCCACTTGCAAACTGTGAAATGGTGGACTGGACCTCAAATGTGTGGGTACTTTCTTTTTTCTGAGAAAAAAAGCTCAGTGACAACCTGAAAAACCTGCTATGTTACTGAACCAACAGACCCACTTCCCCCTGTGGACCCAGCTCAAAAGATTTGGGGTCATAGAGTGTACTTATTTGTTCACAGTTTAATCTGTGACTGTTGGGGGTAGAATTAGTATCAAGCCCACCAAAGTACTGGTCTTGAGAGACTGTCCCACTGGCTTTGAAATTGTTTTGCATCAGTGAACAGGAGGGGAAGAATGGAGGAATTGAGATGGGGTATCCAGGCTGAGAGGGTGAAGTCAATGGTCTTCATCAATGGTCTGTGCCAGAAAGATTGCTGTACACAACAAGCAGCTTTCAGTGGACACAAGCTTGATGAGTGTCTATCCTTGTGGTGTGTGTGCCATGTTCCTTGAATTTCACTTTACTGTTTTCCCAGGTTTTACCTGCATTTATGATGGTCAATTTTGTGTCACAACAGATTCAACCATTTTGAGCAATATAACAAAACAACAAACAACTGAACAGTGCTGAAATTGAATCTGCAAAGGATTTGTACAGAAGGTTTGGTATTTGTGGCAAAGGAAATGGACCTAAATTTTGGGGTTTGGTGCAAATATTTAGTTGTTTGAGGCAAAGACCAGGGGTTGGGACTTTTCAACATAAAAAGAACTGTTTTTGTTCAAGATTTTCCCAAAAGGAATGCTGAGAAATTTAGGTGCGTTTCTTTGGGTTTTTCCAACCACAGTGAATGAGCTTCACGAAGCGACACAAAAGGACTTCTGAAAAAGTGGGCCCCCCCCCCAAATCTCCTCTCTCCTCTCGCGATCTCTTTTACTAACATCACGACTTCCAACAAAGCGAGTTCTGAAAAGTGGGGTGGAGGGGTTTTAAACACGCAAGGCTTCTTTGGTGCCCTTGTTCACCCTTTGGCTCTGTCTCCAGCCTCTGACTAAAGAGGCTTTCACGTTGGTGACACCGTCATGTGTTTTTGACGTCGACAGCGACATTTCTGACGTTGACTGCAGGTTTGTTTTCACGTTGGGAGTGAAGTTGAAGTCCACTTCAAAAACTGCACTTTTGCAGTTGAAGTGAACTGCAACTTTAGAATGTTTTCACAGTATTTCAATTTGTGTTTTCATTGACAACTTCAAAACTGCTTGCAGTGACTGCAAAAAGTTGCAGTTGATGTCAAAATTGATGTTGATGACAGCGCCAATGTGAAGCGGTTTTCACGTTGATGATGACGTCAGTTTTTTCTGACGTCGATGGCAACTTTTATTGACAACATCAGAGTATAGTCTGGACTGTCTTTGGATGCTCACCAATTGGGCGTCATGTAAAATTCTGCTGTCGACGTCAAATCTTTGATGACTCACCAGAGGAGGTGGACAATTTGGAGTTTGATGCATTTGTGTCATTCAGGTATGGTTGATATGAATTCTGTTTCATTTCTTTTGTAATCCTCACATAAAAGCCACATATATTATATTTCTCACAGCCATATGGACAGCCATTTTGTAAAAAGTGAAATTCAACCATATCTGGAAGAGAAGGGATACAGATTGTGCATTCATATGAGAGATTTTTTGGTTGGAGCTTCCATCCCAGCCAATATTGAAGCTGCCATATATCACAGCAGGAGAATGATCATGGTCATATCAAGGTAAGAATTGTCACAAGCATGATCAGGTAGAATTGTTTTTTCAAAACAAATACATAATTCCACTCATGCTTGACAAGATCAAGCCATCCGAAATTCAGGATGCAGATCTCAGGATGTATGTGGAGAGCCACACGTACTTGGAGTGCAATGACAAGGTAAATTCTTAGGGAAAAAGAAACATCAACACATTAAAACAAACTGTCGTGACTGAACTGTGGTGGTTCAGCAGCAATATCAAGGATTTATGAGTCTTAAGTTTGTTAGTTGTCAGAACAAATTTGTTAGAAAGTGGTTCCCAGTGTGTGCTCCCTTTTTCATGTTGCAGCAAAACATGAGGAAGAGACTTCTGTATGCCATGCCCAGAGTTCCACTGCAAAAGCTGAAGCACAGAAACAAAGAAATTGAGGAGGAAGAAGTCACAGCTGAACCTGCAGACACTATGGTTGGAGCAATTGCAAAAAGAATACAAGAAGCCCACAAAGAAAGGGCTAATGTCGCCGAAAGAAGAAAAGTGCTTCTTGGTGGGGACATTGAAAGTGATGAAGGTAATTCTGATGAAAATACTGTAGACAAACAACAGATGGAAGATGAAACACTTGAAGGTGCAGTGGCTATGGAAAGTCCTTCCAAATAAGAGTTGGACATGTTGAACAGAAAGGTCCAAGAATTGCTCGTGGGTGACTTACATCTGAATGTTGATGAAGAGGACATGGACACAATCAAAGGTTTCATGGTCAAAATACAAATGAAAAACAAGACAAAGATTGGGAGAAGGGTGGTGATTGACTGTGACAGGGAAAATGAGTTGGATCAAGGAGATGAAAAGAGGAAGGAATATGATGAAGCAGTTGCTAAAGACACATTTACTAAAGTGCAACAAGATGCAAAAATTGAGGTGGAAGCAATGGTGCATCAAGCAGATTCTGATGGCACAGGAGGAAACGAAAAATTGCCAGATTCCTTGGTGCAAAACAACACAACAGATCTGGTATTTGATCTGAATCCAGAAGGAGGAGCAAAACCTAAAATTCCAAAAAGATTTGAAAGAAATCAAAATGAGAAAGCTAGAGGAAAACAAAACGCAAGAAAGATGAACAAGGCTGAAGGTAAAAATAGGAATCAGGCAAAGGTGAGGTGGGGGTCAGAGGAGAGCAGTGAAAGTGATGGAGGCTGGGACATGGATGGTGGAGACATTCCTCTTCTTCCTAGATGATAATGTTTACACAGCAGTGAGAGTGATGGAGACTGAGACTGTAATGAGAGAGACATTCCTCTTCTTCTCACATGGAAAGAAAGATCAGACAGAGAGAAAGAAAGCCAACGATTAGAAGAAAATTTTCAAATTTCAAAACAGTATGAGTATCTTCAGAAAGGGGAGAGAAAAGCAACTTGATACTCGCGGCAGGATCAAGCCCAAAATGGAGCTTGTCTGTTGTGTGTATAGAAGGAATAAACACTGCATTGTGCACTGTTATCTATATCCATCACTTTGAATTGGTCAATCAATATTCTTGTACCATATTTTCCCTGCAGAAATAAAGATGCTTCAACTCTGCAAGTTTGCATGTGGTTTGTCTCACCAAGAGGTATTCAACGCAAACAAAAGGAGGAGAGGAGGGTGTGCAAATCTTTGGTTTCATCATGGTGCTCCAACAAAAGAAACAAGCTTGCTTCTGAACACTTCAAGGTGAAGAAAACTTTTTGAAAAGGCTGGGTGGAGTTTTGGTGAATACATGAGGCTCTGTCCTGCACCCCACCCCAGATTGTCTGGGTGAGCTGCATCACTTCAAACAAAATGTTGTCCACTCCTCCAGACCAAGTGTCAGGTGTGTTTCTGTTCTGCAGAGGCATCATGGTGAAGGTTGGGATGAGTTTAAAAGACAACTGACAGCACTATGTTGGCCCATATGCCACATTGGATTTCCAAGTCTCTTCACAGCAAAAGAGAAATCCAAGTCTTTCATGATTCACGACAAAGGGGGTTCTGGAAAAGTGATACGCAAAAGTTTAGTGAGGTCCAATCCCTGTCACTGAACTGTACGAAATGGAAACTTGAACAAGTAGGGTGGAGAAAGTCACAGGAGGCTGAATGAATGTGGTCTGTGGCACGAACAAGGAAAACAGTGGTGAAAATTTGGTGAAAACCACAGAAAATTCGTGAGGTGTATACCAGGCCCTGTGTGTGAGTGGTACGATTCACAACAAAAGGATATCTGAAAAAGTCGAGTTGAGTTGGCACATGTTTCAACATTTAATTTCACACACATCGAAACCCTCTTCCAAAATTTCCTGGTTCCTTTGTGTATAGATCACGATTCAGCACAAGCAAAGTTCTGAACAAGAGGGGTGGAGGTCGGAGTAATTTCAAACATTCCCACCAACGAGGAAAATAGTGGTGAAAATTTGGTGACAACCACAGAAATTTCCTGGTGGCCATCACACGCCAGTCCTTTTATGAGAACAGCACGACTTACAACAAAAGGGTTTCTGAAAAAGTGGGGAAGAGTTGGCACGTGTTCCAACATTTTGAATTCACACACATCGAAACTCGCTCATTTGACAGATCATGATTCAACACAAGCAATGAGGAAACTACCAGGAAAAAGTGGGGTGGAGTTTGAGGAAATTTCACAGGTTTCTCACCCGATGCACAGCATTCACCCCTTCTCAAGTCCCTTTGTGAGAGCAGCACGACCAACAATAAAAGGGTCTGTAAAAAAGTGGGGTGGAGTTCGGGGTTTTGAGAAGTCCACTGATGTGCTGCGCTTCTCCTATTTCTTCACCAAGACGTGACAATTCACAACAAGGAAAAGATCTAATTGCTTGTAAACCCGAGATTGACAAATGAATCTTCAACAAAGGAAAATGGATTTGTTTTGATGACCAAAGAAATAGAACAAGAACAGCATGGACATCTTGCAGACATAACTTTGTCTTTTGTCACAAAAAATATGATAAACTAACAATGTCAATGAACATTTGGCTCGCGATTCCTTCCTGACATAGCACAGACTCCACAAACACTCAAAAGTGGTATTGGGCACAAAGGGAAGTATTTGACAACTTTCCTTTGTGTGTCAATAGTCCATAGGGAACACTGTCCAAAGGAATTACCCCTTGCAGACTGAAGTAAGATCATCCTTCAGCACAAGAATTTGTGTTGATATGACTTTTGGGCAAGGTTTTGTAGAAAGCATATTTCATTCACAGAATGGGAAAACAGCACCTGCTATGTGACTGAAACACACTCAAGTGTTCTGAGAAATGCTCACATGTTCTACGTTCTTGCAAACAAGTACTTCAAGTGTGCACTTCGAATTTTTCCCAAAGCCACATCCCCACTTGTTGCTGACTTGCAGGATGATTGGCTGGCTGTCTGGCTGCCTCCCACCAATTGCCACACAACTTTCTCATGTGTGTTCCAAGGAGACATCTGTACAGTATAGTGTCACATAACATGCAGATGACTGTTTGAATCTTCCATTTGACCCCTCATCACTGAACCAGAAAACTCTAACTTCAAGGTTTGTCTTTTTAGGTGATTTGAGGAGCTTGGTCCGATTTGAGAGCTTTTGGAAAAAGCCAGCGAAATTGGAGTGAGCAAAATCAAATCACCTATAGGCAGGGTCTTCCAAAAGTATGTCTACACCTGTTTCATAGTCAAAATAAGGATTGATTCAGGATCTTTTGAGCTCTTTTGGTTCATTTTGGGTTGGGGATAATGCTCGGGGAAGGAATCTGTAAAATTTGAATTTTTGAGTTTATGAGGCCAAAAAGTTCAAATTTGGAAGTGAAGAAAATATGGGGTATGGATATAGAAATGGGTCCATATCTCTGAAGG
>JAAUXT010059246.1_pt1 | contig 18164 bp, 15 predicted proteins | sample 7278171 | NCBI WGS metagenome assembly JAAUXT01 (sample SAMN14350112, study PRJNA611818) | marine sediment metagenome | isolation source: surface marine sediment (1.8m) | place: French Polynesia: Moorea | collected 2018-08
ACATTCCAAAGTGTGGACAGACGCACACATGAATGCTAAGGGTTTTTAAGCCAACAGCGGGACCTAGATGGCCGCTACCGCGACCATCAACAACACCAAGCTTGCAGAACAGGAGCCGATGATGTTTCCCTGTGACGCCAGGAACCTGGGGCCATAGTAGTCAACAATGGTAGAACCCAATTTGGTTGTCACTGAGATACAATCAGTGCTTGGGCACTTTCTGAAGAAACGGGTTGTTCTTGGCGAACATTCAGAAAGACAATTCGTGTGCTTTGAGACAATGCCATCGACAGTGCGAAACAATAACAAAGGGACTGAACAAAAACGACAGACCCAGGGAGTCCACGGAAAAACAACATTCCCGCAAGTTTGCATCGTAGGCACACTTCTTTGCAGTTTTCAAACCAAAGGTGCCGTCAATGGGACTGTCTCCTTTGTCAGATCTTTGATCTACCCCAGTTTTGATGCAGTTGAATTGGATTTATTCAGCAAATGAACAACAACGTTTACGTTGCCTTGTACTCGTATCATGGCTTCGCGAGGAAATGACTGTGATTTCCACACTTGTGCTTGCATTCTCAGTTCAGAGGCAAATAAATTGTCAAAAGTGATGTTTTCAGAATCAAGATGATGGAGGTACTGCTTGGTGAATGTGGACCGGCTGACCTTGCTTTGAACAACTTTCACATGACGCTGCCAATGGAAGCAACTGATAGCAGGCGAAAAAAAATTGGGCTTGTTCTGAATCCTGGAAAAAAGGTTCAAGGAGGGGAATTTGCCGCCAAGTATGCACAAAACAAATGTAATGGGGGCGTGTACTTGATCGTATGTCATGAAAGACAGGGGCACATTCTGCATGCACAACAGCTAAACCGCTCACGTTGAGTTTTGCTGAGTTGACAATCTTCACTCACAACGCACATGGTATCGAAGCTGCAGCAACAATAGATGTCAGCAGGCAGCCAGGTTCCATTTATGGATTCGACTTCCATATTTGTCAGTTGCTAGAGGTGACGTCAACAAACTATGCAGATCTCAGGGATGCCATGTTAACGTAGCTCTCGGTTGTTTCTGTGGTGCATCGCAGTCATTAAAATGCAGTGAACGTGAAACAGAGGATTGAACACCACTCCGACTTCCTGCAGGTGAGTGGAACTTCTTGACATCCGAGTTGAATGCCAGAAATTTGCTGCGAACAATCCAACAATTCTGAAGAATTAATCCTTGATGTTGTTCACCTGTCAATTTTGGTGTAAAATGAATGGAAGCTGTGCACCCGAGTCCAGCCGCCTTTGTGCCGCCATGCCACGTTGTTTTATGAAGTTTTTTGCAACACGATGACAAAATATCTAGATCTGAAAGACTCAGAAAGTTTGCCGAATGCTGGCACTGATACTTCTCCGTAGAGGCATGCATGTATGCATGCAGCAGACCTTCACATAGAACCTTCGTTCACGAGGGTCTCTCCAATACCTGCATCTCTGTGTCCTTACTCCGAAATAACATGTCTCAAGTGCACCCATGGTTTTTCTGGAAACAATCACTCAAAGGGAGAGGATATATCTTTTCTGGAACTGGCTGACTCCCAAAGAACAGCTGTAGACAATGACTCGTGAAAACAAAACCCTGAACAGTCCGCCCACTGTCTCCTTGATACAATCATTAATCACAGACAGATTGTTACGCAATGCAGTCGCTGGAAAAATGGGCTGCAAAATGTTTGGAAAAATATTTGGAAGCACAAGTGTGTTCACACAAACCAACACACACCATTTATGTTGCCATGGGTGCCATGGGTGTACCTGCTGTTGTGAGTGACATATCTTTGAGTGAACGAACAATTTTCTGAAGTTAAAGTTGGGGCGGATCCCCCTCTCCTGATTCCCCCGTTTTTTCGCGGCAGGAAATGTCCTCGTTTGTGTTGGTTTCACATTGTAAAGTGGAAATCGAACTCGCAAGGGGCTTTCGCGATGACCAAATCCTTGACCCGACCTGCTGAAGACGAGGTGCTTTACCACCCTCGCAGACCTCGGAAGGATGCTATTTCGTGGCTGGCAAAAGAAGGGTCATGTTCCATGCTCTTGTTCCCGTACAGAATGTGTGTTGGCTCCTGTGGATGTTTTATCCCAACCAACATGGAAAAAACCCAAACAGTCATTGACAACACTTGGTTCCAGAATGTTGGTCAACACTGCAGTGACACATTGTTGTGTGGCTCCGTCCCCTCCACAGCCATTTCCGCTTTTTCTTGGCCACAGTTAGACTTCAACTCATTCTTTGATAAGGCACAATTGCGTCATATTTCTGAAAGGTATTCGATGGGAGTTCATTCCTCACTGATCCCACTTTCATGTGCTTGCCTCTGCAGCGAAGCACCTTTTGCTGAACAAGAAATTAGATGCTGCTTTAGCCCGGAACAACTTCGATGTGCAAGAACATTTTTTCACACCATTTTTATCGAACCGACAGCTTCAAAGCCAGTGACCTTCAGATGAGATTCAACACCTGCAAGGGCTGTATGCATGCAACATATCCATGGGTGCGTTGGATTGGCAACTTGCATGGAAACATGTAACATCTCATTTTCCGATGAACAAATCCGGCACACGAGTTTTCTGATACGAGCGTAGCTTCGTGCGATGTGAGAATCTCTTATGCACGGTTTAAAGCACTCAGTCGTTTGAACTTCACAATTTACCCCCGGACACATAGTTGCGTGGCTCCGTCCATTGTGTGGCAGACCGTTCCTGAGTGTTTTCCCAGCATTCTCAACATTCCACGTTTTATTTTTCAGAAACCAAAAACGATGTTGATTCTTCAAGAGCCAACGAACGATTCGGCAGGCAACGTGAAACAATGGCAGGCCTGAACCATCCTGCACAGATCTTATCACAACGAAGACGCCATCACGTAATGATGGTTGCGAACACAATCACGAGTACCCTGCAGGTCTTCCTCCAGAGAAAATGTTTTCACCTCAACGTGTTTCAACTGTGATATGTCCAGACTTTTTCATGAACCTGACAAGTCAACCTGTGTCGTCAGGGAAGTATCCATTTCGCTTTGATCCAACAACCTCAACTGCGCAGGAACGAGCGGAACAATGGGGCGAGAAGAGGCAAGAAACACGGAAACAAAGCTTTCCAGTTCAAAGGTTGCCAGTTTTGAGACGACCAACAACGTCAAGAATATGAATGCCATAAACAGTCAAAATGACAACGACGAGAAAAACAAGGAAAACTCTTCCGAAAGTCAAGAACGTTTGTCAGCTTACGAGCGGTTGTCTAAAGACCTTTCGTCCGACCAGAGGTATCTCAAAGAGATCACCCTCGGAAAGCGCATCGGCTTCTACCGGATTAGGGGAGAGCTCGGCAGTGGAAACTTCTCGCAGGTCAAGATGGGCATCCACGCGCTCACCAAGGGTAAGGTTTGACCAATTGGAGAGAACTTTTGGTTCCCGAAATTTTGCCTCGTCGCAGTTGATAGGGAAGGCTTATGATTGACCACTTCCAGGTCAGCAGCTCCCAGTGACCAAAACCTTATTGAAAAATGTAGGGTGTAAAAGAAAAAAACAAACGAGAAAACTAAAATTTAAAGATGAGCTCATTTTCACAAAAAGGAGAAAAAAACGCTGAAAATCTTGGGTTTGTACAAGAAGTGTCAGAGATACCTGAAGTTTAGACGGATTCTTCTTTTTTGATGCAGTGTGTTTGATCTCTTACACGCAGCGAGACTTTTTTGCCTTTGCCAGCGAGATTACTTTCTTGGTTGTTGAAGGTTTTCTTTCACTGCATTTCGACGTACGCAAACAATTCCCCCTGTGCGAGAAAAGAGCTATCTTGACGACAAGATATATCTGATTGCAGAAAAAGTTGCCATCAAGATTTTGGACAAAACAAAACTGGATCAAAAGACACAGAGACTGCTCTCAAGGGAAATATCGAGCATGGAAAGACTGCACCATCCGAATGTGATACGCCTTTACGAAGTCGTGGAAACTCTCGCCAAACTGCACATCGTCATGGAATATGCCGGAGGAGGGGAGCTTTTCACCAAAATATCCAACGAAGGCAAACTGAACGAAATCGAAGCCAGGCCCCTGTATGCTCAAGTCATCGCTGCTGTTCAGCACATGGTAAGTTTGCAAACGTTTTTGATACACACCAAGCCATTAGGCCCTGAATTTGGGCTGGTATTTGTTTGAAAACAAGGTGTGGTTGCTGCGCTGCAGAGCTGCATTCGGATTTGCACAAAATGTTGTCACGTTCACAGAATGCACTTCAATTTTTGTCTCAAACATTTCTGTTGGGTACAAAACACCCGGAAACGGCGCACCACAGTGGAGGAATGTGAAGAGCTGTCCGAGTGAGACAGGTGTCCGTTGGCCTGTGAAGGACCACATCTTTTGTGAAGAGACAGAAGTTTGAATTTTTATGGCGGGGACTTTAGTTGAGCACAGAGCATCCGTTTGTTCGTCGCATCTGTGCTTGAGCAGAACAAAGTGTCGAGGTGTGACCTTCTGAGCTCACAGTAGTCCAGGAACGACGGCTGCATGAGTGTGCTCGAACATTCTGCATTTCACATCGCACTCCAATAGCGAGTTGAGCCACAAAATTTTACGTGTGATCAGCAAAACGTCTTGAGGAATACAGGTGCAGTCATACAAATGTCATCGATTTCTTTGATGAAAAGTTCAGGCATTGGGGTGTTTAACCTGGGAGAAGGAAAGCTGTGCCGATCGTCACCAAGGTACTTATCCTCTGGCACGAAACAGAGGAAATATTTATGAAGCTGCTTCAGATGAAGGGTTGAGGAAGACAAACCTGTGGCAAAAGTTACTTAAAATACCAATCTGTGACGATTGGAAGGTGGCAAGCTCATCGAAACAGAAAAGGACCGAGAAAAAAACTACATCCGCGCTGACAGGCCTTTGACCCCAACACGTCAAGGGCGGGGTTTTCTCGAGGTGTTTGGATATTTTCCTCACACAAATCCAAAAAGGTCTGGGCGCTTTGCAGACTGTGGCCTTTCCCCGGGGCTTGTGACGTGTGCGATTTATTTCGGTGAAGCCAATGTGGGACAAGGCACTTAAACGGCTGAACCGTTCCTGGTGGATCCAGTGAAACAAATCTGGTGTCGCCCGTTCCATCACTCAATCTCCGCAGACATTCAGCTCACCCTGCAGCAAGATGCGCACCAAACAGCCATACGGAATCCTGCTTTCAGCCGAAGTCTTCACCCTTGTCGGCTGCACTGAGCTGTTCGTCTCTTTTGACTGAGCCCCGCCCGAGCTGTGACAAATTTTGTCTGGTCAAATATGGCCTTGCGAGCTGAACCGTTCTGAACAATATCTTCTTTCGAGCCAGGTCCAGGAGAGGCTATTGATTTCGTATTGATCGAACACATTGATTGGTTTCAATTCAATGAAAATTATTGGCACAGCAACTACGCGATACCTCAGATTTGAAGTGTTCCCACAAACCCTCCGAAATATGTGCATACATGTGCTGGAGCACACACGTATGTGCGTTTTTGTGTGTATGTTTGCGCAACATTTGTGTGCGTGTTTCTGAGAGAATACTTTTCAACTGTTGTGCAAAGTTCGGCTGGTCAAATATTTTTTTCGCGAGTCAAGTCAGGGTGGACTCAGCCCCTGAACCCCTGGATCCGTTGCAGCGTTTGACAGTCAATGAGCCTGAAGAAAATCCATTAACGATGACGAAGCTGGAGTTTCCCACAAAACGAATTCTCGTCGTAGTTTCCTGGGCCTCGGGCGAGTCTGATGCCGTGTGCGTCCAATACGCGTCACTACCTGACTGACGACAAACGTGTCGTGTGTCCGGAGGGACATTTCCACCTGCATTCTCTTAACACACGCCGTTTCCTTCTCCAGATCGCAGGACCACCGCACCATTTACCTGACCTGGAGCCTCCAGGTCGTGCGTACGGTTTCGACATGTTCAATTGTGTAGTTCTGTGTTCAATTTTGTGAAAGGTTTGACTGCTGTGTTCCAGAGAAGTCTCTGTTCTGGAAGATTCTTGTCCTGGAAATTGTATCGTGAATCTCCCCAAATCTTCACTTGCAGTGCTTGAACCTTTCTCTGCACGATGGGAAACAAAGCATCAGTTTCAAAGCAACACCAAGAAGTTCTCCCGCAAAGTTCATGCAGCTCACTTAAATTGGCCTCATGTACTCAACTATGTCACGCATTGGGCGGATTAAGTTTTGGTGATTTTAAGTGACGGATGTTCGGGTTGCTTGTGTTTTAGGTTCCAGAAAAAAAGAGGTCTTCAAAGAACAACACAACACAGACCATTTTTGGAATTTTGATGTAAACAATTCAAAATGGCAGATTCACAATTTGGCACGAGTTGGGTTTCTGTTTTGTACTGTGCCTGGAAAGTGAGCAACATTTGGTGAAGGATGTTTTTGATGATCTTTATCATCTTCGAGGATTTCAGATCAGGTGGATATATAATGGACCAGCCACAATGCACAAACATTTGGTGTAGAGGGGAACAATTTAATGAGTTGTGAAGGGAATTGGTGGTTTATAGTACCCACGATATTATTCGTGTTTTTTGTCTTGCTTGTTTGGGTTTGGGGTCAAAGTCATGTTTTGAAAATGGTTGAAAAATAGCTTCTGTGATGATGTAACCTTTGGCACATGGGTGGAGTGTTTTTTGGCTTGCTACATGCAGTGAATCATGTGAAAGGATGGAGACGATCATTTGGCATTTAGAACTTGTTTTTCAGTTGAGACAAGACAGAGCAGTGGTCATTTGGGTGACGACTTTTGATTTTGGGACAACAAGGTCAAAATGTTATCAGTGGCCAAACTCTCTGCAAAATAATCTATTTTTTCATGTTGCTTGTGTGACAAGGTTGTTGGCATACTTGATGGGTCAAAAGAGCTTTGTGAGGTTTGTTTTGGCTGGTGGTGCATTTTGGCACTGTTTTGGACATACGAATGGACAAGTGCATGTTGTTATATAAATATCAAAGTTTTGTGTGTGGGCAACTGCATGTTGGTCTCAAAGGACTGCTTTTGACACATGGCTGGAATGTTGATCTTTACACGTGTAGACAGTGGAAAAAGATGTGCAGAGAGACACCCATCAAACAGTCAGAAATTTGAATTTTTCCCGGCTGGCCTTGTTGTGAGCCCCATCAACTGCTCACAGCTTTGTTTGCAGTTCTTACGACTTCAAAAAAGAGTAAAATTGAGCAGATTGAAAGTACTGAAGCGCGAAGAAAGTGATTGCACAAAGCAGTAGTCTCTCTCAAGAGCTTTGTGTTCACTTCTTCATGTGAGCAGCTTACCTTTTAGTTTTGGAAAGAAGCGGCGCATGAATGGTGAAGAATTTGTGAGTGAGGAAACCATGCATCTCCAATTTGCACCAAATTAGCTTATTTTTCACCAAAGGCCGCGCTGGGTGTGTGCATCAGCTCAGCTGAGATGCAACATTTCAAACCAGAAACAACTGAAAGACAGCTGATGAAAGGAACAACGTGCTTGGTGCTTCATAAGCACGACTTTGGTTTCACCTTTCGAACCAACCCAACACTGACGAGAACAAATTAACTCACGGCACAAAATTTCTCAAGCGTGTGATACATGAACAGTACACAACGAGTGAATTGAACCGGGAACAGGTCAAACTCAGCCATTGTTGTGGCTTGGTGGATAGATCCAACAACCATCTGACACCAATTCTTTGCCAAGTTCAGACCACTTGGAGTCTGCTTGTCGTATTTCTCTCCCTGGACAAGAATGCACGGATTATGTTTTGCGGCTTTTTATTTGACAACAACAAAAAGACATTTGGAACAAAAAGATTTATTTGATAAAAACTTCAGAATGTTTGCAATCGAGTGTAAACAATCTCTCAAAACGAAAAGAACATTTTCCAAGTCTCCATCGTCACAGTACGACGTAGATCTCGTGCAGTTCTGCCTGGCGCAGGGGAAATAATTTCTTCCTTGTCGTACTCAAACCTAAGTGGTGTCAAAAGGGACCTTTATTCACATATTTGAAAGTCGGCCGTCAGTGAAGCTCACAGTTGGGTGCTGACAATGTCAAAAAAGTGATATCTCAAGGCTCCATGGTCAGATCTTCTTTGAGTCATCGACCGGGTTGGACCACCAACCCGTGCCCGGTTCGATAAATCTTCAGCATTCTCAGTCAGGGGGAATAGTGTGGTGATGAGAGACCAGTGTGAAGAAACGCTGGACTTTGTCTCTGACCACACCATTCCCCCTGACGGAGAATACTCAAGATTTTTCGAACCGGGCACGGGTTGGTGGTCCAACCCGGTCGATGACTCAAAGGGGATCTGACCATGGAGCCTTGAGATCTGGTGTCATACTCGTACAGCTTCTAGAAAGACAGAACTTGGATTCTTTTTGCATTTGAATCGTTTTGTACCGAAAAATCTGTATATTCTGCCCTGGTTGCTGTGGAAGAATGCTCTTGATCAGAGCAATTATTTTGCAGGTATCTCAGTTTCTAATTGAGTTGGATTCACACAAAGCAAAAAATGAACTGTTCTGTGTATGTGTGAAAACTCTTGAACACAGGAACAAGAACAGGCATTTGACAATTTGCAACATGGCTGACACAAAGTGCAAAAGGTGAAAATGAAAAACCAACATCACTACACAGGTCACCACTGTGAATGTAAAATAGAAGTTTACATTTTCAAATTTTATGCCTTTCTTGTCAAACAGACTTTCCAAGGCAGCAGAGACCTGCTGACATGTCGTATACACAAGAGTGCCATCATATATATGACCGACTGCTGGGACATCGCACCCACAGTTGCATCAAGCACGGCTTCGCTTGTTGTCGTCACAAGGAAAACACGACGGCAACCAAACAACAGCCAACCAGAATGGAATGTCGGCACGAATCCTGCACGGCTTCCTCTGGACCGCAAAGCAAAACGTCTGGGTGGAAAATCGTTTGGCATTACACTTCGTGAATAAAAAGCTCTCAACACCAGCGCAATCCATCTTCTTCGGCAAATACATCTGTCGCAAAGTTGTGCCATCCACAAATGGTGTTGAGACAGCATGATGGAGTGTGGAGAGATGATAGAGCTTTGAGGCAAACACCATTCCAAGGACTTGGCTCAGGCTCCTGCTGAACTCGGCTGATACAGATGAATTCAGAGATGAGATTGGTGAGGCACGGAGAGGATCCACGCAGTTCGACAAGAGTTTAGTTGCTTCAAACCCACGCATTTGGTTAGAGTCTTGGTTGTCCTGCAAAAACACGGATGGTTCTGTCTGGCACAGGCATTGAAACACCAAGGTTCCGTGTGACTCTTTGTTGTTGCATCTTCGGATTCCCACATTCAAGGCTCAGTCATAAGTTTGTGGTCACCACAGAGATATCTCAAAGTGCATGACAACCAATAGTTTTGTCGTTTTGGAGTTATTGTTTTTCTCATGTCAGCCTGCATGTGTGTAGAAGTTTTCCGTGCTTGGGTCGATGGATTGGGAGTGGATGCTGTCTCTTGGAAGTTTGTCCAATGACACAAAAGCAAAGGCTTCGGAAGCTTCTGCACGAACAAAAGACAGAACTTCGTTCAGAGGTTGTGGCTGTTTGTTTCGCATTTCGAAATCGATCGGTGTTGTTTCATGAGTGCACGTGAACAACCCAAAAGGGTGTTTTGGATTCTTGAGACGCATTACAATCAGAACTTGAGGCTCGGTTATGTAGAAACTCGAGGGTACCTTCGAAGCCCAAAGAAACTTTTTTCAGGTTCCAACGATTTGGCTAGAAATGTGAAGGATTGCCTGACCCAAAAACCTCTGTCATTTTTGTGACATTTGTTCACAAAAAAGCAATGCCTGTCTTGTTCAAACCATTCGGCGTGGTTTGTTTCACTGTTCTGGCTTCTCTGACTCATATGCTTCACTGAGGTACAAACCGGCTACAAAACGAGGAGCGGACGGATAGACAAGATTTGGGATTGTGCTCGTGCGAGTCATGAGTCGCACTCGGTCTCCGCGAATTGAGCAAAAATTTTCAGCACGGGCTCCGTGCAGTACAAAAACAGGGGAAAGAGTGATGAGACCCTTTTCAGGATTGGCCACTCCGCGTTATATTTAAACGTAGAAGCTGGACAAACTTTCTTCGTTTGCTACGTTCCACCTCCATGCAAATTGGGCAAAATGAGAAAGTGGGAGTTTGCCACGCTTTCAGCAATACCTTGATGACAGATGGGGTTCACGTTCTTGGCCTGTCCTTGAAAGACAGAAGCGAATGTGCTGCGGTTCTGTGGGAGCTTTGGCCTTGCTTTTGTTCAGGAATGCTTTGATATCAGACACACTTTTGCTTTTTTTGAAGCTGCAGAATCGGCTTTAGCAATTCTCAGCGATATGTACGTACACTTCGGTCGAGATCCGAGCATTTCTGCCTCAGGGCCTCCCGAGCACAAAGGAACAAACACTCTGCAGATCGTTTGATCAAACGTGAACAAAAATCTGCAAGGAATTTCTGGATTCGTTGAGACAACAAAGGGCGAGTACACAGTGTGTCACAAGAAACTTTCAATCACAATTTACTTGTATTTTGATGACCAGATTGCTTCACAATGTGTGTGTGTGTGTGTGTGTGTGTGTGTGTGTGTGTGTGTACGTGTCTCTGTTACATGACAGGTAATTTCACGTCCTTTTCTTCCCTTTCAGCACGAACACCACATCATTCATCGTGACATCAAAGCTGAGAATGTGTTCTTTGCGGGACCAAGGATGGTGAAGGTCGGAGACTTCGGGTTCAGTACGCACTCCCGGAAAGACCAGACGCTGAACACATTCTGCGGATCTCCCCCTTATGCTGCTCCAGAACTTTTCAAGGACGAGAGCTACTTCGGAGAGTTCGTGGACATCTGGGCCCTGGGCATATTGCTATACTTTATGGTCACTGGAATCATGCCATTTCGGGCAGAAACTGTGGCCAAACTCAAGAAGTGCATCTTAGATGGCGCTTACAACATTCCGTCCTTTGTTTCAGACAGTTGCCAATTTTTGATTCGCAACATGCTCAAGCCGATTCCCCAGGATCGGTTTAAGCTGGAAGAGATCCGCAAGTCGGATTTTCTGGATGGTCTGGATTTTCCAGACGCTCTCGAACCGTACCAGTTGAATCCGTCCATCAACGCAGATGCTACAATCCGAGATGACGAGATGGAGGCTCGCAACATCCTCCGCGACCTGGGAATCACCGACGACCACTTCAAACAAGCGACGGGCAAAGACTCGCGAAGCTGCATCACCGGCACCTATAGAATCGTCCTGCACAAAGTTCAGAAGAAGAACTCGAGAGAAGGTCAGGATTTGGACCAAGACAGAAACTCACTGAGTCATATGAACAGCAGAACCAGTTTCGAGCCTCAAGACAAAAAGCAATCGAGATTCTGCACAATTTTGTAGCGTTTCACCAAACTGGCCACATTTGCACGTGCATTCTAAATGCAAAGGGAAGTTGACTTGTGCATGCAGATGTCGCGAAAACAGTGGACAACAAAATTTCTGTCGTTGCCGACCAGACGTCTGAAACGTCCAAAGAGTTTTGTGAGTTTTTATTGTCGCAGCCTGACGCACTTGCTGAAATCTCAAACGAAGCCTGAAAGTTCTGGTAGATCTGTGTTGTGCACCAACCCTGGGAATCAAAATTTCGTGTACCAGGTACTCTGTCTGCTGGATGCCTGAGTTGTATTTCGAGTCAAGACAAACTCTTGAACATTGACATCCAGAACGTCCAAAAGGAAGAGTAAAGTAAGGTGGAGTCCTGGGAACATAATGTTGGACACAGGGGCAACACTGTTCTGCTGTGAAGTCTTTCTTCAGAACACTGCGCAACTTTTTCACCCCCAGGTGGAGATTAAAGAATCGCAGCCTGATTACATTTGCACTTGATTTGTACGAAGCTTCATGCAAACGCTGTCGGGTCCTGCTGTGCACTCCTGGCAACGAGGAATCATCTGCAGAGACACCACCGGGAGCCGGTCTCCTGCGCGTTCAAGTCTGGCGAATTTCAGGCTCCAACGTCTCACCTGATTGTGCACAAAAAGGCAAAAAAGACGTGCTGTGAGCGGATTATTGAACAAATTCCGAATGATACTGTTTTCAAATAAGCATCTGCTCGAACCAGCGATGTTGTTTTCCCGATTGGGCCCGCGACATGTGAGGATTCTTGTGGAAACGAGTTTATGACACAACGTTCAACGTTCACGAAACAGGACATGCAAGATTGCACTGATTGGTTCCAGTGGAACCCACAATTGCAAGACACGTATTTCCTTTGATGCTCAAGAGCGTCCTTTGACACTTCCCTGTCGCTTCTTCAAAAATGCTGGTTAAACTCGTACAGGCCTGTGACACTTCGTTGGTTCGATTTAGGAAAATATGTGCACGGACAACACACAGAGAAAACAAGGCTCAATGCTTCGTTTTGATGTTCCCAAAAGTTGAAATTTTTGGTGTAAAATGTACTTTGTTTTCTTGGATGTGTTCATGAACCAAAGGAATTGATGCAGTTACACGCTCCTGAAAGTGACAAAGAAAAAAGCCATTTGGCTTGTTTTTTGATCAAGTTTTGGTGTCATATTCTTTTGAAAATTGCCAGTTCCTTCACCCTTATGAGGTTCTTTGAGCCTCTTGTCCCTTCTTGGCTTTGGGCCTTGTTCGGGTCTTTCTGTTTGTCCCATTGTAGACCAAGTTGTGCTTAAGTTTGACCCTTTTGGGTCCCCATTTGTGTTTCAGACTGCACCACCATGCAGGGCTGACAATTACTGTTTCAATTTTATTGTCAAAACGGTCGAAAAGGAGTAAATGGCCTCTACCCATGAAGTATTGCACCAGGAACCCAGGCTTGCAGCTGTCAAAGTGGTGAAAAATCTTGTCACGAGTTGCAAGTTTTGCCCCTGTATACAATTGACCAGCTCTCAAGCATCAAAGGAATTATACCTGCATGTGTCGACGACGCGTGACCTTGTTTGGTCACTGCACAAAACTGACCGGGAAGCAATGTTGCTTCTGAACAATGCTTCCCAACTTCCCACGAGACGATCGAGCTCACAGTTGCAAACACGAGAGACGATTTTCTTCGTGTTTTCGCTCCTCGCACATTGAACGACATTGCCAATGTCCTTGTGTTTGCCCACAGACAAGACAATTGCCAAGTTTTCTGCTTCTGGAAATTGTCGAAGTTTGGGTTGCTCACACGCTTCTGAATCTTGATGAATATGCAAGAATGGCAATTCTACAACTTTGCGGTCACAAAACCTCTCTTTGCAATGCCTCATTGGGCGGAAATGACTTGCCGGTAAGAGTCATTCTGACACTGTCATCAGTTTTGACACGCGTGAGTCTCACAATTTGTTGGGTGAAAATGAGGTGCTCTGGGGACAAGCAGCAAGAAGACTCTGGAGACGATTTTTCACCCAACTATCCCAGTATGACAGGCCTGGAGGAATCATTTTCACCCTGCATTTTCAGCGAGAAATATACTGACAGGTATTTTCACACAAGACATCCTATTAGGGCTACATCGTTCGTGCTCGCATCGTGGTAGACATGGGTTCTTGCCTTACAAAGAGGATTCCTTTTCAATTAACAACACAACTATTTTCTCGACCAAAGGTCGATTTCACAGGAACCATTTTTGTAGTGCCAGAACCCTGTCATCGAAAGTCGAGAAGGATCTTGGAGTTCATAATATTCCAGGCGCTGGCATGAGAAAGCTACCAAACCGTCCTGTTCATCCTGAATTTTTTTTTTTCAAGCGTGCACCCCGTGCACAACGTGCATCTACGCAGGGGCATTGTGATAACGATTTCGGTACCACTGTACCTGTAGCTTTGAAAAATCTTGTTGTTGATGCATTTATGACGCACAGGGTAAGAGTGTAAAACAACAGAGGTGTGTAATTGACGACTGTCTTTCGTCAAATCGATTTTGCGACAATGCACGCGAAGTCGAACACTTCAATATCAAGCAGGAACCGCCCCCGCCCCTTGACCCCGAGTGCATCTTGTTTTCAGTATTTTGGGGGGTCAGCCCAAGGGGCCCCCGCCTTGCACCATAGAACGTTAACGTTTCCGTGAATTCCCGGTTGTTGGTTGAAATCAGAATGTGATATGAAGTATTGCTCGTGAAAACCATGAAAAACCGTGCAGAAGGTGTTTTGCGGGGAACAAAGGTTGCAAGAACACGAGCGAGACCATCACGTCATCCCGATGAGAAAGTATTTGCATCTTTTGCTGCAAAACAATTGTGCCGACGTTTCGACAAGGAAATCAAAAAGATTTCAGGCTTCGCACTTGAGTGTCGTGTTACAGACTGAACAAAAAATAAATTTCCAGATTCCAAACATTGTTTCCAAACACTTTATTGCAAAATCTGCAACGTCGTTCGACCTGCTTATATGAGACAAACATGCACACCAGTCACTTGCATCCGCCTCACAAATGAAAACGTTCGAAAAGTGCACCGGCAATGAGCGCAGCGGCAACGAGCACGCGCTTCAACAAGTGCTTGCAGGTACAAGATCCACGTGAGACAGTGTCGCCAACAAGTTCAGAGAGTGGACGGGTAACAAGAGCAGCGTCACAAAAAGGCACGTCTTGGTTTTGATAGAAGGTGGTCTTTCAACAGGGAAACAAACGGCGCCCTGCATCGACCCATGCACCTTATTCACTCGGCAAATTCAAAATTTGGTACACCACCAGCGCAAGTCGTGCAAACAACAAATTGGCACTTGGTGCGTCCTCCATGGACTGTGTCGCCGGTCAAACATCTCCGGATAAAATTGTGCAGTGCCCACAACAACAAACTTCACCATTGGCAACAATGGTTTGAAAGTCGGTGCACACAACCTGTGAAAAACAGACCGCTTCATGTGGCAAAGTAATACACTACGCTGAGCTCGACTTATGTTTACTCAGCACTTGGTACGTTTCATATCCAGTTCGTTTGTGACTGAGATCATGGGAGGTTCGAGCAGAGACATGCATCTTGCATTCGGATGAGCGGACCAGAACCTTACGTATTGAGCCGAACACACCGAATGTTTTACAGCGGCGAAGTCAAGCTGAACTCAAGACGTTCAGCAAAGCGCTCGGGCGCGGTGCAAAAGCCGCACCCCTCCCGCAAAATCGACAAAAAAACTTGCGTCTGAAGACGAGCGCCCTCCACGAGCATTGCAATTTCAAACAGTGCACGAACTACGTATCGCAGGGTCAGTCCCAACCTTTTCCTCCAATGGGCATGCCACACAACCTTTTGGAACCCAAATACAAGCTGGTTGCCTCTGAAACAGACTGCTTCGGGTACGTTTGGGTAGTTCGTCAAACAAACACACAATTCGGAACATTGAAACATTCGTGCCACAGGTCTCTGACGACGACGCTCATTAGACAGAACACACGTGGCATCGCCCAAACCAGCAGCAATTTGTCTGAATGTTTGATGAACTGTGGCTGTCAACTAATGCACTTTCCGACATCGGCAAAGAGCAGATCACGCGAAAACAACCCGTTCCTATCACTAAAAAAACACGAGCTTCCCTGCGGAGCTGCATCAACTTCATCAGCGATAAAACACTCCGTGTTGAGTTCATTCCGAGACACCGAACTACAGTACCGTTTTGTGAGCTCCGCATTGCCAGTGGTGACAGACGAACACAAAAGCAGAAGCAAAAACCTGACACTGCTGACATCTTTATCCAAACGTAAAATGATCGATTGGACGTTTCCAAGTTGCGCATACTATCAAAGTGTGTTGTCGGGACAGTTTGAGCAGCATCGAAGTGCCAACAGGAAGGCTACGCCGAGGAAGCCTGCGGTTCAACATGCAGCCAGCATGTGCAAGTCACTGACGTCTATTTTGAGGAAAAGACAGCCAAATCACGTGACATACTTTTGACAACCTTCGGCCATCCGGGTTGGCTGTATTCAAGTTCGGAAAACTTTTCAGTTGTTCCTGGACAGCCATGTGCTTTGAAAATGGCCAGATAAAAACAACAACAACAACAACAAATAAACAAACAAACAAAAACAGCCCTCAGATGCCTGTCTTTCTTGTGACTTACTTTTCATAAAGCTATCCAGTTTTCCTGCCATGAGGTTTGGGAACACCTGTGAGTTGTTTCCAGGTGGCATGGGGGCATGTTTTTTATGTCATGGTCCTTCTATATCAGAGTGCAAACTTCTGGTTTGAAAGCATCAGCAACCAGACAAAAATCAGAGTTGCATATGTGCAACCCATCAGATTTGTTTTTGAGTTGCACATACACTACAGTCTTTTGTACATATGTGCAACCAGTCAAATTCTATCTTGTTGCACACAAAAGCAACCTGTCAGAAAATTTTTGTGTTGTATATGTGCTGCCATGCTGCACAGTGTAATCAATCCAATTTCGTCATGTTTGACAGGCTATAAATATGTAAACAAATGACAAATTTACATGACTGCTGCACCTCAATGGTTTTTATCAGGCTGCACATGTGCACCAACAAAAGTTTCTGATATAGGTTGCACTTGTGCAATGTGATAGAAAAAAACACCTTTGTTTGTTGCTGTATTGCACGCACGCAACATTTTGATGGGTAGTGCACACATCCAAATGCAATCCAATTATTTTTACTGGTTCCCATCTGGTTGAGCACATTGGAAGTGACCAGAAGGTGTGAAACCCATTGCAAAATTACCCTGACCATGCAAACCAAATGTCTCCATGTGCCTTCAAAATAGCCAGAAAAACCATTTTCACACAGCCACCAAGTGAAGTGACCTCCTGACCATTCAAAGTTGCTCAGAATGACTGTATGAATGGTCCCTGAAGGTTTGGTTGAAATTGAAGCCATCCTGATGAGAAATAAACAGGTGCATGTTTGGTGGCCATTTGGAACATGCAAGTTAGGTCGTGTGACCAAATCACAACAATATTGAAGACCATAGAAAGAACAAAGACAAGAAGCAACAGGTGCATTGGGCAACTGCAGGTGTGATGTCCCTGGGGTGGTTTTGGCAAACACAATGAGAAATTTTAGCATTTTTGAAATCTGGGTTCAAGGAGGCTTTCAATGGCACCAAGATCAAGTCTCTATGCCACTTGGTTGCAGAGATATGTCCAACAGAATGTTCTCAATGCTTTTTCAATAGTAGCCGGTGGTTGCAACCAATAACACTGAGATCAAGTCTGTACCGTATTCACCCACGTATAAGTCGCACCCATGCATAAGACGCACCCCAACTTTTGACCTTCTTGGGGACACTTTTTTGACATACTCATGTACAAGACCATCCAACTTTCACTTGAGTACCAAAATATTAATTAAATTTCCAAGATGCTGAAAACTTCTCCATTTCTGTTAGATTTCTTGTGAGCCAAACAAAATGGAGCCAAAGGTCACACAAAAATACAAAACAAAAGTATTCAACCTCACTTCAAGCCAAGAGTTTCAAAGACCATGTGATTCCTTTGCACAAATTAACTCAGATTATGAAATGACTGTCGACCTTTTCAGAAAAGAACAAGACTGATCCCTTGGTATTCTCAAATTTTTGTTGCTACCCATGTATAAGACGCACTCCAACTTTTTATGGTCAATTTCGATCTCAGTGCTATTACATGGGTGAACACGGTATGTCTCTTGGTGCTAAGACACATCCAATAGCATGTTTCAAATCCATTTTGCATAACAATCGGTAGCTGCCATAGCAACCATTGTTTCATTCTGAAATCCGGGCTCAAAGATGCTTCAAATGACACAAAGGTCAAGTCAATGGGGGGTGCATGGCATCACAGGAACTTCCCGGCTGAGTAGCCGTGTACACGTATGGACAAAACAGGCGAGTGCCACACAGAGGGAGTGTAATGTGGGGTGCAACATGTGGAACACACACAATCAAGGTGATTGTGCGATGTCCCTTTAGGGAAGAGCACTTAGCGGTGTGCCGAAAATTTTTTTTGTATATATGGCATCTGGGCCAAGATGTCCCGTCCGTCCGTCCATCCCGTCCTGTCCCCCCCCCGTGGAGGGCTATTGGTGGCCTATCTCAGCAACTACTGAAGGTACAGACTTGATCTAAGGCTCTTTGGAAAGGTCTTTGAATCCACATTTCAAATTTTGAAAAATGGAATCTCCAT